>JAEEGL011842023.1_pt1 | contig 38980 bp, 32 predicted proteins | sample 9134231 | NCBI WGS metagenome assembly JAEEGL01 (sample SAMN16246548, study PRJNA631951) | gut metagenome | biome: gut microbiome; feature: rumen; material: fiber-attached | host: Bos | place: Iran: Karaj | collected 2018-10 | reverse complement strand
GAGTGGGTTTATGAATTCTTGGTGGACGGTACTTTTACGGACGGAGCTTATGAGATAGAGCTTGTCACGGAGAGTATCAGTCCGCTTTCTTTTCTTTTTGGTCAGCAATGAAGGATAAAAAAGGCAGGATCAGACAACCGGTAAAGAAAGGCGTGGCAAAAGTCCCATTCATCATGCAGATGGAGGCGCTTGAATGTGGTGCGGCTTCTCTGGCTATGGTCCTTGCTTACTATGGCAAATGGATTCCGCTTGAACAGGTGAGAAGAGATTGCGGTGTATCAAGAGATGGTTCAAATGCACTTAATGTCCTGAAGGCGGCCCGCAATTACGGATTTGAGGCTTCGGGATACCGTTTTGAGCCGGAGTATCTGAGGGACAATGGCACGTTTCCCTGCATAGCACACTGGGAATTCAATCATTTCGTAGTAGTGTGCGGTTTCAAAAAAGATAAAGTCTATCTAAACGATCCTGCAAGAGGAACCGTCGTTGTATCCATGCAGGAATTCGATGAAAAATTCACCGGTATCTGTATACAGTTTTCACCGACGGAAAATTTTGTTCCGGAAGGCAAGCCCCGTTCCACAATTAATTTCGCCCAAAAACGTCTGGCAGGCTGCGGTGTTGCCATTGCTTTTGTAGTGGTGACAGGTATCATTTCATCTCTTATAAGCGTGATAAATCCTGTTTTCTCCAGGATATTCATGGACAGGCTGCTGACCGGCACCGATCCCGGATGGCATATTCCTTTCATCATAGTAATGTCGGCTTTCGGCTTTATACAGATACTGATGCAGTTCATACAGGCAATCTATTCAAGGCGGATAGAGGGAAAAATGGCTGTATATGGCACATCATCATATATGTGGAAGATATTAAATCTTCCTATGGAATTCTATTCGCAGCGATATGCCGGCGACATTTTATCCAGGAGAAGCGGAAATGCGAATATATCCGGTTCTTTGATAAACACATTTGCACCGTTAGTGCTTCAGGTCGTGATGATGGTGTTTTATCTTGTGGTCATGCTTAAAAACAGCGTGCTTCTTACGCTGGTAGGTGTTTCTTCAATTGTAATAAATATGTTTGTCGCCCGCATTATCTCTAAAAAGCGCATCAATCTTTCAAGGGTGCAGATGCGGGACAGTGGAAAGCTTGCTTCCTGTACTACTTCCGGCATAGAGATGATAGAGACCATAAAAGCCAGCGGTGCAGAAGAAGGCTATTTTCAGAAGTGGGCAGGATATCAGGCCAGCGTTAATACCCAGGAAGTTGCTTTTGCGAAGCTTAATCAGTACATAGGCAGCATTCCGAGCATTGTGTCTATTTTCACAAATACCCTGGTGCTTATGCTGGGAGTGTATCTCACAATGGAAGGCAAGTTTACCGTGGGCATGATCATGGCATTCCAGGGATTTTTAGGTTCCTTTACTGCGCCTGCCTCTACCTTTATTTCTGCAGGTCAGACCCTGCAGGAGCTTCGCACCGATATGGAGAGGATAGAGGATGTAATGGAATATCCTGCTGATGAAAACAGTGCGCTGAGGCAGCAGACAGGAGATGTAAGCTACAGAAAGCTTAAGGGCAATGTAGAAATGAAAAATGTGACCTTCGGGTATTCACGCCTGGCAGAGCCTCTTATAAGCGGCTTTGACTTAAGGCTTGAGCCGGGAAGCCGTGTGGCCTTTGTGGGATCAAGCGGATGCGGAAAATCCACATTATCAAAGCTTATATCAGGTCTCTATACCCCTTGGGAGGGAGAGATCCTTTTCGATGGCAAGCCCATAAAAGAAATCGACAGAAGTGTTTTCACAGGATCCTTAGCTGTTGTGGATCAGGACATCATAATGTTCGAGGATACCATAGCATCAAATATCAGGATGTGGGATGAGACCATAGAAGACTTTGAAGTGATAGCTGCTGCAAGGGATGCGCAGATACACAGTGACATCATACAGCGCGAGAACGGTTATGAACATAAGATGATAGAGGGCGGAAATGATTTTTCCGGCGGACAGAGACAGAGGATGGAGATAGCAAGGGTGCTTGCCCAGGATCCCACAATAGTGATACTGGATGAGGCTACTTCTGCACTTGATGCAAAGACTGAATTTGATGTAGTCAATGCCATACGTGACAGGGGTATTACCTGCATTGTGATCGCACACAGGCTGAGTACTATCAGGGATTGTGACGAGATCATTGTCATGGATAAGGGAAAAGTCGTTGAGAGGGGAAGACACGAAGAGCTTTACGCAAAGGGCGGATTATATAAAGAGCTGGTACTGAGTGAGTAGCGCATGGGATGGTTTGACGATCAGATACGATCAAGAAAACAGAATGACAGGCAGGATTTTGACAAGTCCTTTATGAAGATAGCGGCTGCTGTCACAGGGGATAAGTCTGCCATTAATAATACTGATGATGCCATGGTGCAGAGTGCGGTCAACGACATAATGCGCTATTACCATATCCCTCCGAGGGAGATCCCATCCAAGATCCGAACCATAGAAGATCAATTGGAGTATGTGCTCCATCCGTCGGGGGTAATGTACCGGAGAGTGGAGCTTAAAAAGGGGTGGCACAAGGATGCTTACGGTGCGATGCTCGGTTTCAGAAAGTCCGACAATGCTCCGGTGGCACTGATGCCTTTCGGACTTACACACTACAGGTTTTTTGATCCTGCCAAAAACAGCTATGTGGTCATTAATTCAAAGAACGAGGACGAGTTTGATGTTGATGCATATGCGTTTTACAGACCCTTTCCACTAAAGAAGCTGGGAATCATTGATCTTCTTAAGTTTATCGTGGGGGTTCTTGAGCCTGCAGATTATGTGCTTGTAACACTTGCTGCGCTTGTGGTAACCCTTGTGGGTATGCTGACGCCCAGGATCAATCTTTTTCTTTTCAGTGAGGTCATAGAGGCTAAAGACATATCCCTGCTTGTTTCTACCGGAATATTTATGCTTTTTGCGTCCATAGGATCCATGATGTTTTCATCTGCCAGGTCATTGATACACACAAGGATAGATACCAAGATGAGCATATCCGTGGAAGCTGCTACCATGATGAGGATACTCTCACTGCCTGCCGGTTTCTTTAAGGACTATGGTTCTGGTGAACTGTCATCCAGGTCTTCCTATGTCAATTCGCTTTGCAATACGTTGGTATCCGTAATCCTTAATACCGGACTCAGTTCGATTTTTTCACTGCTTTATATTACCCAGATTTTTGAATATGCCCCCGGCCTGGTGGTACCGTCTATAACGATCACACTTGTAACAGTGACTTTTACAGTTGTCTCATCGCTGCTGCAGATGCGATTAAGCAAGAAGTCAATGCTACTGGGATCAAAGGAAAGCGGACTAAGCTACGCGGAGGTGAGCGGCATACAGAAGATAAAGCTTTCAGGTGCGGAGATGAGAGCCTTTTCCAGATGGGGGGACCTGTATGCCAAGTGCGCCGAGCTGGACTACAATCCGCCTCTTTTTATCAAGATGAACGGAGTCATCAGTTCGGCAATATCTATAGCCGGAACGATAATCATATATAATGCCGCAATTATGACGCATGTAAATGTTGCTGAATACTATGCCTTCAATGCTGCCTATGGAATGGTGTCCGGTGCATTTATGTCGCTTTTCAGCATGGCACTTACAGCGGCCAATATCAAGCCCATATTTGACATGGCGGAGCCCATACTTAAGACCGAGCCTGAGGTTTCTGAAAATAAGGAAGTCCTTAACAAGATATCCGGCGGCATAGAGGTAAATAACCTGACTTTTAAGTATAAGGAAAATTCTCCCGTCATACTTGATGATATTTCATTAAAGATAAAGCCCGGACAGTATGTGGCCATAGTGGGAAAGACCGGCTGCGGCAAGTCCACGCTGGTAAGACTTTTGCTTGGATTTGAAAAACCCACAAGGGGCGGAATCTATTATGACGGAAAGGATATAAATTCCGTGGACCTTAAATCTCTGCGTAAGCATATAGGAGTAGTGACACAGAATGGAAAGCTTTTCCAGGGAGATGTTTTCTCAAATATCGTTATCGCGGCACCGCACCTGACGCTTAAGGATGCATGGGAAGCTGCAGTGATCGCAGGCATTGCCGATGACATCAGAAATATGCCGATGGGTATGAATACGCTTATATCCGAGGGAAGCGGCGGTATATCCGGCGGACAGAAGCAGAGGCTCATGATAGCAAGGGCAGTCGCACCGAAGCCCAGGCTGCTTATTTTTGATGAAGCTACTTCAGCCCTGGACAATATTACCCAGAAAAAAGTATCGGAAGCCCTCGACGGGATGAAGTGCACCAGAATTGTAATAGCCCACAGGCTTTCTACCATAAAACAGTGTGACCGTATCCTTGTTTTTGACGGCGGACATATCGTGGAAGACGGGACATATGATGAGCTGGTGGAAAAGAAAGGATTTTTTGCTGATCTGATCGAGAGGCAGAGGGTGGATGTATAACTTACTAAAACTTCCCTCACCGTGTAGTCTTGTCTGACGGTGTTTTAGGTGAGCAGTGCGAACGGCACCACCGTCAGGCAAGCTACCGGTGTGAGGAAGTTAGTGGTATACAACAAGTGGGAAGTTTTAATAACTTACTAACTTTAGTTACTAAATTAAGAGGAGGGTATATTTATGGAGATAAACTGGGATCTCAACGGAAAAGATCTGAATATAGGACTCAGCGGTAAGCTGGATACCTTAAGTGCCATGGGGCTGGACGACAGATTTGCGGAGCTGCCGGCAGAGGTGATCAATATATTTTTTGACTTAAACGGCCTGGAGTACATTGCATCCGCAGGATTAAGAGTCCTTTACTGGGCACAGGAATATACAGAGGATAAGGGCGGACGCATGGTGGTCAGAAACGTATCGGCGGAAGTTCTTGAGATTCTGGAAACGACGGGATTCAGGGATTATATCAATATTGAGTGAGTCTATGAAGAGAAGAGGCGCGTCGCTTTCCGTAAAGTTTATCGCGGGTTTTGTGGTGCTGGTGCTGATCATAAGCCTGATCAGCATATGTTACGGTTTTGACAAATATAAAGTCAGCGTAGAGCAAAGCTACAATGATAACGGCTACCAGATAGCGCGGATAGTAAGGAACATAATAACCGATGAAGAGATAAAGCATTATGCTGATTTTGTAAGAGGGGACATTGATAAGGAAGCCTGTGCTAAAGAGGCCGCTACGGAGAGATATCTCGAGATAGAGGAAGAACTTTCGAAGCTCAGGAAAGCAACGGGAGCAAATGACATCTATGTAGGCTATATCGACCTGGACGAGCTGCATTCATATCAGGGTACAAAAGAAGGGTGGTATCCCCTCAGGTACATGTTTGATGTGTATGAAAAACCTGAGCTTAAATACACTCTGGGTGATGCCAGTGCCATTAATCCTGAGTTCATAAAAGACTGCGAAGATATAATGACCATTGGCGAACGTCCGACAAATCATTTTGTATCTAAGAGTGAGTATGGATACAATACATCGGCGCTGATGCCTGTGCTTATCAATGGTGAAGTGGTCGCTATTATTGATGTAGAGATTCCAATGGCCACATTGCAGGCGGAGATCTACAAACATATATCGGACACGGTATTTACCATAGTAGCCGTGATCATTGTTTTCATGGCGGCGTATATATTCTGGTTTCATCGCAAGGTGATAGCTCCTATCATGCAGGTTTCATCAGAAGCAGAGGCTTTTACCCTGGAGATAGCAAATGATTCTGAGGATATAGGCTATACCCTGTCAGATAAGCTGTTAAATATAAGGACAGGTGACGAGATAGAGCTTTTGGCAGAGTCTGTCTATAACATGGAGAAAAATATAGATGAAGCCACAAGGGATTTGATCAGGGTAACAAAAGAGTCCGAAAGGGAAAAAGCAGAGCTTGGCATAGCAAACAAGATACAGAAGGATATACTTCCTACGGTTTATCCGGCTTTTCCGGACAGGCACGAGTTTGACATCTCTGCTTCAACGACACCGGCAAGGATGGTGGGCGGCGACTTTTATGATTACTTTTTCATAGACAAGTCACATCTGGTGATGGTCATAGCGGATGTTACGGGCAAGGGAATCCCGGCTGCGCTTTTTATGGTCATTGCAAAGACAATGATAAAGAACCGGGCAATGTCCGGAGGAGTGCCGTCGGAGATACTCTTTGACGCCAATAACCAGCTGCATGAAGGCAATGACTCTAAAATGTTCGTTACTGTATGGCTGGGCATACTTGATATAAATAATGGTGTGCTAATGTCAGCCAATGCAGGCCATGAGTATCCCCTGATAATGGGGGCGGATAAGGAATACAGACTGGTAAAAGACCGTCACGGACTGGTGATGGGACTCAGGCAGAATATAAAGTATACAGATACGGAGACGGTGCTCTCACCCGGGGATACTGTATTTGTATATACAGATGGTGTGCCGGATGCGGCAGGTGGAGAAGGAGAACCATTTGGAATGCAGAGGCTCATTGAGGTCCTGAATTCCTGCAAAGAGATGACTGTTCCTGACACATTGAACTCAGTGCTTGATGCCGTAAGGAAGTATTCGGATATTGATTCACAGTTTGATGATATCACAATGCTCTGTGTCCGCTACATGGGGGATGAAGCAGGTAAGTATAAAGAAATCACTCTTCCGGCTGTTATAGAGAATGTACCGGTGGCAATGGAGTTTTTGGAGAAGGAATTAAAGAGAGTCCGCTGCGGAGATAAACTGAACAGGCGTATTGTACTGGCAATGGAAGAGATTTTTGTGAATGTTGTTTCATATGCGTATCCTGCGTATCAGGAAGGTACAGGAGATGTAAACCTGAAGGTAAGCTATCCGGTACCCAATATGGTTCAGGTGGAAGTTACGGACAGCGGGGTGAAGTACAATCCCTTAACGAAGCCGGATCCGGATACTGAGAGTCCACTCAGGAAGAGAGGCAAGGGTGGAATGGGAATATACCTGACCAAAAAGATTATGGATGAAATGGAGTATGAATATAAGGATGGCTGTAATCATCTGACAATGAGAAAGAGATATGTGTTATAGGACAGCGTTAAGCAGTCAGGAGCAGTTATGTAAAATACAGTCCTTAGAATGGCGAAAGGGGGAAGCGTGGAAGACAGACTTGGATTTGAGGACCTGGGGCGGAAGGGGATAAATGTAGAGGAAGGCATAGGCTTTACCGGAAGCAGGGAAAAATATCTTGCGGCGCTGCAGAGATTCTACAGAAGGGCAGAAAAAAACATTGAGTCCATCATGGCTGAATCATCAGAGAGAAAAGGTGATGAACTGACGATAACCGTTCATGCCCTTAAGAGTAATGCCCGGATGATAGGTGCAGACAGGCTGGGAGCCATTGCGGAAGAGATGGAGCTTTCCGGTAAAGCCAGGGAATATGATAAGCAGTTTTCCATGACAGATGAATTGTTATCCGAATACCGGAAGGTGCTGGGTATCATAAAGCCGTACGGAGAAATGCAGGAGGTACATCCCGCATCAGAGATTTCCGCTGGTGAAGCCGCTAAAGCCGGTGAAGCACTGATAGAAGCACTGGAGGATTACGATGACGAAGCGGCATTGGAGCAGCTGCATAAACTGATGCATTATCCTTTCAGATTTACACTTATAAATGTGCTTAAAAACGCTGAGGCGGATATTAAGGATTTTGAATATACCGAAGCCCTGCTGAAAGTAAGGAGAGTAGTGAGTCAGATAGAGGATTAAGGGGATATTCGTATCAGAATTATTCAGATGATTTAGCAACTAAAATACCTGTTATATAACATTTGTAACAGCGGGGATGGTAGAGATACAGAGAGGGGAAAAATGTCGGATTTAGTTGATATCAAATTGATAATTGATAACGATTGGCCAAAGCTTACGGTTTATATCAAGAGCAATGAGCGTAATGAGGATGTGGAAGGTATCATCACGGCTGTTCAGGCATATGCCGAAAAGAAAGTACCGATGGTGCAGGCTTATTTTAAAGGCAGCCTGGTAATGCTTCCGCAAAGGAAAATAATCAGGTTTTATGTGGACAACAGGAAAGTGATGGCCCAGACTGCCGAGCGAATTTATGAGACAAAAAAGCCTTTGTATGAGATAGAAGAAATCCTCGATAAGAAAAGATTTATACGCATATCCCAGTCGGAAACTGTAAACATCAAAAGGGTGAAGAATTTTGATTTTTCAGTGGCAGGAACCATAGGTTTAGAGCTTGAGAACGGAGAGACCACTTGGGTTTCGAGAAGAAGGATTAAGGATGTTCGTACTTTGCTTTCCGGAGGCAGGGACGGAGATTGATCAAAATTTTTTTCACATCATATCCAGGAGCATATTTTTCTGCAATATCCAGGTGGTATGCCGGGTATTTTTCATAATATCTTTAAAGATCAAATACACATTTCAACAACCGATTACCGTTATGTGCTATACTGAATTATCAGCTTTTTCTACTTAAGTAATCGTCGATACTTTTGTTTTATGGATTGGTGAAGTAGATATGACAGATCATCAGTGGGAAGAGGATGAAGGGACTATGCCACGGGAATTATGCGTACTGGGATATATTAGGATTATTCAGGGAGATGTATGAAGAACAATGAAACTGATTAAAGAATTTATACCATATTACAAACCATATATCGGTGTTTTTTTATTGGACCTTCTTTGTGCGACGGTGCTTTCTCTGATCGATCTCGCTTTTCCGCAGTTCCTGCGTATCTTGAGATCGACCCTGTTCCTTAAGTCGCCGGAGGAAATCCTTTCAAAACTTGGGATCATAGCTGTAGCTCTTATTATACTTTATGTAATAAGAGCTCTCTGCCGGTGGTATGTAGCCTACCAGGGACATATGATGGGGGCGAAGATGGAATCTAAGATGCGCCAAGATCTTTTTGAAAGGTTCGAAGCCTTTTCTTTTTCATATTACGATTCCCATAATACGGGCGAGATGATGTCGAAGCTTGTTTCAGATCTTTTTGATATATCGGAGCTTGCACACCATGGTCCGGAAAATATCTTCATTTCAGTTATCAAGCTTATTGGCTCATTTATAATTTTAATGTATATAAATGTGCCTATGACATGCTGTCTTGCCTTCATGGCAATCTGTATGGCAGTTTTTACTGTCAGCCAGAACAGGAGGATGCGTGCTACATTTGATGACAACAGAGTCAAAGTGGCAGGTATTAATTCATCTCTGCAGGATACACTTGCCGGCATCCGTGTGGTTAAGTCTTTTGCGGGGGAAGATATCGAGAAGGAGAAATTTGAAAGGAGCAACCTTGCTTTCCTCACATCAAAAAAAGATAACTACAAGCAGATGGCTTTATTCTTTTCCGGGAATAACCTGTTTGAAGGAATGATGTATGTAACGGTCCTTATTGTCGGAGGTTTTCTGATTGCGAGAGGATCGCTTTCCGGAGAGGATCTGGCCATATATGCTCTTTACATAAGCATATTTATCAATCCCATAAATGTGTTTGTTGAATTTACCGAACAGCTGCAGAAGGGACTTGCGGGATTTGGGCGGTTCAGCGAAGTAATGGACACGATGCCTGAGATACATGATTCGCCTGATGCCAAAGAACTCACTGAAGTGAAAGGCATTATTGATTATGAGAATGTAAGTTTTTCCTATGAAGGCGTGGAAAAAGTATTAAGAAATATAGACCTGCATATAGAGGCAGGAAAATCAGTAGCGATAGTCGGTCCTTCCGGCGGCGGTAAGACGACATTGTGTTCACTACTGCCAAGATTTTATGATGTGTCGGAAGGCAGTGTAAAAGTTGACGGTACTGATGTCCGTGATGTGACGCAGAAGTCGCTGCGTTCATTTATAGGCATAGTCCAGCAGGATGTATATCTTTTCAACGGGACGATCCGGGATAATATCGCATACGGAAGACCGGGAGCATCTGATGAAGAAATACTAAAGGCTGCAGAGGAAGCGGATCTTATTGATCTGATAAATGAACTTCCGGATGGCCTCTATACAGAGGTTGGTGAAAGAGGAGCCAGACTTTCCGGAGGACAGAAGCAGCGAATTGCTATAGCAAGAGTATTCTTGAAAAATCCTCCCATACTGATCCTTGATGAAGCAACGAGTGCCCTTGATAATGAGAGTGAGCGTTTCATTCAGGACAGCCTTGAAAAACTGGCGCATGGAAGGACAACCATAACCATTGCCCATAGACTATCAACGATCCTTGGCGCTGATGAGATCATCGTTCTTGACAGCGAAGGTATTCGTGAGCGTGGAACTCACAAGGAGCTTATAAAGCAGGACGGAATCTACGAGAAATATTATAGGATGCAGCTGAGCGCAATCTGAATTCAACATCAATGTATTCATTTCCTTCCGATTACTTTATATTTTTTCCATAAAAATCCCCTTCACAGACGTTCAGCAACTTAGTATCCAATACAAAACATTATGAACAATATTACTCAACAACATTCAGTGTTACCTCGGGAAAGCCTGCAATATACATAAAGCCTGCCCATCCGTCTTCATTTAAGCTGCTTACCCAGTCAAAACCTGCAGGAACAGTCATTTCGTATTTCTGGTGATTGTAAGTAAAATGAACGACAGTTGTCAGATCCGGACGTTTTGAGAGGTTTTCCGCATCGGTTTTGTTTATGGAAATGTACTCGCCTCTTTCAAGCGTAACGGTTCCACCCTGAGGTGCGTCAGCTGTCGCCTGCTTAAGGGCGTTATGAAGATTGTCAGCATTATCAAAAGTTCTGGTTTCAATCAGAAGATTGCAGATCTTACAGCGGAGTTCCTCTTCTCCAAGATGGTCATTGGTAGCTTCAATGCTGGTATGCCATACAAAATCATGGTGGTGTGAGGGTGGTCCGCTTTCCTCGTCATCATCATCAGCATCGTCAAGTGACAGCACAAGTGGATTGGTCATCGTAAACTGAACAGTATCGTCAAAAGCCTGACCGCTTGCTGTGAAAGAACCTGAGAATGTTTCGCCCTTATAGTCGAAACTATACTTTACATCTATGGAATCACCATTCTGATATCCTGCAGGTTTGTTTGTATCCATAGTTATAACAAGGACAAATCGATCCTCGGGTAAACCAAACGCCGGACTGGGGAAAAGACAAATGTAGGTTCGATCCGGAGTATTGTTCAGTACATAATCCGGAGTAGTGATTTCCAGGGTTCCTCTGTTTGTTGTAGGAGTAGTATGGGTGTAGTCATTCTCATCTCCTATCACAACATCCACAGTGGTTTCTGCGGCATTTACGTCACTCATTCTGAAACCGGCAAATAATGCACCGGCCAGAATTATTCCTGTGAGCATGTTTACAATTGTTTTGATTAATTTTTCCGGATTCTTTTTATTCATATATTTCAGATATCCCCTTTCTGCCGCTTCTGCGGATATAAATCGCTTTAGTACGTCATGAAGTATGTGTTTTTATAATTGTTCTGTACAAGCATACAATATATATAATTTTTTATGATAGAATTATATCCGTGAAAAAAATAAGAATGATAACAGTGTGCGTATTCTGTCGATTTTGATGTGTATTCGGTAATAAAATCTGTTGAAAATCGGGTGTTCAGAATGGTGTTATGAAGAATAGGGAGAGTGAAAAGTGAAATACAGCATTGATACATACAGACTATATCAGAGCGAGAAATATTTTGCACATACTGTCCGCATTCATGTCAGAATGAAGGATGAAGTCGATATAAACATACTGGATAAAGCAGTTAACGCAGCGATTAAGCGATATCCTTACTTTGCTGTCAGTGTGACTGTTGATGAGGATGGAGGGTATATTCTCGTTCCGAACGATAAGAAGATTGTCGTGATGCCTACGGTCGAAAAACTGCCGATGATTGGAAGCAAGAGCATAAACGATCATCTGCTTTTTGTGGACTGCGCGGGAAAGGATATCTTTTTCAACATAAGCCATGCCATGTGCGGCGGAAGAGGCTTTCAGCCGTGGGTTATGACAAATGTATATGAGTATGTAAAAGAAAAATACAATGTGGAGCTCTTGGCACCGGAAATCAGAAAAACGGACAGTGACTTTCTTCCGGGTGAGACTGAGGAACCCACAATGGATATGCTAACAACGGAAGAGCCAATCTATAAAAGAAAAAATAAAAAAGCTCCGGTTCTTGGCATGGATTACCTTACGAGTGTATTTGTTCCGATAAAAAGAGATCCGAATTATATGGTCATTACCGTCAATCAGCAGGACCTTTTGAAAGTCTCGAAAATGAATGACTCCAGTGTGCTTTCTTTATTCTTCATTATGTTTGCAAGGACTTTAGACAGGGTGTTTCCCGAGAAAGACAGGGTTATTGTGGGAGAGGCGGCGCATAATCCGCGAGAGAGTGTCGGGCTTCCAAATACACATTGTGATTTTTTAAGCCATGTGCATGTGGACTATGACAGAGAAAGTTTAAAAGGTGATCTGGAAAAACTGGGAACAAGAACCAGAGGACAGATTATTCTTCAGACAGACCCGACTGTCAGCCATGCACAGGTAAAAGAACTGTTTGAACTGTATGAAGAGATCGACAAACAGCACGGCCTTAAGGCCAAAAGGAAGTATATGGAAAAACACAGCCTTGCCACCGGAAAGGATGCACAGCATGGAAGCTTTATTGCCAATTATACGGGTCTGATGGATTGGGGTGAACTGGCGGATTATGTTGAGTTTTTTGTTTTTGTTATCGAAGGCCATTTTACGATAGAGATCACCGCCATGGCAGATAAGATTTATGTCGGCTTCATGCAGCTTATAAAAACAGATAAGTACGTAAATCTCTTCCGGGAAGAACTTGAGAAGGTTGGTATTCCGTCTACGATTGAGGGTCCGTTTCCCAAGAGACTGCCAAAGCATGATATACCTGTAAAATAAAAGTTCAGTTATCTGTTCGAATTATTATAAGCCACCGGTTTTCCGGTGGCTGTTTAATTGGCGGTTATCTACAGTACTATTACCGAAGTCTAAATGATATTGCAGGTAGGCGCTGCTGGAAAAGACATTGGTAATGACCACTTGTACGTAAAAAGCGACCGATCATGCGGGATTTATGGAAAAGATTTTTGGAGGATGATATAGTGAAGACATCACAGAGAGAAACCGGAAAGAGCTAAAAACCGGAGCAGTAAAAACAAAAATGGAGGTTACATATATGACAGAGATGAATAAGAAATTGGATGACAGCAAAATGGCACAGGCAAACGGCGGAACAGGCGAGCAGCTTACACAGTTTGACGCATACGGTATTATATTATCCAAGACAGATGAAGGCTATCTGGTAAGGCTTGACAATGGTGAAGAGATAACGGTTGTATATGACGGAAAGCACGTAATTCCGGACGGTGCAAGAGTAGGACTCATAATGCTGGACGGCGGCTGGGAGATGGAAGATATAAGCTGCTTCTGATAAGGACATTATTATTGCAGCGGGATAATTATTAACCTGCTGTTTTTATATAAAGATGTGAGAAAGAGAGGTGGATTTAATATGGAGAAGAAAAAGAATAATTCCGGAAAAATGGTAAAATTAGCAGGGGTTCTCGGAGTGTTGGCAATTGTATGTGGGGTTCTTTGTATCGTAGGTGCCGTTATGGGGTTTGCTATGAATGGGGTGATCAATCAGTATTACTCGGATTCTGAGAATCTGAAGGCAGCATCAGGTTCACTGAATGCGGATATGGGAGTTTTCAACATACTTCCTTTTAACGCTATAAAAGAAGCCGGAAATTATGGAATATATTTTGGACTTCAGTTATTATGTGTTGCAGTTATCTGCGGAGTATATGTATATCTGTTCTTTACGGTGAAGAAAGTGCTCTCAAATATCGGAGAAAACGGCGCAGCCTTTGCTGAGACGGAAGCGGGTAAGTGCAAGATAAATTTCATCATTATCACGGTCATTTTCGTATTGTTCAATGGACTTGCAGTTGGAGCGTTTGTGGGATTGATCCTGTTGGGGTTGTATAATGTATCTCTGGCTGTAGCAGAAAAATAGTACGCCGCGAAGCACATGTTTTTATAAGTGTTTGGTACAGGCGCTGAGATGTGATGTGGTTTTTTGCAGACCAAAGTGGTACAATAAGACGCATTCGATGGCGTAAAAATGCTGAATAAACGGTAGTTTTATAATGACCGCATTTTGACTGCAAAAGTTCAGTAAATAAAAATGATAAAAACCATAAGCTTTGCACCTATGGAAGGAATTACCGGTCCTACATACCGGAGGGTTCATCGTGAATTCTTCGGTGGTGTGGACCGGTATTATACGCCTTTCCTGGCTGCAAATAAAAATCATAAATTCAAGCACAGGGAGACCAGGGAGTTTCTTCCCTATGATCCGTGCCTTGTTCCTCAGGTGCTGACTGGAAATCCAGAGGATTTCGTGTGGGCGGCAAAAACAATAGCGGATGCCGGTTATGAGGAAGTCAATCTTAATCTCGGATGTCCGGCTTCAACTGTGGTGACCAAGAAAAAGGGATCCGGACTCTTAGCGGATACCTATGCCCTGGAGTGTTTTCTGGATGGGATCTTTTCTGCCACTGACCTTCCGAAGATTTCCGTTAAAACAAGAATAGGATTTAACAGCCCTGATGAAGCTGAGTACCTGGGAGAACTTTATGCGAATTACCCTTTCTGTGAGGTGGTCATTCACCCAAGGGTGCGGCAGGATTTTTATTCCGGAGTCCCTGATCTTGATGCCTTCCGGATAATGAAAGGTAAGCTGTCGTGTCCGGTGTGCTATAACGGAGACATTAGAACTCCGGAAGATGCATTCAGGATACGTGATATGTTTCCTGATGTGCATCACATAATGATAGGAAGAGGGCTGGTGTCTGATCCGGCACTGGCGAAGGAAATAAGAAGACAGTCGGACAGTGCAAAGTCTGTAAATTCAGAGACTGTTGATGTTATTTCGGACCCGACTCGTCCTGACAATGAGTTAATGCGTGAATTTGTTGATACACTTTGGCGGGAGTATAGCGAAATTTTCTCAGGTGAGCGCGATGTTTTATTCAAGATGAAGGAACTGTGGTTTCATATGGGCAGCATGTACCCGGAGTACTCAAAGCAGCTTGACGCCATAAAGAAATGCAGGCATGCCGATGAGTATCATGAGCAGGTGAGGAAGATACTGGATCGGTAGCAGGATAACGGCTGACTTGAATTTTATATGATAAAATATACAAGGTTGTAAGAATGCAATGAAGATGGCGGCAGCCGGTTCGGAGGTTAGTTTTGGGAGAGAATAAAAAGAATAAAGATCCCCTTGCATGGGAGGAAATAAGCACGGAGCACATTATACAGGACGAGTGGATAGATTTCCGCAGATCTGCATACAGATTTCCGGATGGAAGTGTATTTGAGCCTTATTACAGCTATAGCAGAAAGGATTATGTGGTGATAGTGGCTTCAGATACGGAAGGAAATTATCTGTGTGTGCGTCAGTATCGACAGGGAATAGAGGAAGTGACCACGGAGTTCCCGGCCGGGGGAATAGAACGCACGGACGGAAAAGAGTATGGGGGATCGGGAGATATTTCAGCCGAGGAATCGCTGGCTGCCGCCAAAAGGGAGCTGCGTGAAGAGACCGGTTACGAATCAGATGAATGGCGGCACTTGCTTAAGGTTCCTTCCAATGCGACCATAGCGGATAATTATGCACATCTATTCGTGGCAAGAAACTGTCGTAAGGTTTCCGGACAGGATCTGGATGATACGGAGTTCCTGAATGTGATAAAGCTTTCCGCACAGGAAATAGAAACTCTTATCGCTGAGGAAAAATTCCAGCAGGCAGTACATATCGCCGCCTGGCTGTTAGCGCTGCGGAGATAGCAGCGTCACAGAGGATGATATCCGTTTACTTTGATGTTCGGTCAAAACCGGCGCAGTTTATATCACGGAATTTAGGAGGGTTTTTTGAAGGAGCCGAGATTCCAAAGGACTTTCAGATAAGAAGTGTTATTAGCAACTTTAGTATACAGGTAAATCCATGTTGCTACAAAATGAAGGTCATTACATATTGACAATATATTTTTGAGGATTTAGACAAAAACGGTGTTTGGATTTATCTAAATCCTTGTTTTTTTTTGCAGATTTAGACAGGGTTGAGAATCATTAATGTAAAGTTTGGGTGAAAAAGTTCTGCTGGTTCCATGATATATATTGTATAGGGAGTGACTTAGAGATCGTTAACAGGGGATAAATGTATGGCGTTTGAATGTTCTGACAGGCTAAAGTAAAAATTATTTCTGTAAAGTGAAAGATTTCCCTGAAAAGCGGGTATGTATTATTAGAGGCCGAAAAAAGGGATGTCGACATCAAAAAGGGAGGGTTATTATGAGAGATTTAATCTATAGTGCAAATGGAACAGAGGGAGTAATGAGTGACAAGATCACTCGCACCAACGAGTGGATCCCTGCAGTGGAGGAGGAGTCCTGTAACGGTGTCAATGTGGTTCCGCTCAGGACCAGACATTTTTCCAACGGCAGGCTTTTCCTGACGGGAGAGGTGACGGAGGAAATGGCAAATGATTTTGTATCACAGATGCTTTACCTCGTGGAAAAAGGTGAGCCGGTTGAAATCTATATTAACAGCCCTGGCGGTTCGGTAAATGCCGGCCTGGTGATATACGATATGATACAGGCCTGTGCTGAAAAGATCGATATCGATCTGTACTGCGTAGGCTTGGCCGCATCAATGGGTGCGGTGATACTTGCAGGCGGAAAGAAAGGGCACAGATTTATCCTTCCTCACAGCAAAGTAATGATACATGAGCCACTTATCGCAGGCGGTATGGGAGGTTCGGCCACATCCATAAAGAAGACGGCAGACTCTATACTTGAGACAAAGGCTGTAACTAACGGCATACTGGCAAAGCATACCGGCAAGACAATGGAAGAGATAGACGAGGCCACTTCATTTGATAATTTCATGAACGCAGAGGAAGCGGTGAAGTTCGGAATCTGCGATAAAATCAGAAATATGATTTGAATACAAAGGCTGGTCACTGGCTGAAACCTTCCACACCATGTAGTTTTGGCAAAAGGTATTACCGCCAGGCAGGCTACCGGCGTGAGGAAGTTGGCGAAATAAAGGAGTTCTAATAATTAACACGCACAATGCTGATAAAAACGGCAGAAAGGAAAAACTATGTCAGGAAAACTTATAGCAAAAGAAACCATAACTAAGACTCTTGAGAGGGGAGACCTGATCCTTGGCAAGGGACAGTATTATTCCAAGGACGGGATTAAGACACAGCTTAACAATAATGTGCTGGTGGTCGGAACCTCCGGCGCCGGAAAGACAAGAAGCATCGTAATGCCCAATCTCCTTCAGGCAGACGGCAGTTATGTTGTTTCCGATCCAAAGGGAAGCCTCAGCAAAAGTATGGGGCCGTACCTCGAGTCATTGGGTTACAAGGTGATCCACATGGATTTTATCCATCCCGAAAGATCCACAAGATATAATCCCCTTGCCCACATACGGAATACAAGGGATATACAGAAGCTTGCCCATAATATCGTCTATGAAATGAATATCGGAAGCGGTGAGGGGAAAAGGGGCGGCAGCTATGATCCTTTCTGGGATAAAGCCAGTGAGATGCTGATCACATCGATTATAGGATATGTAATGGAAAATGATGAGATACCTGTGAATAAGAAAAATCTTATTACAGTAAAGGAATATATAAAAAAGGCGAATCGAAAAGATGGTAACAGTACCCGTTCTAAGTCTGAAATGGACGAATTAATGTATCGGCACAAATTAAGAATGGCGGCGAAGGGAATTGAGAGTTGGGCTGCAACGAGGTATGATGATTACAACTGTTCACCTGATAAGACTCACCAGACGATCAACATAACCTCCATCTCCAACTTTTCCATGATCGATACACTGGAAACAAGAAAAATGGTTTGTGGAAACGATATCGATTTTGAACAGATCGGAAACGAACCTGCTGTTGTATTCGTGGAAGTCTGCGACAGCGACCGTTCCATGGATTTCCTTGTGAATCTGTTCTATAGTCAGCTTATGAACGCTCTTTGCGACTATGCGGATAATTATTGCGAAAACAGCCGTCTGCCGGTTCCGGTGCAGTTCATACTGGATGATTTTGCGACAAATGCGAGAATAGACAATTTCCAGAATATGATCGCAAATATCAGGTCCAGGGGAATCTCTGCCATGATCATGGTGCAGTCGGAATCGCAGCTTAAGGCAGGGTATCGCGAAGATGCAAAAACCATTGTTGATAACTGCAACAGTTATGTGTATATGGGCGGTATGGACACGGAACTGACCAAAGACATATCCATAAGGGCGGACAAGCCCAGCAAGCATATCCTGAATATGCCCATAGGATACAGCTGGATATTCAGGCGCGGTCAGGAGCCTGTCTATTGCAGAAATTTTGACATCGAAGCCTTTATGCAGGTTAAGGGCTTCGAATATGGTAAACCGGCAAAGTTTTCCTATGACCTGCTTGATGAAATATCATCGGAACGGCGCGGAGCCTGATATGCTGTATTCAAGTGCCGTTATGTCAGATCCGCTGAATCAATTGTGATATTCACACTGCACTTGTCAATCAGCCTTCAGTTTACTGTACCTTATCGTATCCCCATCCTCGCGTCGTTCGTACCCGTTCCGTTCGAAGCATTTCTGTGATGCGGCGTTATCTTTTTCAACAAGTGCAGAAAGAACCGATACCCGTTTATCGACGGCTGCATCTAAAAGCCTAATCATATCAGTACCATAGCCTTTGCCCCTGTGAGTGGGGTTTATCATGTAGCTTATGGTGCCGGTATTATCATTTATATCTACCCGGATGTGTCCCAGTTTTTTTTCACCGTCAGTAAGGATAAACAGTTCACAATTTTCGTCAGCCAATTTTCCCCGGAACCATTTAATATGGGAATCGGGATCAATCTCTTCCTTATTAAAAGATGCGGCTCTGGTCTGCGGATCATTCCGCCATGCAAGGATATCCATGGCATCATCAATTGTAGCTTTCCTTAGATACATATTTTCACTCCGATAATCTGATCATTCTCCTCCGCTGCCATCAGTGCCAGCTTTATGCAGCCCATTATGCCCTGGTCATCATTGAGGCTGGCTGTAACGATGTACGTTGAAAGGTCAGCCAACTCGTCGGTTTCCAGGTAGCCGCACAGCTGTGTTTTCACCTCGTTCCTTATCATATCCATCAGCTGCAGCTGGTGCATTACGCCTCCGCCAAGGATTATTCTTTGTGGGGAAAGTGTGAGAATGATGTTTACTATTGCCTGTCCTATATAATAAGCTTCAAGTTTCCATACATCTTCGCGGTTTGAAAGTTCTTGTCCCTCGGCTCCCCATCTGTCCTTAATGGCAGGACCGGATGCCATTCCCTCAAAACAGTTGTGGTGAAAGGGGCATCTGCCGGCAAAGCTGTCATAAGGATGAGTCCTAAGCAGCATATGTCCCAGCTCAGGGTGGAGCATTCCGTGGAGAAGCTTGCCATTTGAAAGTACGCCTCCGCCGATTCCTGTGCCAATGGTGATATAGACTACATCGCTAAGGCCTTTTGAACTGCCATATGTAACCTCGCCCAGCAGTGAACCGTTTACATCTGTATCAAAACCTACGGGCACATTCAGGGCCCTGCCAAGTGTTCCGGCCAGGTCACAATTCATCCAGCCGGGCTTTGGGGTGGTAGTAATATATCCGTACTTTGGTTTTGATTTATCGAGACACAGCGGTCCGAAACTGGCAATCCCTAATGCTGCTATGTCTTTTCCAATGAAGAATTCTATTATGGAAGGTATTGTTTCTTCCGGCATAAGTGTTGGGATGGAGTACCGCTCAAGGATATTTCCGTTCTCATCCCCGATGGCATAGATCATCTTGGTGCCGCCTGCTTCCAATGCGCCGTACTGCATAATGCCTGTCTCCAGTCTGAAATATATAATATAGTTAACTAAACCTCTGCTCACTCAAAATTCATTTTTGCAATTCCAAATATAACACAACTTAAGTTTTTTTTCATTGAAATCGCGTGGAATACTATCTTCTTTTCTTTAATGACAGTGATATTCAACGGATGAAGTGTGCTGTCCGGTAAGCAATTGCTACTTGTGAATGTTTGGCCTATAAAGTATAATTTTGTTGGCAAAATAGGCCCGTATATGCGGGATCAGTTTTTGGGAGGATAAGAAAATGGTAGAATGGAAAAACCTTGACACTCTTGAATCATTTCAGGAGTTAGGAAAGAAGGAAAAAGTAGTTTTAAAGGATGTAATGAGCGGTGACAGCGGAGCTGACCGTGTGAAGAAATACACAATGCCCATGGCAGCAGGTCTTAACTATAACTATGCTGCAAAGGCTGTAAATGACGATATAATCGATGGACTTGCAAAGCTTGCTGAGGAAGCTCAGCTTGCTGAAAAGTTCGAGGCTCTCTACAACGGTGAAGTGATCAACACCGGTGAGAAGAGACTGGTACTCCATCAGCTTACCCGTTCACAGCTGGGCAATGATGTGGTAAAGGATGGCGTAAACAAGAGAGAGTTTTATGTAGCACAGCAGAAGAAGATAGCTGACTTTGCTAATGACGTACATGCAGGCAAGATCGTAAACGGTGCCGGCGAGAAATTCACAACTGTTGTTCAGATTGGTATCGGCGGTTCTGACCTTGGTCCCCGTGCTATCTATATCGCACTTGAGAACTGGGCAAGACAGACCGGCAATTTCAATATGGAAGCAAAGTTCATCAGCAACGTGGATCCTGATGATGCTGCAGGCGTTCTTCAGGGAATAGATGTTGCTCATTCACTTTTCGTACTTGTATCAAAGTCCGGTACCACACTTGAGACACTTACAAACGAGTCTTTTGTAAAGGATGCCCTTAAGAAGGCAGGTCTTGATGCTTCCAAGCATATGGTAGCAGTTACCAGTGAGACTTCACCTCTTGCAGGAAACAGCGATTATCTGCAGGCGTTCTTCATGGATGATTTCATCGGCGGAAGATTTTCTTCCACCTCCGCTGTAGGCGGTGCAGTGCTTTCACTTGCATTCACACCTGAGGTGTTTGCAAGCTTCTTAAACGGTGCTGCTGAGGAAGACAAGCTCGCAACCAACAAGAATGTAAGAGAAAATCCTGCAATGCTTGATGCACTTATCGGTGTATATGAAAGGAACGTGCTCGGTTTCCCTTCAACGGCGCTTCTTCCTTATTCACAGGCACTCAGCCGTTTCCCTGCTCATCTTCAGCAGGCAGACATGGAGTCCAACGGTAAGAGCGTTAACCGTTTCGGTGAGTTTGTAAATTATCCTACAGGTCCTGTACTTTTCGGTGAGCCGGGGACAAACGGACAGCATTCATTCTATCAGCTGCTTCACCAGGGAACAGATATCATCCCTCTGCAGTTCATTGGTTTCAAGGACAGCCAGCTTGGGGTTGATGTAGATATACAGGGCAGCACCAGCCAGAAGAAGCTCTGCGCAAATGTGGTTGCTCAGATAATCGCTTTTGCATGCGGCAAGGATGATGAGAACAACAACAAGAAGTTTGCAGGAAACCGTCCTTCCAGCATTATCATAGGCAAGCAGCTTACACCGGAGTCAATGGGCGCACTGCTTTCACACTTTGAGAACAAGATCATGTTTCAGGGCTTCCTCTGGAATGTAAACAGCTTCGATCAGGAAGGCGTTCAGCTTGGTAAAGTGCTTGCAAAGAAGGTACTTGCTCATGAGACAGATGGAGCTCTTAAGGAGTTCAGTGATCTGTTCGAAATCTGACAGATATAACCGGAAAAAATTACGGGTTAAAAAAAGCCATAGGGCATGATTGCAGCCATCGGATTTTACATCCGGTGGCTGTTTACTTGCATGTACGGCAGTGCATTTTCATATCATTTTCAACAGCAAATAATTATCATTTATATTAAGTTTGAAAAGTTAGTCTTGAAATGGTAGATAAGTATATAGACTATAAGGTAAAATAGTCACTGTAAATACTTGTTGTATTTAATTTAAGAATAGAGAGAATAAGGATGCAAATGAATTATCGTTGCCCGGGATGTGGCAACACCATGGAGTTTTCACCATCAGATCAGAAGATGTACTGCATTTACTGCGGTTCAAAGCACACTGTGGAAGAACTGAACGCGATGCTCGGAAGGACTGGTCTGTACGAAGGATCAGGCAACAGCGGAAATCTGTCATATGACGCTGAAAGTGATACACGGGAAAGTATTATTGCGGAAGAGGCAGTTTTGCAGCAGAAGCAGGCTGAACGGGCACACGCATCCATTCAGATGAAGATACTGCACTGTAATTCCTGTGGTGCAGAGCTGGCTGTGAATAGTGTGGAGAGCTCCTCTTTTTGCGTATACTGTGGTCAGGCTACAGTTGTGATGGACAGGGTAGAGGATTATCTTCAGCCTGACTATCTCATACCCTTCAAGATAACTAAAGAGCAGGCAGAAGTTATGATCCGCAGCAGGCTCTCTCAGGGACGTTATATCCCGGAAGAGATCAAGAATTTTAAGGTGGATAAACTTAGGGGTATTTATGTACCTTTCTGGTTCTATGATATGTACTATAAAGACGATCAGTACTGGAAGTACTCAGTAAAGAGAGGAAAAAGCCGGGTTACCAGATTTGCGGAAAGACGTGGTAACTGTCAATTTGAGAGATTGACACTGGATGCATCCAAAAATCTGAACGATGATTCTTCACAGCGTCTTGAGCCATATAATATGCGGGAACTGCAGGCGTTTGATCCGGCTTATCTCTCCGGTTTTTATTCTGACCGCTTTGATATGGGGACGAGTGATCTGGACGGACTTGCTTTCAGACGTGCCAAGGATCTCTTTGATGAAAATATGAAAAACTCGGTTCGCCACGGTGATGCGAAGCTGGTAAGCTGTTCGCCTGAGTGTCTGGTGACAAAAAGGGAATATGCATTGCTTCCTGTATGGTTTCTGACATTCCGTTATGAGGAGATGCCATATACCATTATGGTGAACGGTCAGACCGGGAAGATGGTCGGAGCGGTACCCTTTGATAAGAAAAAGGCTTATCTGAGATTTGCGGCTCTGGCCATTCTCTTCTGTGTTGTATTTGCTGTGATAGGGGCTTTTCTGACGCCCTTGATCATGGAAAAATTTGATGACGGCAAAATGTTCGCGACATACTTTATGGTGATCGGTATTGCGCTTTACAGTACATGGTCCGGAGCTATAAAGAAATACAAAGCGATGATGGTCAGCATTGGCCTGACAACCTCCGGAAAGACCAGCAGGTTTGTCAGAGAAAGGGCAGGTGAATAAATATGGTAATATGGTCTGTCATAGGAGTCATGTGCGGTCTGGCACTGGGAACAGGTCTGGCGTTTAGTATTGTGGTCAAAAGTGTTAAGGAATCCAATGATATGGGCGATTCAAAAGGAAACATGAGGGATTTCGGAGCATACATTAATATGTTGTATGCAGTGGATGATCTGCATAAAATACCAACATACAGACGGTAAAAAGGTTTTACGGAAAAAGGGCAGCGGCTATCAATCCGCTTAATGTGCTTTGGGGGAAGAAGTAAATGTCATTGGGAATTGTTTTCAGCGGTGGCGGGACCTGTGTCGCTGTCCATGGATTATAGTACATGTGAAAAAGAGAAAAGATAAAATAAGGATTAAGCGTTGATGAATAATAAATATTATAATTATGTAACGAAAATCCAGATCGTTATTATTTCGATTTTTACCTTATGTATGATATGGTTTTCGTCAATCAGAATACATGATTACTACCATAACGAACCAATATGGTACATAATCTCTGCAATATTATTTGCAGCGGTAATATTATTAGTCATCTGTTGGAAGCTGATGGATAATATAAAGGAAAACAGTTGGGTTTTATATAATATAGTTTTATCTGTAATATCAGCTATATATGCCATATTTATTTATAATGCAATAACACTTAAACTCATAAAAGAGATTGATTATTTTAAAATACTAACCATCCTAAAAGAATTATTAAAAACTCTTAGCATAGCAAATCCGGATCTGTATTACATAAGGATGGTATTTTGTATAACATTTACCGCCATTATGATTATATACATTATTATTTCTGTAATTATGAATACAATTAAAATGGGGAGAGATAAAGATTTTTTTGCAAACTAGTCAAACATCTGATAAAGGGGTAATTCTTTATGGATGAAATCAAGCTTGATATCACCGGCATGGTGGAAACAGACGGTAAAAAGGTTTCATATATAAGGTTTTCCCGTGGGGATGACTATGCGGAAGGGTATATTCCGGATTGCGTATTTACAAAGGTTAAAGGTTTTACGGATGAGGAGACAGCCCGGCTTGCGGATTATCTGAGGGAAAATCTTCCGGATCTTAAGAAAAGGGCAGCGGCTATCAATCCGCTTAATGCGCTTTGGGGGAAGAAGTAAATGTCATTGGGAATTGTTTTCAGCGGCGGCGGGACCTGTGGTGTCTATCAGCTGGGTTTTTGGAAAGCACTGAAGGAATATGGTCTTGATAAAAAGGTAACGGCAGTGAGCGGTTCGTCTGTCGGTACTCTCAATGCACTACTGTATGCTAACGGTGATCTGGAGCTGGCACTTGATATATGGACGAATCTTAAAACTGCCGACCTTTTTCGGGTTCGCGAGGGTATGACGGGTATGGGCGTCTTTTCTCAGGAAGGGTATGGTGCATTTATCGATCGACTGGAGTACAACTGGGAAAATACAAGGAAGGGCATTCCCATATATGCCTGTGTGTCTTCATTGGGAAAGAAAGGTGATACTCTGGATACGGTAGATGTGATAAAGCGTCTGGGCGGGAAGCCGGAGTATATTCTTTTAAACAGAAGAAAGTTTAAATCCATGAAAAAGGTTGCCCTTGCATCTACCGCTATCCCTTATGTATATCCCCGCAGGCTTGTTGGCAGTCAGATCTGCATAGACGGAGATTTCTCCGACAAAACTCCATATAAACCTCTTATAGAACGGGGCTGTGATAAAGTGATGGTATTGCACCTGAATACCGTCGAAGAATCTTCACACCGACAGGCAGAGTATGACGGGGATACCATCCCGGAAAGCGATGCCAGACTGTATCACTTATATCCTAAAGAGACTCTCGGATTTATACTGGCTGTATCTGACAATATCATAGCCGACCGCCTTAAGCGTGGCTATGAGGAAGGACTGGAGTTTTTAGAGAAATATCAGTCCCTGCTGTGATCTGTATTTCTGTTTTCAATATCATCTGTATCCGTCGAATATATTCCGAGTTCCTTCATTCTATTGAAGATCTAAGGAGTATAAACGAAGCGGGATATTTGACCACCTTGTATAAAATAGAGTAAAATATAAGTTGTGCCGGCAACGGCTTAAGAGACAGTGCGAGGTGGTTTCGTGAAGATTGTGATACTTGAAAGAAACAGCGTGGGACCGGATGTTTCGGTGGATGCGATAAACGAATTCGGTGAGGTAACAGCGTATACGGATACTACGGCGGAAACGGTGGCAGAGCGAATTACTGATGCAGAAATAGTGATAGCCAACAAGATGCCTCTTAATGAGTCAACATTATCCGGTGCCGGTAATGTGAAACTTATCTGTGAGTTTGCCACCGGATATGACAATATAGATATCGAGTACTGCAGAAAGCGCGGCATCGCAGTCTGCAATGTCAGCGGATATTCGACAGAGGCGGTGGTTCAGCATACATTCGCATTGTTTTTCTATCTTTCGGAGAATCTTCCATATTATGATGAATATGTAAAAAGCGGTGCCTATGCGTCGCAGTCTATGTTCACCCATTATGACAGGCATTTTACGGAGCTGTCCGGCAAGACCTGGGGGATTGCGGGAATGGGAAGTATCGGCTCGCGGGTAGCGGAGGTGGCTTCTGCATTCGGCGCCCATGTCATCCACTATTCGACATCAGGATCAGGGAGTGACAAGTACGAACAGGTAAGCTTTGATGAGTTCCTTTCTCGTTCGGACGTGATATCGCTCCATTGTCCCTTAAATGATAAAACAAAATATCTGATAAATTCCGATGCGCTGAACAAGATGAAGAAAACGGCCATCATTATAAATGTAGCCAGGGGTAAGGTGGTAAATAATGCTGATCTGGCGCAGGCACTTAAAAATGGCACCATAGCGGCAGCCGGGCTGGATGTTATAGAACAGGAACCCATCGCAAAAGACAATCCCCTGATGGAGATACAGGATTCAAGCCGCTTGTTAATCACTCCGCATATGGCCTGGGCGAGTACTGAAGCCCGCAACAGATGTGTAAGTGAATGTGCCGAGAATATACGAAGCTACATAAAGGGTGAGTCCAGGAATCGGATAGTATAGACTGATTTACTCCTGGTTATGAAAAGCAGTCCGGAGTGAAAGCGGAACTGCTTCCGGTGACGATTGTGCTGTAATGGGTAACGGAATAACAACCTCTGAAAAAAAAGAAATAACCTCTAAGCGTTTTGACAAACGTCGGGCAAAGTATCTGGGGATCGTCCGCTCAGCCTCAGTTCTGGCGGTCCTTTTTCTTCAGGTGTTTTTTATAGCGGCGCTGACATACTGGCTGAGGACAGATGCCCTCAAGATTTATTTTGTTGTTGAAATACTTTCGGTAATAGTTGCCTTTGCGCTGGTAAACCATGATGCGTATAACAGGATATTCTGGATAGTTATCCTGCTGGTGCTTCCGGGATTTGGGTTTATATTATATTTTTTCTGGGGGAGTGCCAGAAAAGATTTTCTGGTAAATTCAAGGCTCAGGGAGCGTGAAAGGGAAGCGCATGCCAGACTTCCAAAGAACAGATGGCAGCTTGAAGAGCTGGCCCAGGTGCATCCGAATAAGATACAGATATCAAGGTATATAGCAGGAGACGGTTTTCCTGTATACCAGAATACGAAGCAGAAATATTATCCTATTGGCACAAGTGAGCTGAAGGACGATTTCATAAATGACCTTAAGCGGGCAGAGCACAGCATCTTTATGGAATTTTTTATCGTCTATGACGGTGAATGGTGGCGGGAAGTCGAAGCGGTACTGCTAGAAAGAGCCCGTGCCGGTGTTGATGTTCGTATAATGGTTGATGATTTCGGCAGCATCTTTATGGATACCATAGGCATGCGGAAGAACCTGCGGGCTGAGGGTGTGAAGTTTGAATCCTTCAAGCCTATACATAAGCGAATTTCTTCCATTAATTTTAATTACCGCAATCACCAGAAGATTATGGTGGTGGACGGCACTATAGGATATACCGGTGGATGCAATCTTGCCGATGAGTATGTGAATCTGATCCGGCGCTTTGGCGGATCTGAGTGGAAGGACAGTATGATCCGGCTGGAGGGTGAGGCTGTCTGGTCCCTTACAAATATTTTCCTTATGATGTGGGAAGACTGTTCCCGGACTATAGAGCTGCATCCGGAAAATTTTAAGCCCAGATGGGAAGTATATGATGAAGGCTTTGTGCAGCCCTTCTCGGGAGGTCCGCATAAAGCACCTTACAATACGGTAGAAGGTGCTTACCTCAGGATGATCTCGAAAGCAAGGGATTATGTGTATATCACAACTCCTTACCTTGTGCTGGACAGCCGGATGACAGATTATCTCATAGATGCTGCCAAGAGCGGAGTGGACGTGCGCATCATTACACCGCATATATATGACAAATGGTACGTGTATATGGTCACTGTATCTAATTACGGAAAGCTCCTGCAGAACGGGGTGCGGATATATGAATACCAGCCGGGCTTCATACATGAGAAAGATATAGTTGCGGATGATGAGTGTGCCATATGCGGGACAATAAATATGGATTTCAGAAGCATGCATACCCATCATGAAAATGGCGTGTTCCTGTCAAGGTCAGATGTGGTGGAGGAGATAAAGGACAATATACAGGCATCTTTTGAAAAGAGTAAGGAAATAGATTATCTTACATGGAAACATCGTCCGTTCTTACAGAAAGCATTGCAGGAGCTGTTTAAGATAACCAGCCCGCTTTTGTGAATTTTACATCCTGCAAAAGATGCATATGGATTTTGTAAAGAAATATGCTGCCTGCAGCGGATAAAAAGAAAAGAGTTTGGATGCTTGCTGAAATAATGAACAAGGAGAGAGACTATGATATCGGAAAAATATAAAAAAATGTGCAGTGCACCGTCAGTAATACGTGAGCTTTCGGTATATGCAACCGAGCGCGGCAAAGAAATAGGCTATGAAAATGTCTTTGACTACAGCCTGGGAAACCCATCTGTACCGGTGCCTGATGAATTCAATAAAGCCATACGTGAGCTGACTGAGGAACTTACTTCTTCACAGCTTCACGGGTACAGTCCAAATCCCGGAAATCCGGAAGTGCGGTCGATAGTGGCGGCTTCTCTGAAGGATCGTTTCGGACTGCCCTATGAGCAGAAGCATATATTCATGACATCTGCTGCAGCGTCGGCTATAGCACATGCTGTAAGATGTGTGACAGAACCCGGTGATGAAGTTATCACATTTGCCCCCTTCTTTCCTGAGTACAGACCCTATATAGAACAGACAGGTGCAGTGCTCAAGGTAGTACCTGCAGATACTTCGTCATTTCAGATAAACTTTGATGAATTTGAAAAGCTCATGAATAGGAATGTTCAGGCGGTGCTCATAAACACTCCGAACAATCCTTCGGGAATTGTTTACTCATCGGATACACTTAAGAAGCTGGCACGTATACTGGAAGATAAGCAGAAAGCATACGGACATGAGATATTCATCATTTCGGATGAGCCCTACAGGGAGATAGTATTTGACGGCGTGGATGCACCTTACGTGTCCGGATTTTACGATAATACTCTTTCCTGTTACAGCTACTCCAAGTCCCTTTCCATTCCGGGAGAGCGAATAGGATATGTGGCTGTAAATCCTGCGGCAAAGGATGCTGATATGATAGTGTCGATGTGTGTACAGATATCAAGAGGAATCGGTCACAACTGTCCCTCTTCCATAATACAGATGGCAGCGGCAAGATGTGTATCAATGACCAGCGACCTTTCTGTATATGAGAAAAATATGAATCTGATATATAATAAGCTGGTTGAGCTTGGCTTTGAAGTAGTTAAGCCCGGTGGAACATTTTATATTTTTCCCAAAGCTATGGAAGAGGATGCAAAGGTATTCTGCGAAAAAGCAAAGAAATATGACCTGATCCTTGTGCCCGGAGATACTTTTGGTGCCCCGGGGTACTTCAGGATGGCATACTGCATAGATACTGAAAAGGTCGAGCGTTCACTGCCTGCGCTGGAGAGATTTGTAAAAAACGAGTACGGGGCAAAATAATAAGGAAGTTAAATGATGGAAGCATTGATCGAAATTTTAAAAGCAGTATTATTCGGGATAGTGGAGGGCATAACTGAGTGGCTGCCCATTTCCAGCACGGGACATCTGATTCTTTTGAATGAGGTGGTGAGCTTTGACCTGCCGGGGTCGGCAGAGGAGCAGGCCGCATTTATGGAGTTTTACGATGTGGTGATACAGCTGGGCGCCATACTCGCCATACTCATACTTTTCTTTAAGGAGATATGGCCCTTAGGTCTGCAGAAAAAAGATGAGATAAAAATCAAGGTCGGTGATCTGGAGGATCACTATTGGTTTATCGCAGGGGATCTGGTGATAAAGCGGGATATTTTCTTTATGTGGATAAAGATAGCCGTGGCATGTATTCCGGGACTTCTCTACGGTCTGCTTTTAGACGATTGGGTGGAAAGCATAACGGCGGATTTCAAACCCCTTATCGTAGGTATCATGCTGGTGCTTGTGGGTATTGTCTTTATAATAGTAGAAATCGTAAAAGGCAGGGAAAAACCCATGATCCGGAATATAAGCGAGATAACTTTTATGTCCGCGTTTGTAATAGGACTCTGCCAGCTTATAGCCGGGATCCTTCCGGGAACCAGCAGGTCAGGTGCCTGCATAATCGGAGCACTCCTGCTTGGAATGTCGAGGACCATCGCAGCAGAATATACATTTTACCTTGCTATACCTACAATGTTTGGAGCCAGCCTCTTAAAGCTTGTAAAATATCTTGGAAAGGGGCTGGATTTTAACGGTATGCAGATTGCGATAGTCTTAGTCAGCTCTGTGGTGGCATTCGGCGTATCCCTTCTGGCTGTTAAATTCCTTATGGGCTATGTAAAGCGTCATGATTTTAAGCCCTTCGGAATATACAGGATAGTGCTTGGAATAGCCGTGATAGTAGTATATGCGCTGGGGTTCGGGTGATCATCGGCGAACTTTAAAAATATGCAGAATTAAAGTATAATACAGTAGCAGTTACCAATATATTTGTGTGATGAAGCCCGGACAGTGGCGGATTTATATGGAAAAAAGGACAGGAAAGAGGAGACAAAAGATGATCAAACTTTACGAAGGCGGAGCATACCTGGTTAACGGCGAGGAGCTCGTAACCGATGAGGCAATCCTTAAGAGCAAGACAGGAAAAGACATTTCAAAAGAAGAAGCTGCAAAGGGTACTATAGCCTATTCTATTCTGCAGGCTCACAATAAATCCGGAAATGATAAGAAACTCAATATCAAATTCGATAAGCTGACCAGCCATGACATCACTTTTGTCGGCATAATACAGACTGCAAGGGCATCGGGACTGACCAAATTCCCGATTCCGTATGTGCTTACCAACTGCCACAATTCACTCTGTGCAGTAGGTGGTACCATAAATGAGGATGACCATGTATTCGGACTTTCCTGTGCCAAGAAATACGGCGGAGTATACGTTCCTCCTCACATGGCTGTCATCCACCAGTTCGCAAGGGAAATGCTTGCAACCGGCGGCGGAATGATACTCGGATCCGACTCTCATACGAGATATGGTGCTCTGGGTACCATGGCTGTGGGCGAAGGCGGACCGGAGCTGGTTAAACAGCTTCTTTCCCAGACATATGATATAGATATGCCGGGCGTGGTAGCCGTTTATCTAAAGGGAGAGCCTGCAAAGGGCGTAGGTCCCCAGGACGTGGCAATTGCTATAATCGGTGCTGTATTCAAGAATGGCTATGTCAAGAATAAAGTAATGGAATTTGTAGGTCCCGGAGTGGCCAAATTAAGTGCTGATTTCCGTATCGGTGTGGATGTAATGACCACAGAGACCACCTGCCTTTCATCAATATGGCAGACAGATGACGAGATAAAGGATTTCTATGATATACATAAGAGGCCTGAGGACTATAAGGAGCTTAAGCCTGAAGGCGTTGCTTACTATGACGGTGTGGTTGAAGTGGATCTGTCAAAAGTAAAGCCCATGATAGCGCTTCCTTTCCATCCGTCAAATGCTTATACGATCGAAGAACTTAATGCAAATCTTGATGACATACTTGCCGAGTGTGAGGAGAGGGCAAAGGTAAGCTTTGGTGACAAGGTTGAATTTAATCTCAGGAATAAGATAAAGAACGGAAAGCTTTTGGTAGATCAGGGTATCATCGCAGGCTGTGCCGGCGGCGGATTCGAGAATATCTGTGCGGCAGCCGACATACTTGACGGAGCCAGCATAGGATCTGACGAGTTCAACTTAAGCGTATATCCTGCATCTGTTCCCGTATATATGGAGCTGATCAGGAATGGTGCGGCAGCTAAGATACTTTCCACAGGTGCTATCCTTAAGACTGCATTCTGCGGTCCCTGCTTCGGTGCAGGCGATACACCTGCGAATGGAGAGCTTTCCATCCGTCACTCGACAAGAAACTTCCCCAACAGAGAGGGCTCCAAGATACAGAGCGGTCAGATTGCATCTGTTGCTCTTATGGATGCCAGATCAATTGCAGCTACTGCCGCAAACAAGGGTATCCTTACACCTGCTACGGAAGTGCCTGAGAAGATCGGTAAATATAAATACAGTTTCGATAAGACAATATATGACAGAAGGGTGTTTGATTCCCACGGCGTAGCTGACGAAAGTGTTGAAGTTAAGTTCGGCCCCAATATCAAGGACTGGCCGGCTATGAGTCCCCTTCCCGAGAATCTCCTGCTTAAAGTTGTTTCCGAGATCCATGATCCGGTAACGACTACGGATGAGCTGATTCCTTCAGGTGAGACTTCTTCTTACAGAAGTAATCCGCTGGGGCTTGCTGAGTTTACTCTCTCAAGGAAGGATCCTGAATATGTGGGACGTGCCAAGGAAGTGCAGCAGGCACAGAAATCCATTGAGTCAGGAAAGACAGCGGCAGACGGATATGATGAGATTGCAGCTGTTATAGCAAAGATAGAACAGAACGTTTCCGGAGCAGAAGGGATCGGAACTGCTGTGGCTGAAGGAGAGGTTACATCTACAGTAAGAAAGCTTGGTGTAGGCTCCACGATCTTTGCTGTTAAGCCCGGTGACGGTTCCGCCCGTGAGCAGGCAGCTTCCTGCCAGAAGGTACTCGGTGGCTGGGCTAATATCGCAAACGAGTATGCCACCAAGAGATATCGTTCAAACCTTATCAACTGGGGTATGCTTCCCTTCGTTATCCCGGAGGGAGAGCTTCCTTTCAAAAATCTCGACTATGTATATCTCCCCGGAATCAGGGAAGAGGTCGAGGAAAAGGCAGACAGCATAAAGGCGTATGCAGTTACTTCAGACGGAGTGAAGGAGTTTACTCTTGCGCTCGGCGGTCTGACGGATACTGAGAGAGAGATAATCCTGGACGGCTGCCTGATCAACTATAACAGGCAGTGATCTGGTAAAAGCAAAAACGTAACTGGAAGAACCAATAGGTTCTGAATAGTTACGTTAAATGGGTTTTGTGATTGATATAACGGTATATGGCTTGTTTGCGGATGTGCTATAACTTGTAGAACAGACAGGCTCTAAACAGTAAAACAAGGAACCGGTTCAGAAGTGGATTGTTGATAATGCAGCAGGTTAATTGTCTGAGAAAGGACAGAAGATTATGGCAAATAAAACCATAAAACTTGGAACTCATATAGTAAGCGATAGCAGCACACCGTATATGATAGCCGAAATAGGCATCAATCATAACGGTGATATCCAGATTGCAAAAAAGCTTATGGATGCAGCTTTTGCCTGTGAGTGGGACTGCGTGAAGTATCAGAAACGCACCCCTGATATTGCCGTGCCTGAGGCGCAGAAGCAGGTTCCGAGGGATACCCCCTGGGGTACAATGGCTTACATAGATTACAAGAAGCACATCGAATTTGAAAAGGAAGAATATGATGTGATAGATGAGTACTGTAAGTCAAAGCCCCTGGACTGGACTGCAAGTCCCTGGGATATGCCCAGCCTTGAATTCCTTCTTGAATATGATGTGCCTTTTATAAAGATCCCTTCCGCGCTTAATACCAATAAGGAGATCATCAAAAGAGCCTGTGAATCTGGCAAGCCTGTCGTATTATCAGAAGGTATGTCAGAGTTGAATGAAATGGATACTACTGTCGGCTGGCTTGAAGACTATTCAAATGGTGATTACATTATCTGCCACACCAACAGCAGTTATCCGAGTCCTAATAGTGAGCTTAATTTAAGGCTTATAAATACTATGCGTGAGAGATATGACTGTCTGGTGGGATATAGCGGACATGAGGCAAACCTTGAGCCTTCCGTTATAGCGGCTGTGCTTGGTGCCTGTCTTATAGAAAGGCATGTAACTCTTTCCCATGATATGTGGGGGTCGGACCAGAAGGCATCTCTCGAAGTGCAGGCAATGGCACTTCTGAAGAAGCGTATCACATCTGCCCTAGAGACACTGGGTGATGGTGAGAAGCGTCTGTACGAAACCGAGTTAAAGAAGAGAAGAGAGCTGAGAGGAAACTAATGAATTATTTATTTACTGGCCTTGGTTCCATAGGCCAGAGACATTTAAGGAATCTGTATGCGTTAAAAGGGCCGGCTGACCGCATATACGCATACAGGGTCCTCAGAAATAACAGGGTACTGGACAATAAGCTTAATGTCATAGGTGATGACCTGGAGGAACGCTATGGCATAGAGTACGTGCCCACACTTGATGCAGCATGGGATAAAAATATCGATGCTGTTTTTATTTGCAATCCTTCCGCCTGTCATTTCGAAGTGATGAAAGCAGCTGCAGACCATGGCGTTAATATCTTCTGCGAAAAGCCTGTATCTTCGTCAATGGAAGGAATGGACGAGCTTCTTGATGAGATAGAAGAAAAGGGCTTGGTCAATTTTGCCGGCTACCAGCAGAGATTCCATCCCTGTGTAATGGCGGCAGGGGAACTGCTTCAAAGCCATGCAATAGGTCGGGTTACTTCCGTATTTGCTGAGCTGGGAGAGGATGTTTCCGGCATGCACAAATACGAAGACTACCGCACTTCCTATACTGCGAAGAAAAGCCTGGGCGGCGGCGTGGTAATGACCCAGATTCACGAGCTTGATTACCTGTATTCATTTTTCGGCATGCCGGAGAGCGTGTACGCTGTGGGCGGAACCCTTGCGGATTTCGAGATAGATGTGGAAGATACCGCAGATATTCTTATGAAAGTGGAACACGAGGGATACAGGATACCGATCCATGTGCATGAGGATTTCGTTCAGCGTCCCCCTACAAGACACTGCAAGATCGTAGGTACTGACGGAATGATACTTTTCGACTTGCTTCAGAACAGGATATCCGTCTATAACAGGGCTGGTGAGCTTGCCGGCGGAGAGGTATTCGATTTTGACAGAAACAATATGTTCTTCGGTGAGATGAAGGCTTTCTTATTAGCACTTCACGATCACAAACCCACAACCATCCCAGTAAGAGAGGGTGTCGCCAGTTTAAAGATTGCTCTTGCGGTAAAGGAATCCCTGGAGACAGGGGAAGTGGTGAAGATGTAGTGTGGCAGGGGATATGGAAAAGCTGATTTAAAGATAAATATTGAAAAAATGGCTACCTTTTCAAGTAAAGGGGAGAGATTTCCCGACTCTTAAGAGCATCCAGTAAGAAATTCTTGTATTTACTGGGCTTGATGGGTGTTTAGGAATAGCCATTACGCCAATCTTACGCCAAAGCATGCAAGATTTATGACACGAAACAGAACATGTTGAAACATTTGGAAGTGGCAATATGATGATAACAGCCCTACAGTGATCAATCGAAAAAGGGCGAAAAAGGTCGCTGTAGGGTTATTTTTTTTGTTGACTTTATTCCGATAAATGAATATAATTTATATTGATTTGGTGTCTGGTTTCTTAATAGAGGAAGTTTGAATGGAATATTTAACATCAGTCGAAATGTCAGAAAAATGGAATATAACTTCAAGAAGGATAAGCGTACTCTGTGCTGAAGGACGAATAGAGGGAGCTATAAAGAAAGGAAAGACATGGTTAATACCAGCAGAATCTCCCAAGCCTGCAGATGCCAGAATAAAGACTGGAAAATATATCAAAGAAAAAACTAACGAAGAGAATTAACTGTGAAAACTTCTAGATATCAATTATTTGATGGAGAATTGTTCAAGACAAAGAAAAGAAGATATTGATGAGCTTGCCGAATTGATAGTTAATTCTTTTGAATGATAAATAATTATTTCTTTACACTAAATGGAAAGGATAGGTGTATTTATGAGTTATGTTATTGAACCAATGCCTCTTATATCGTTTATAGAGGACACTAAAATGAAATTACCTCGATTCCAACGTAAGGCAACTTGGGATAAAAAACAGAATTTTGAGTTATGTATAAGTGTTTTTCAAGATTATCCAGTTGGAGTAGTTATAGTAAATAAAGAACAAAACGTTTCATGGCTACTTGACGGTAGACAAAGAAGAAATGCACTCAAAAAGATGAGAGAAAACCCAGTGGAAGTTTATGAATGGGCTAGGTCTTATATTGGTTTTAAGAAGACGGAGGATGAAGGAGAAATAATACATCAGTATTGGAATGAAGTCGAAAAGTATCTTCAAACCGAAGATCCATCAGAGAATGGAGAAGAAGCAAATGAAGATGATTTATATGACAGTGATTCTGAAGAAGATGTAGTAGAGTCTTCTTTTGATAGCGAAAAGCAAAAACAAGGATTACAGACGTTGCTGGATCTCGTACTAATGGTGCATCAAATCAAGCAGGGCGTAAGTAGATGGGAAAGAGTGTTTGATTTTAAAGACTATTGTGCGAACTTGAAATATGAGCTGAAAAGAGAGAATTACAATATCAATCCTGAAAATCTTAGAAGGTTTCTTTTGGATATTGCAAAAACATATCCAGATTTAACCAAGGATGATTTTGTAACATATTATGATGATAATGCTAGTTTGATAGCGGGAAAAGAAGATAAATTCAAGTCAGAGGTAGAGAAGAATTGGACATACATAAAATCTTCAATTGAGCTTATTGCAAGATCGGAAAAAATATATGAAGAAGCACGTATAGGAATAATTACGTTATCAAATGTATCTCCTTTAGATGCACAGAATATATTTTCGAGAGTGAATAGAGGTGGAACGCAATTAAAAGCTGAAGAACTATTATCTGCAAAACCTTTCTGGAATGAAATAGTTAATTCTGTAAATAATGAAACAGCTACTCTTGTAAAAAATATGTACAAGAATCTAGGAGTAGAAGAGCCTAATGGAGTTGTAAAATGGGATTTAGCAGCTACATTGATATCGAGAACAGATAAAAAGAGATTAATTTTTGATTCTTCCGCGTTAGAAAACGAAATATCAATGGACAGGGTAACGCTTGGATTCAAGTTGATTAGTTCTATATTTGTCCAAGGTATGTCTGCAAAAAGCGTTTCTGATTTAGAGAAGAATAAGACAATTAATTGGGATACCGATATTGATGATATGGTTTCATACATTAATACGGTGTGTGAAATACTTATGTCCGATAGTTTCTTTAAGTATTTGCAGTCATGGGACAAACCAATAGCAAAACTATTGGGTAATGCGATTTCTTTAGAGTTTATAGCCATTCTGTTAGAAGACTGGAAAGAAAAAGATATGCCTACTGTAAGTGGTAGTCAGTACAAGGCGTTTCAGAGAGATGCAAGGATTCTTTTCGATAGACTCGTGTTTGAATACTCTACCAAAGTATGGCGTGGATCAGGAGATTCAAAAATGGCTTCTGATATCAAAGATTGGAAAAATAGAATCCTTCCTGTAGATAAAAACGAATGGACAAAATTCATAAATGGAGCCTTAAGCGGGACATACAATGGGCAGCCTGTTACGCAGAAAACTTTAACACCAATACTGTATTATTATTATGCATTAAATAACTTAGAGCCCGCAAATAGCTCTGCTGACAAGATAGAAGTTGACCATATTATTCCTCAAGAAAAGTTTGGCGGCAATAATATGGTGAATCCGTTAATGAAAGACAGCTTAACTAACTTGGCGTTATTGCCAAAAAATGACAACATTGCAAAAAAAAGTAAAGCATTAAATGAGATAACGGATTCATGGCTAAAAAGCCAGATCACAAAGTATGAAGGAATACCTGAAAGTGATTTCACTAAATATTCAGATATTATGAATATAGATGAACTTAAGGAATTACGGGGGAATCTATTTACTAGTACATTTGGAGAATTAAGAGATACTATGTTGGCAAATTAATCAGTTATTGAATATTGGCCCAGGTGGTAGTGCGATCTACTATCTGGGTTTTTATTAATGTTATTGAGTATACAGAAGCCAAAGGAGGTGGTACCGAAAAGTATGCACATCAAGTGGGACGTCCCGAAAGGGGTTGTCCATAGATTTAGAGACCGTTTATCGGTCTTTTTTTTATGGTATCAAAATGTACACATTATGAAGCTTAATATCTGAGAATTTTGCTAGGGGTTTTAACTTAACTGGGCATCAATAGCGGCCATAAAGAGTATTGCTTGAAATATACAAATAATTGTGATACATTCTTACCTAGCAGTTTAATTTTCTATGATAAAGATTCAAAGCCATTCGGCATCTGTATCAGGACATCAACTGCAAAATCACACTTTTATTTTATGCGAGAGGTGACAGGGTATAGGTGTTCTTTGTTTACCTCTAAAAACAAAAAAGGAGGAGAATAGAAAATGGCAGACAATACGAAATTTAGGGACAATGGCGGGAGGATTATTTTTGAGAACGCAACACTATGCTCTCAGTTTCTGAGGGAGTATACGGGACTGGAACTGTTCAAAGATCTAAAACCGGAAGACATTGAGGATATGACGGAGCGGTTTCTGCCAATGTTCACAGAGGAACGGGATTCAGACGTCGTAAAGAAAGTAAAATTAGCAGACAAAAGTGAAATGTTTGTAGTTGCACTGATTGAACATAAATCATCAGTGGATTATAATGTGTGTATGCAGATGTTCCATTATATGTCGTATATCTGGGAAGAGTATGAGCGTACAATGGAAGCAAATAAGAAGGGAATAATCAAGACAAAGGATTTTAAGTATCCGGCCATTTTACCGATTGTGTATTATGAAGATACCGCAGAATGGACTTCGCCGATACAGCTTAAGGATCGAGTATTTCTTAGTGAGTACTTTGAGGACTATGTTCCAGATTTCAGATATTTTTTATTTAGGCTGCAGGAGTATGGTGAGAGTGAGCTGATTGGTAAACGTGATGAGATATCATTCATTATGCTCATCAATAGACTCCGTAATGCAGAGGAATTCAGGAATATAAAGTTCCCGGACGGATATATTGATGATATATCAAATAAAGCACCTGGGGATGTGCTTATAACATTTTCTAAGCTGATAACGACTTATCTCCGTAAGATCAATCTTTCGGAGCAGGAAATCAGTGATATGAGTGATCAGATCAGGGGAGGCAAAATGAACGAACTGTTTGAACATTTTCAGACCATAGACATTCAGGCTATGAGAAAAGAAACTGCCGAGCTTAAGCAGGAGAATGAACGTTTGAAAAAAGAAAAGCTGGAAGCAAGATTCATT
>JAEEGL015434197.1_pt1 | contig 38983 bp, 38 predicted proteins | sample 9134231 | NCBI WGS metagenome assembly JAEEGL01 (sample SAMN16246548, study PRJNA631951) | gut metagenome | biome: gut microbiome; feature: rumen; material: fiber-attached | host: Bos | place: Iran: Karaj | collected 2018-10 | reverse complement strand
TCGCATTTATTATTCCCGCGCTTTCAGTTATTTCATTTTCATTGTCAATATGTGGTCCCACCTCTGATCCAACAGGTGCGTTGATTACATTGTTACTAACAACTACAGTAACAGTAACTTCGTTAACTTTGCTCGTAACACCTATTGGCAATATATCAGATAATTTAAATTTGTACTCTTTATTTTCACTTAAACCACTTATATTGATAGTAGGCAAATCATAACTATATATATTTTGAACAAATCCTTTTGGTCCTTCTATTACTATACTATTTGGTGTAACTCTAGTCTCTACCAAATTATATCCTGATTCAACATGCCCCTCCACTATTGGATTTAAAGTAATGTTTGCTGTTGAATTTAAAACTACTGAATATCCTATATCTTCTGCACTTAACATAAGTCCATCTGTTGGAAGCTCTGTATTATCTGCAGCATACAATTTAATTTTAGATATTCCTGAAAACGTTTCATCACCATTTTTAGAAACTGGTATATCTATAGCAATATGATCAATACTTTCTAGTACTACATTGCTACTAGACACATAAACTATATTAGGGCTAAGTAAAACATTACCTACACTATGTCCTGCACCCACATCACCGACAATATTATATTGAACCTTGTATTCATTTCTTGAAACATCATCTATCACAACTTTAACTTCAGATGGTTCTACTTGTACATTGCTAATTATATTGTCAACATCTGGAGAAGATTTTATTTGCACAGCTACCTTTCTCTCATTTGATGTCATGTCACTTACATATGCTATATCATTTAAATCAATATACGCATAAAAGTCACTTGCATTTATTGTCATTTGATTATTTGTTTTGGTTCTATATGAAACTCTTACAGATCTTGTATCTAAAATAAAATAAGTTTTATTTTGTTCGTGTATTGCATTTTCATTTTCAACATTGACACTTAAATTGACATAACCAGTAATAATTGGATTTACTATATTCATTATTGTGGCCCAAGTTATAACTGCCAATAAAATGCTTAATAATTTAATTGAGAGATTGGCCATAAGTTTTTTTATCATTTAAACCACCCCCTCATTGTTCTAAGCAAATCATTTTGCTCTTTCCCTTGTTCTTCATGTCCATAAATTAAATCCATAAGCTCTTTTGTAAGTTGTTTTTCTTCTTTCACAACTTTAAGTCCACCGTTATGACAAAGTGATACATTACCAGTTTCTTCAGACACAACTATTGTTATAGAATCAGATACTTCTGAAACTCCAAGTGCTGCTCTATGTCTTGTTCCTAAGTCTTTTGAAATATTTTGATTATGTGAAAGTGGCAAATAACAAGTTGCTGCTTTTATTACATTGCCTACCACTAAAACAGCACCATCGTGGAGTGGAGTATTTTTTTCAAATATATTAATTATAAGTTGCCTTGTTATTTCTCCGTCAATATTTATACCTGTTCTTTCAAACTCTTCAAGTGACACATTTTGTTCTATAACTATTAGTGCTCCTGTCCTTACTTTCCCCATAGCAAAAGATGCTTCAACAATTTCTTGAATATTTTCTTTGCTTGTTTGCTTTGCTAATTTTATATCTGGAATTAATTTGGAAAAAAAGTTTTGACGACCTAAATGTTCAAGTCCTAATCTTATATCATCTTGAAACACTATAATAATTGCTATCATAGCAAAAAATGATAAACTTCTTATGATGTATAATATAACTTCAAAATGGAATAAAGCTGAAAGTAGTAATACTATTCCTATTATCGCAATTCCTCTAAGTAAAAACCATGCTCTTGTATTTTTCATCCATGCAAGGATAACATAAATTACAAAAGCAATAATTGATATTTCTATAATTGCCAAGACCCATTCAACGGGTCCAAGCACCTTAAAAATATTAAAATTATTTCTGAAATTTTCAATCAAATCTAATCTAAACATCATTAGTAGTATAGTTTATTTTTACATAAAATACAAGTAAAAATATTATTTTTTATGAATTTTTGGTGAATATAAGTCTTTAAATATGTGTTTTTTTTGTGTATTTTGCTTGTCTCACATTGAAAAAAAAAACATTTTTTAGTATAATCTAGATATGAGTTTAAGAAGTAAAAAATTAATATTTTTTACTTTGTTTTTTGCGAGTATAATATTATTTTCTTGCAAAAAAAAGGTAAATACTTATTATGAAAATCAAAATGAAGTAAATATACCTATTGCTTCTATTGATATGACAAGACCTATAGATGTAAATAGTATACCAAAGCTTGATGTCAATTCTCTTCTTCCAGCACCATTAAAAAAAGGAGTTGAACATCAGATAGTAACAAGTATTCAATCAAGACTTATGGAACTGGGTTTTATGGAAGAAGATAAATCTACTTCATATTTTGGTGAATCCACAGAAGATGCTATTAAAAAATTTGAAAGACAAATAGGTTTAACTATTGATGGAATTTGTTCCCTTGAAGTATATTCCTTACTTATGAATAGAAATGCCCCTACCTACGAAGTTAAAAGAAGGCAGGAGGGCTCAGACATTAAAATTCTTCAGCAACAGCTTTATGAATTAAACTACATTTTATACGAAGATGATGTCAATGGATACTTTGGTCACAAAACAGAAAATGCAGTAAAAGAGATGCAAAAAAGCAATGGACTTCCACAAACTGGCACTATCAATTTAGAAACTCTTAATTTTTTATATAGCGAAAATGTAAAAGCATATACTATAAATAAAAAATCAAGCCCTGACATTATCACAAAATATCAATTAAGACTTAGAGAACTCGGGTATTATTTTGGTGAATGCAATGGTATATATGGTGATGATTTTAAAACTGCTGTTGCAGAATACCAGCTTAATAATTCTCAATATGCAGATGGTCTCATTGGTCCATCAACCAAGTTTTCACTTGATTCAAAATATGCAAGACCTTTTGCACTATTCTTAGGTCAAAGGAATAAATATGTAAAAGTTGTTCAGCAAAGACTAGTTGCATTAAATTATCTAGACCCCGCACAAGCAAAAGGTTATTATGGCGAATATACAGCTCAAGCTGTTGCTATGTTTCAAGAGGCACATGGTTTAGAAGTAACTGGTGCAATAAACGGAGCAACAAATGTTTTATTAAATAGTGAATTCGCTATCCCATCAGACAAAGAACCACTTAAATTTATTAAGCAATCTGTTCTTGATGCTATAGAAAAGCAAAAACAAATAAAGCAATCTCAAAACATAGGGAATGTTGATGACTTAATAAAAGTTTCAATGTTAAAGTTGGGAAGCAAATATGTGTGGGGAAGCCGTGGTCCAAATACATTTGACTGTTCTGGTTTTGTATTTTGGTGCCTTAATCAAGTAGGCGTAAGCGTCAGCTATATGACAACTTACAATTGGCGTTTCTCAACTCAGTTTGAAAGAGTTGAAAAATTTGAAGACTTAATTCCTGGCGACCTACTAATAATCAATGGGCATATGGGCATAGTTGCAGAAAATGAAACTATAGTTGATGCTTCCTCATCTAATGGAAAAGTTGTGCATAGAGATTTAGATGAATGGTGGAGAGAAAGATTTATTGTAGGATTTAGAATATTTGATAGTGAAGGAAAAATAACGGAGGGTTAATATGAATAAAAATTCAATTCAAATCATTGTATGTGATGATGATATTGATATCAATGAGTCTATAGCCATATCATTAAAGCATGATGGCTATAAAGTCATAAAGTGTTTTAATGGCAGAGAAGCCATAGATGCTCTTAACAAGAATCATATTGACTTAATAATTATGGATGTAATGATGCCAGGAGAAGATGGAATAAAAACTGTTGAAAGAATCAGAGAAACTAGTGATGTTCCTATCATTTTTTTAAGTGCTAAATCTGAACTTAATGATAAAGTTCTAGGCCTAAATATTGGTGGCGATGACTATATGACCAAACCTTTTGAAATGATTGAACTTAAAGCAAGAATTAATTCTATCATAAAAAGAAGCACTGTTACTATAGAAAAGACTGAAAAGAAAGAGTATAAAGTTGGAAATATAAAGGTTGACCTTGACCCCAAAACTGTAACAATAAGAAATAAGCCTGTAAAATTTACTCCAATTGAATATAAGATTTTGGTTTATTTCATAAAAAATGCTGGTAAGGTTTTATCGTCAAATGACATATACAAAGAAGTATGGAACGAAAGTGAGGCGTATAATATTGAAAATACTATTGCCGTGCACATTCGTCATATAAGAGAAAAAATCGAACAAGATACTCGCGAACCAAAATATATAAAAGTGGTTTGGGGAATCGGTTATAAAATGGAGGCTCTTTAATTTATGAGAAAATTTGTTGTTGCAATGATAAATATAGTTGCCGCTATAATTGCTGTCATTTCATTATCAGTACTTCAAGTAGAATATCCTAACAATACTTTTACAGAAGTGTTATACTCTCCCTCTTTTGAAAAAACCGATGAGTTTTATGAAATAGTAGCTAACAATATAGACGACATTTTTACACTCGTCACATTGAAAAATTGTTTTGAATTAAATGGGGAACTTAATTATTCCTTAATTGTTGCCGAAACAATTGATAAAAATAACGAAATAAAAAAATGGAATATAAGAGATTGTCTAGATCAGGCAACAAAAATTCATGGTCTATACATAGACAATAATTTTAATGTTGGACAGATAACAGATCATTCCGTAGTACCATTTTCTTCAAATGCATCTTATAATTTTACATTTAAAACCTATCCTTCTAAACTTAGGACTGGAGTTATGACAGAAGAAGATTTCTTGCTTGAATTTATGTATAACTTATCACAATACCATAGATGCAAATTTAGTTTAAATGATAATGCATGCAACTTTAAATATAAATTAACTTATTTTGACGAATCGAACAATAAAATGCAAGAATATAAAAATGCTGATCTCACAGATAAGGATATGTCAGGGAACAATCACTTTTTATATTTGATAAGCGAAGATAATATTATAAGCACTAATATATCAAAAACTGATTCTGAAACTAATATAAAATATATAAAGTCTTTAAATCCTATTTTGGACCAAGATTTTATATTATGCATACTTATTGATGATACATATCAAGCAGCAGATTTGCTAAAAGCCCATTATGATGTATATGCTCACAAAAAAAATAAGTGTGCAGTTCTTATTACTATTATTATATATTCTTCAATAGTATTCTTAATATCTCTTTTTCTTACCATTATGTTTGTACTCGCTACAAAGAAAACTGTTGATGAATCAAAAAGACTATTTTATGTATTGCCAGCAGAATTTTATTTTATCTGTTATATAGTTTCAATTACTTCGCTCCTATTCTTAAGCAATAGGATACTCATCTCAAATAGATTTGCTGCATTTAATACATCCTTTGTAAGAATCAATATTAATTTATTAATAATATATATTACTACATTGCTTCTGATACTCATCTATGCTTCCAAGTATGCAAATGATACTTTGACTCTTGCATCTATAAATAAAGTTAAAGAAAATTATGAATCTAATAGTGTAAAAATTAGTTCAACAGCATTTTTCTTTGCAATATTTATCCCTGTAATCATACTTATTATACTTTCTATATATCTTTTATATTTATTTTCTATGACACACGATTATAGAATTTTAACCACAGGTATAATAATGTTTTTTGCCACTATTGGATTTATAGTATATATATTAATTCTACAATATGAGTTCAATAAAGCACTTGAAGCACAGGTAAAGTCTAATGAAATGAGGACCTCTCTTATCGCCAATGTTTCTCATGATATTAAAACTCCTCTCACATCAATACTTAATTACACTGAACTAATATCAGAAGAAATTAGCAATCCATCAAAAGAAATGATGAATAATCTTGAAGAGTACTCAAAGACAATTGTAAATAAATCTCATAGACTCAATGACTTAATCAACGACCTCATATTTGATAGCAAATTAACATCTGGAAACGTTGAGCTTGACATGGCAAAACTTGATTTAAATGCCTTTATAACACAAGTTCTTGCAGAATTTGAAGAAAAACTTGCTGAAAAAAATATAAAAACAATATATAATAATAATGCATTAAAAGTCTTTATCCTTGCTGACGGATCTCAACTTTATAGAGTTTTCCAAAATTTGTTTACAAACATTTACAAATATGCACTTGAAAACTCAAGAGTATATGTAGATTTAGAATCAGTAAAAAGTAAAGTAATTGTCACTATTAAGAATATCCAAAAAGAAAAAATAGAAGTCGATCCTGATACTTTAAAAGATAGATTCGTAAGAGGAAGTAAGTCAAGATCAACTGAGGGTTTTGGACTCGGACTTTCAATATCAGAAAACTTAGTAAAATCAATGAATGGCAAGCTTGAAATAACAAGTATTCAAGATTTATTTACAGTTAAAATAATTTTTGTTTCTTATGAAGACTAAAAAAATAATATCAACAATTATATTATTTATAGTTCTTATCAGCAATGTGGATTCTATTTTCGCCGATAGCAAGGATGCTTGGCCATATTATAATGGAGAAATAACATCCAAGGCTGCAATTGTTATGGATGCAGACTCTTCAATAGTATTATATTCATATAATCAAGATAAAAGACTTTATCCAGCTTCACTCTCAAAGATTATGACAGCAATCATTGTATTTGACTATGTGAAAGGTAATTATGATAGTTTGGTAAACTTTTCATATACTGCAGTTACCAAAGACATAGATAGAAATTCAGTTACAATCGGTGCAAGTGCTGGCGATCAATTATCAATAAAAGATTGCTTGTATTCTTTGTTACTACCTTCTGCAAATGACGCTGCAAATGCTCTTGCCGAATATGTTGCTGGTTCAATCAATGATTTTGTGCTTCTAATGAACGAAAAAGCTGAAAATCTAGGGTTAAAAGACACTCACTTTGTAAATCCATCTGGATTACACGATGATGAACAATACACTACAGCATATGATATGGCTAAGATTTTACAATATGCTATGACTTATCCTATATTTCAACAAATATCTTCTTCCATATCGTATAGGCATGCCCCAATAAGAAGATATAAAAACCCTGATAATTCTAATAACCAAGTATTGAATACTAATAGTATAATAGTTCCTGGCAGTGGTTACTATTATAGTAGTGCAACATCAGGCAAGACTGGGCATACAAAACTTGCTGGATATAATCTTGCAGCAAGTGCAAGAAAAAATGGCATGAATTTAATATGTGTAGTTCTTGGTGCGTCTTCAGATAAAGTTAGATTTAATGAAACAAAGTCTCTGTTTGATTTTCACTTTGACAATTACAAATCACTTAGTATTAAAAATTTTGATAAAAGATTTAGTGATTCTATAAGTAATATTTCTATTAATGATGTTGACCTTATAGAAGCTTTGAATATAACCTGTAATGAAAATTCTCATATAACTCTTCCTAAAACAGTAGATGAGAATGAAGTTACTTCAGAAATTTCATTTCAAGTTGATGACCCTTATAACTCATATGCTATTGGCTCGATTAGTTATTATTTAAAAGATATCTTCGTTGGAAAATGCACTTTAGAAGGAAGAAATTTTAAAGACATTGAATCTATATATACTGTATATTTAAACCTTAGTAAAGCTCTTGAAGAAGAAAATAAAACTTCCTCTGTTAATAACACTAACACTCAAAAGAGCACAAGCAATGCACTTATTTATAGGAACAGCAATGGTAATTTAGTCATTTCTAATACCTTAATTACAGTATTACTAATCATAACAATATTTATACTAATAATTGCTATATCATTCTTCCTATATGTAAAAGTTTTAAGCAATTCAAATATTCAAATAAATAAATTATTATTTAGATTAAGACGAAGATTTAAAAACTAGTCCTTGTACCTCAGAAGGATAGAGGGTCCGCCTCCTAAGCGGAATGCCGGCGGTTCGACTCCGCCCAAGGACGCAAAAAAAGCACTGATATTATGTCAGTGCTTTTTTTTATAAAAGTCTTAACCCCTTTGGATAATGATTTTTAAGTACACCATTTGTATATTTTGCTAAACCAATACCGATGTTTTTATAAGTAATTTTACAATAGCCATTAAAACTCAAATCTTTTTTTATAACTTCACCTTTCAAATACTTAATTATCTCCGCATCATCCAAATCTACTACATTGTCAAATTCAATATCATCTGTATGTGTAGACTCATGTGTAGGTTTCATTAAATCATTTTTATAAGATTTTTTATTTGTGCGACTTTTATTATTATCTTTTGAGTTTTCTTCCTCATACTCCCTTACACCATATCTAATTATATTAATGCCACTAAAGTCCTCCATTTTTGGAGCAATAGTTTTATAGCCGTTTTCTCCAGCCTTTTTTATTATTGAATAAAACTGACCTTCACCCAGGGAATTAAAAGGGTAACTCTTCTCCATCTTAATTAGTTCTAAGTCACTATATTTATTTAACAAATAATCTACTACCTCTTCATCTTCTTCTTTTGAAAAAGTGCAAGTGCTATAAATTAGTATTCCATCTCTTTTAAGCATATTATAGGCATCGTCAACTAAGGTTCTCTGAATACTAGCACAACTCTTGACAAGCGACAGGCTCCACTGCTTCCTTGCTTCTTCACTTTTTCTAAACATTCCCTCTCCACTGCAAGGGGCATCTACTATTATTTTATCAAAATAATCATTAAAACAATTTGATAATTCTTGAGACTTTGCCGAAGTAATAGCTACATTATCAAACCCCATTCTTTCAATATTTGAATTTAATACTTTTGCTCTCTTATAATCAATTTCATTTGATACTAAGAATCCACCTTCATTTTTATTTAAAGAGTATAGGGCTTGTATAGTCTTACCACCAGGGCTTGCGCACAAATCCAAAACAACATCTGATGCCTCAAATGGGACTTCAAATAATACTTTTGCAGCACTTGGTTCTTGTATATAATATAATCCGGCATGATGTAATGGATCTTTTCCTGGATATATACCTTTATCAGCCAACTTTTCTTTGTCATATGTATAATAAGCATAATTTTGATTTTTATATACTTCAAATAGTTCAAATTTACTGATTAAATAATCTAAATCAATACTTGATTTTCTTAACTTATGAAAATTAATTGTCATTCCATGAGTAGCACAAAGTTTCAAAGAATTTAAATACTGATCAAAACTACTTTTTCCAAGTAATTTTTTCATTCTCTCTATATATTCTTTTTTTATTTCTTGAATCACAAATATAAAATATCAAAAATGCAAAAAAAAAGCAAGACCTAAGTCTTGCTAATTTTAGAAATAATACTATTTCTTTTTTGCAACTTTCTTAACTGCTTTTTTAACTACTTTCTTTGCTACTGCCTTTTTAACAGCCTTCTTAACTGCTTTCTTTACTGGCTTCTTAGCTACTTTCTTAGCTACCTTTTTAACAGCCTTCTTAACTGCTTTCTTTACTGGCTTCTTAGCTACTTTCTTAGCTACTTTTTTAACAGCCTTCTTAACTGCTTTCTTTACTACCATTTTCTTTACCTTCTTTTCTTTTTTATTTGTTGTAGCAGTTTTCTTTGCTACAGTTTTCTTAGCAGGTTTCCCTGCGGGTTTCTTTTCTTGAGTCTTTCTCGCAGGAGCCTTCTCTTTGCCTTCTGCTGAGATTCCTTTAAATATCATTTCAAAAGCTTTGTTTAAATCTGGTAAATTATAACCATTATCCATAACTTCCTCCTACGAAATCTTATATTAGAATTATAAAAAAAAAATCAATTTTTGTCAATAATATTCTCAAAAAAAATATTATTTTTTTCTTACAATAAATTTGTAAATCAATTCTTGTTTGAAAAATTTTTTTATTATCTTTCTATCCAAATGATATTCTTTTGTGCCTTGAACCAGGTCAATTGTCTCTTGGCATAATTTCTTGAATGTTGTTTTATTTTATCTATCAAATAATTTAATTCTTCCTTATCATTTTCTTTTAACTCATTTATATTATTTATCGGATCATTCTTTTTTACAAAATCATATAACTCTGCATACCCAATGCTTCTCATAGAGTTTAAATCACTACTTAAACCCATATTTATCAGTCCTTTTATCTCAAGTAATAACCCATCAGCTATCATTTTATCTACTCTTTTATTAATTCTTTCATATAATCTGTCTCTCTCCATATTTAACACATAAAACTCATATTCATAACAGCTTTCTTTCATTTTTTCTTCTAGATTATGCTTTGAAATAGGGAAATTATGCATTTCGTAGAACTCAATAGCCCTCATAACTCGTTTTACATTCTCTTTTGGAATTACTTTGGCAGATTCTATATCAATTTCTTTAAGTCTTTCATATAAATAATCTATTCCTTTTACTTCTAGTTCATCATAGAGTTTTTCTCTTATTTTAGCAGTTTCTGCATCATCTTCTTCCAAAAAATCCGTATTATATAATATAGCTCTTATATAAAACCCTGAGCCACCCACCAGTATTGGCACCTTACCTCTTTTTAATATATCTTTAATATAGACATTTGCCATATCTTTAAAATCTTTAACATTCAAATTAACACTTGGCTCTACCTCGTCTATCATATAATGTCTTATGCCACCCATTTCTTCTTTTGTTATCTTTGCTGATCCAATATTTAAATGTTTATATACTTGTACTGAATCAAGAGATATTATCTCTCCACCAATTTTTTTTGCAAGCTCAATGGAATACTCTGTCTTGCCAACAGCAGTAGGACCAGTGACAACATATACTTTATCTTTTTTTAAATGCCTATCTTCCATTTAAATCCTTGTCAATTTCTTTTATTAGTTCTTTTACTATATTATCTTCTTTTATTTTTTTAATAATCTTGCCTTTTTTAAAAAGTATTGCTTCCCCATTTCCTCCTGCAATCCCTATATCTGCTTCTCTTGCTTCTCCTGGACCATTTACAGCACAACCCATGACAGCAACCTTATACTTCTTCTTATGTGAATTTTTTAACATTTCATCATACTTCTTACTATTTAATTCATCTTCAACTACATTTGCTATCTTCACCAAATCAATACTAGTTCTTGCACAAGTAGGACAGGATACTATATCTATTCCCCCACTTCTCAAATCCAAATTTTCAAGAATTTTTTTTGCAGTATACATTTCTTGCACTGGATCACCAGTAAGACTAACTCGCATTGTGTCTCCTATGCCTTCATATAACAAAATTCCAAGACCGATACTAGATTTTATATTACCAGATTTAATTGTGCCAGCTTCTGTAATACCTATATGAATAGGATAATCATACTTTTTTGCAAATAATTTATATGCATCTATTGCCATTATAACATTTGATGATTTTATTGAAACCACGATATCATCAAAATCAAACTTTTCTAATAATTTTACATTTTCTTTTGCTGATTCAAAAAGACCCTTTGCTGTGACTTTCCCAGCATATTTAGCAAGAATCTTTTTACTTACAGAGCCACTATTTACACCTATCCTTATAGGAATATGCTTTTTTTTGCATATATCTACAACTTTTTTTATATTTGTTTCATCTCCTATGTTGCCAGGATTAATTCTTATCTTATCAATGCCTCTTTCAGCTGACATCAAAGCTAACTTATAGTCAAAATGTATGTCAGCGACCAAAGGAATATTGATTTGCTTTTTGATTTTTTCAATGGCTATGGCACTTTTATCATCAGGTACACTAACCCGAACTATCTCACAGCCTGCATCTTCCAGTTTTTTTATTTGTTTAACTGTGCTTTTGACATCATAAGTTTTGGTATTACACATTGACTGAATAACCACATTATTGCTATGACCAATACTTATTTTCCCTATTTTTATTTTTTTTGTTTTTTCTCTTTTGTACATGATGACAACATTTCCTTACTTCTTAATGATCTATGATATTCTATAGCAAACCTATGAGTTTCATCTTGAATTTTTGTTATTAGTCTAAAAAGTTCTTTATAATCATTTAAATCTACTTCTACTCCATTATATATAAGTCCTCTTGTTCTATGATTATCATCCTTTACCATACCCATAACAGGAATATCAATCATATATTCTTTTAATACTTCTTCTACTACATTAACCTGTCCAAGTCCACCATCTATTAAAAAAATTGAAGGGAGGTCATTAAATTTTGCATCATCTTTTTCATATCTCTCTATTCTTCTATGGATAACCTCATTTAATGAGCCATAATCATCAGGCCCTGATATGGTTTTGATTTTAAATTTTCTATAATCATTCTTTTTAAAGCCTTTGCCTTCCCATACTACCATTGAGGCTACATTTAAAACTCCAGAGGTGTTGGAAATGTCATATGACTCAAGTCTTTTTATTTCATTTACACCAGTCATCTTTTTTAAATCATCATAGGCAACTGCAAGTTCTTTTTCTTCTCTTACATATCTTGCCACTTTTTGGTCATATTGTATTTTAGCATTTAGTGATGCAAGTTTAACTAATTTATCTTTGCTGCCCTTTTTAGGGACTACCAATTTACACTTCTTCTTATCTCTTGATAGCCATTCATCAAACAATTCTTTTTCTTCAATATCACAAGGTATAAAAATTTCTTTTGGCAAAAAATATGTCTCATTATAATACTGTTTTATAAAGCTTGATATAATATCAGAGTCTGTGTCATTTGCATCTATATTTAAGATATTGGTATTTCTATCTATTATATTGCCATCCCTTACTTCAAAAATTTGTATCATAGCAATATCTTTTTCTCTATACATACCTATTATATCTTTATCAAATTCTTCTTTGCTATCAATTTTTTGCTTTTCAGTTATTTCTACAATAGTTCTAATTCTCTCTCTATATTTAATTGCCTCTTCAAACTCATTTTTATCAGATAAATCCTTCATCTTTACTTCAAGTGCTTTTATAATGTCTTTAGTATTTCCACTTAAAAAATCTTTGACTTCTTTTACTTCCTTCATATAAGTAATTTCATCTTTATTTATACAAGGAGCACTACACATATTTAGATGATAATAAAGACAAGTTTTATAACTTGTTTTTTTCGCTTTGTCTAAGTCAAGTTTACAAAGTCTTAATTTATAATTCTCTTTTATATAGTCAAGAGCTTCTTTAATTATAGTACTTGATATATATGGTCCAAAATATGTAGCCTTATCTTTTGCCTTTCTATGAACCATAAACACTCTTGGAAATGTCTCATCAGTAGTTAACTTTATATATGGATAATTCCTATCATCCTTAAGTAAAGTATTGTATCTTGGTCTATACTCTTTTATAAAATTTGATTCTAGTATCAAACTCTCTAATTCATTGTCAACAACTATATATTCAAATCTATCTATGTTAGAAACCATTTGCTCAATCTTTGATGTCTTTTTATAAGAAGTAGAAAAATACTGTTTTACTCTGTTCCTTAAGTTTTTTGCTTTTCCAACATAAATAACTTCTCCAGTAGCCTTATGCATTAAATAGACTCCTGGAGAAGTTGGTAATTTTTTTAATTCTTCTTCTATATTAAAATCTGACATTATTGATTTGAAGTAGTTTCATCAACATTATTTTCTTTGATTACATTTTCATCCATAAATGCATCCCACTTATATACTCCACCTGGATTCCAAAATAACCATTCTTCTCCACCACTTTCCTCTACTGCTTTTATTTGTTCTTTATATTCCTCTACACCATAAGTTCTATATTCTGGAATATAATTTGCCGTGAAACCTTGAAGCCAAGGTCTAACTATACCAAAGTGAGTATAATCATCTTTTACCCTTGCTATAGTCTTATCAGATGTGTCAAGTGCACTTTTTATTGATTCATATGGCTTTAAGTCTGGCACATCAAGTCCAAATGTTTTATTTGCATAGTGAGATGGATAAATCATAGGACATAAATAATCGGTATACTTAAGCAAAGTTGTATAATCTTGACCTATACTATCTTGGTCACCATAGGAATTCATAATCGCACCAAATACATCAATGGAAACATATATGTTTTCAGGAATCAGTGCTTGATATATATCTTGAGCAAGTTCTGTTATAATTTCAATTCTTGATTTGCCTTTAGTCATTTCATCAGTGAATTCAACTCTTCTTAAATTTGATTCACCAGAAAATCTAAAATAGTCATACTGAACTTCATCAAATCCCGCTTTTGCACAACCCTTACCTATCTCAATCAAATATTTTTTTACTTCTTCATTATATGGATTAAGCCAATACCACCCTTTATAATCTTTATAATATTTTCCATCAGTTCGTTTTAAAAAGAAGTGGGATGTGTTTTTATTTACATATTTATCAAAGAATGAAGAAATTCTTGCTATCAAATAAATATCATTTTCCTTACATCTCTTTACAAATGCATCAATGTCCTTGATTTGAGCTTCTCTTGTAGTTCCAAGGCTCTTTACATAATCACTATCAATATTAAATGTTATTCTTCCCAATTCATCTTTCACATCAACTACTATTGCATTGATACAAGATTTAGTCAAATTTTCAAAAATAGGATTAAATCTTTCCTCTTTTCCCACTACATATGCAGGTAGATATACACCTCTTATTTTTTTTGCTGGCCTTGTTCGTTTTGAAATTAAGTTAGTGATTTTTTCCGATATTTGAAAATCTCTTTCTTTCTTTGTTACAACTTTCGACTTTTGTTCAGTATCAATTTTCTTTTCAAATGAAAACTCTATTGCATCACTTTCTTCAGTTTCAACTACTTCAACACCATACTTTATAACTGGTTCATTTGAGCAAGAAGAAACAATGCACATGCTTGCTAATAATAAATATGTAATTGTTCTTTTAAACATTTCTTTGTCTATTAATCTCATAAAGCAACACTCCCGTTGCGACTGACACATTCAATGAATCTATATGACCTTTCATAGGAATTTTGACTACAAAATCACACTTTTCTCTTACAAGCCTTGATACACCTCTGCCTTCATTGCCCACCACTAGTCCTATACTACCTTTTAAATTAGTTTCAGTCATAAGACTTCCATCCATATCTGCACAGGCAAACCATAGACCAACTTGTTTTAATTCTTCTATAGTCTTACTAAGATTATTAACTCTTGCAATTTTCATATATTCACTTGCACCTGCTGATGCAGATACTACTGTAGCAGTAACCATTGCTTGATTTCTATTTTTAATTATTATGCCATGTGCACCTACGCATTCAGCTGATCGAATGATGGCCCCAAAGTTATGCGGATCTTCTATCTCATCTAATAATATTATAAAAGGATCTTCACCCTTACTTCTAGCACATTCTAATATATCATCAACCTCAACATATTTGTAATCTTCAACATCTGCTATTATTCCTTGATTAGATTTTGTTTCTGACATCTTATCAAGTTCATCTCTATCCATAAATTTAACAACTGTTCCAGTTCTTTTAACATCATTTATCAAACTATTAATTTTTTCATCTTTAATTCCATTTAATACAAAAAGTTTTTTAATGCCACGGCCTGCATTAAAAGCTTCAAAAATCGCGTTTTTTCCTTCTATTTTGTTTTCATTATTATTAATCATTGTGTTTATTAAAAATGCACTCAAGGGGACTTGAACCCCTACGATTTCTCATATGTACCTGAAACATACGCGTCTGCCAATTCCGCCATGAGTGCAAAAGTCAGCCTCATATAACTCATCGCTGCGATTCCAATATCTTTCCAATTTCATTTAAAACTTCTATAAGTCTATTTTCATCTTTATATAAAAGTAATCCTAGTAAGGCTTCAAGCCCTGTTGCCTTTCTATATTCTACTATAGAAGAATTTTTTGATTTTGAATGAGAATGGGCATTTCTTGCATGTTTAAAAAAATCTATCTCATCTTTAGTCAAAAAATCATTTACAAGATCATCTATAATCATTGATTGATTTTTTGCACACACTAATTCAGTATTTTTTTTATGCATCTCACTTATTTTTATTTTATTAGAATATTTTCTAAGCAAATAATCTCTTGTAAACAAATCAAATATTGTATCACCAACAAATGCAAGTTTTAGCACTTGCTCATTTTGTGGATTCTCTAACTTATCTTCAACATTTATACTTTTTAAATCATTAATTAATGACTTTAAACTTTCTTCCATTTAACACCCTGTCTTGTATCTTCAAGTTCTATCCCCATATCAAGTAAATTCTTTCTTATCTCATCTGCCTTTGCAAAATCTTTTGCTTTCTTTGCCTCTGCTCTTTCTGCAATCATTTTTTCTATCAAAGCTTCATCAACATCACTTTTAGCAGTTGTCTTGTTATTCAAATCAATTCCCAATATAGAAAGCAATGTATATACTATTAGCAAGGTTGAATTTAAAAATGCAATCGTACTATTCTCATTTACAGTTTGGTTTATGACCCTTACAATTTCATAAATTTGAGTTTCAGCATCAGCTGTATTTAAATCATCATCCATCTTGTCAAAAAATTCTTTTATAAATTCACATATTTTTTCAAATGCCTCTAACTCTCCACCAGCCAATTCTGAATCCGCTTTTATATCAACAACAAGTTCATTGAAGTCATCTATATTTTCTAGTTTTGTTCCAGATGCAACATCAATTCCTTTATTCTTCAAAATGAATTTAATATTATTAACACAATTCTCAATTCTTTCAAGGCTTGCCTTACTTGATTCCATAAGTTCAAATGAAAAATTCAGCATAGCTCTATAATGAGTTGAAAGCATAAACAATCTCAAAACTTTACCATCAAATTTTTCTAAGACATCTCTAACTGTATGAAAATTACCAAGAGACTTACTCATCTTTTGATTATTAATATTTAAAAATGCATTGTGCATCCAATATCTTGCATATGGAGCACCATATAATGGTTCATATTGAGCTATCTCATTTTCATGGTGTGGGAATATAAGATCTTCTCCACCAGCATGAATATCAAGTGCTCCATGACAATATTTAGGTGCCATAACACAACACTCTGTATGCCAACCTGGTCTTCCATCACACCAAGGACTCTTCCAATATGGTTCACCTTCTTTTTTAGGTTTCCAAAGAACAAAGTCTGTAAATGTTTTTTTATCTTCTTCTCCAGATACTTTTAAATCTCTAAATCCTGACTGTAAATCATCAAGGTTTTTATGAGAAAGTTTGCCATAGTCTTTAAACTTTGTAGTATCATAATATACTGTGCCATCTTTTGCTACATATGCATAATCTTTTTCAACAAGACCTTCTATAAGTTTTATCATACCGTCTATCTCTTTTGTAGCAAGCGGATGAGTTGTAGCGGGCATAATATTCATTCCCTGCATATCTTTTTTGCATTCATCTATAAAACGATTGGCAAGTTCTTCTGCGCTTATACCAAGTTCATTTGCACGATTTATAATTTTATCATCAATATCAGTAAAGTTTGAAACATAATTTACTTCATAACCAAGGAAGGTCATATATCTTCTAAATGTATCAAAAACTATCATTGGTCTTGCATTGCCAATATGAATGAAATCATAAACTGTAGGTCCGCAGACATACATTCTTATCTTCATTGGTTCAATTGTTTGTAAATCTTCTTTTTTTCTAGTCAAAGTGTTAAATACTTTCATAACCTACCTCCATTACAATTTAGTTCCAAGCATATCATTAATTTCTAGCATAGTTATTGCTCTTGCTGCGATTCCTAGACCTTCTCCAGTAAATCCAAGTCCTTCTTCAGTTGTTGCCTTTACACTTACTTGATTTATATTAATATCTAAAGCGTCTGCAATATTTTTTCTCATCTCATCAATATAATTTCTAAGTTTTGGTCTCTCACATATTATAGTTGAATCTATATTACAAATTGTAAAACATTGGTTGTTTTTGTCTAAGTCTTTTTCAATGATAGCCTTTACTTCTCTTAATAATTCTATTGAACTGATTCCTTTGTATTTCATATCACTATCTGGGAAAAATTTGCCTATATCACCAAGTGCCATAGCTCCAAGCAAAGAGTCCATAATTGCATGAAGCAAAACATCGGCATCACTATGACCAAGAAGTCCTTTCTCATAAGGAACTTTAACATTTCCAAGAATTAAATCTCGTCCCTCAACTAACTTATGAACATCATATCCTTCACCAATTCTATACATCTATTTTCCCTCACATCGCTTGCAATTAACTTTCACATAATACTTATTCAGTATTGTACAAGGGTGGTATTGAAGTTTTGAACTTTCAAGCCCCTTATCACCTGCATTTTCTTCTCTATTAATGTAGTGCATATCTTGCCCAAATCTCTTAGCAAATTCATTCATAATCATTGGATATGCTCCTCTTTTAGTCTTGTCAGCCTTTTCTATGTGTGCAAATAGTGTATGTTTCACTCTTTCTCCCATACTAAATGCCAAAATCTCACCATCAACTTTCAACATTACTCCAAAAAATTTATACTTATCATTATTATCAAGTACCTCTTTTGTTTTCTTCAGTTCTTCTTCAAATAATATTGAATCTTTTGATTCATTTTTTGCAAACTCTATAATAAAATTCTTTACTTGCTCAATATTATTTTCATTTATCTCTTCAAATACATAATCAGGATAAGTTTTTTTGAAAAAATTAATATGGTTTTTTTGTCCATGGTATTTTCTTCCTGCTAAATTAATTAAATCTTCAGCATTATATACATAATCAGACCAATCACTTAGTAAAGTTTTTTCAACACTATATTTTTGTTCTAAAACTGCTAAGTCTCTGTCTGTGACAGTAACAAATTGCATAGGAATTGATTTTTCTTTACAATATTCGCATATTAAATCAAGTGCATGGGCTACTGACTCACCAATAGGCACCGTGAAGCATTCACCTTTATCCAGAAAATTGACCTTAAATATAAGTGTCCTTTCCTTTATCGTAAAATTTGTATCAAAAAAATCAGCCCACATTACTGAACCGCCAACCGTATTGTCACAATTATTACTTCTTGACATTTCAAAATATGGTCTAACTATCTCTATATCATCCATTGTAAGTTTTTTAAAGTCTAACATCTATACCTCTTGACACACATATATTTTTTTGTTTCTCAATTCTTCAATTGATAAGCCTAAATCATTATTAAGTATTTTTATAATTACATTTTTTTCACTAAGCTCTTTTTTATATTCATCAGTTGATACTATTAAAAAATCTTGTTCCTTTTTCATCAGTTGCTTATACTCATCAGTATTTATAGGATATATATCATACTTATCTTTCGAAAACTTATCAATATTGAACTTGCAAACTCTTTCAAAACCAAACCTATTATAAAACTTTTCTAAAGTTTCATTTTCTGGGACCAAAAAACAAAATGGTTCTTTTAATTCATTTAAGTAGTCTATTGCAAAATTCAATGTCTTGCTTATATAACCTTTATTCCTGTGCTCTTTTTCTGTAGCTATTGCAACCAAATAATGTATAGTCTTAATATCTCCACATATATTATACTCATATGGATTTAAGTGAACCATGGAAATGATGTTGTTGTCATTTTCCATGACTACCACTTCATTTCTTTTGATTATTGTTTGATAATAGTAATCAACGAAGTCTTTATCACCTATATCAAAATTTTCTTCATAAAGTTTTCTTGTCTTCAATTTTTCATCAATATCATCTTTATGAAGTATTTTTATTTGCATAATTCTTCAACTATATCATTGATAAGTTTTCCATCAGCTTTACCTTTAAGCTCTGGCATAAGGTTTTTCATAATCTGGCCTTTATTTTTACTTGCCACAATTTCAGCAAATTTATCATTTATGAGTTTCATTATTTCATCTTTACTCATAAGTTTTGGTGCATAAGCTTCTACATATGCATATCTATTTTTAAATTCTGTAAGTAAGTCAGTTCTATCTGCAGGGCAAGTATCTATTTGTTCTTTTATAGTTTTAAGTTCCTTTAATATAACTGAGTTTACTATATCATCTGGAATATTTACTCTGTCCCCACCTTTGTCAATGACAATTTTTTTTGCAGCATCAACAAGTGAAGAAATTGCATTTTTCTTTTCTTGATTTTTCTCCTTCATTGCTGCCATCATATCTTTTTTTAATGTTTCTATTATCATATATCCTCCTTTTGGCTTTTCGCCTAATTATAAATATTTGAAATATATAATGCTCCATATAAAAGAGCTATATGCAAAGGATAAAAAATATAATGTATCCTTTTCAAATCCAACTGTCCTTTAGTCCCATCATAAAAATATGTAAAAAATACTGATAGAACTCCAAACCCATAATACTTTTCAACAGTTGATATAAATGTAACTACAGCAGCCAGTAAACACTTCATATTTAAATCATGTCTAAATATGTAAAATATATAAATTAATATTATCCCTTCTAGCCAATAGTCAGACCTAATGAAAAATGTTATAACGCAGGCTATAATCAATGGTATTACAGTTAAAAATATCGGAAAACTTGACATTAATTTTATAATCGCTAGCATCAAAAGTCCCACCAGATATGTCCAGAGTACATTTTGTACTTGGAAACCTTCCATACTTAATCTATTAAATATCATTAAGTCAAAGGGTATTTCTGATACTATGGCAAGTATAAGAATTCTCATAAAATACTTGTAAACATTATTTGACTTTCTAAACCCTTCTACAAGCAAAAATGAAAATATTGGAAATGAAATTCTGCCGATACATCTAAACACAGTATATAATATTATCCATTTTCTTGCTGCTGGAAGCTTTATCGCATTTTGATATAAAGTATAATCATAGCCATAAAGTTTGCCACCTTGTATGATTATAATCGCAAAATGGTCAAGAAACATTGTAAGCATTGCAATGATTACAAGGAAATTATGCGAAAAACCTATTTCTCGTTTTTTTAATTCAAGCCATCTTAATATATCCAATTTAAACTTCCATCCTATATAATCTAATTGTTATTTACCTTGTTCATCTTTTCTTCAACATCACTTAACTCTAATCTAACGAACAAGTTTTCTTTTTCTTTCGTCACTTCTGTACCATCAGGGATTTTAAAGTCTGCCAAATTATTTAAACTAATATCATTTACAGAAAACATTTTAAGTATTTTTTCTGAGGTTTTAGGCATAAAACTATATATAAGTTTTGCGCCTTTACATATATTTACAGCCAAATTATAAAGAACAGTTTTTAGTCTATCATCTTTTGATTCATCCTTTGCAAGTGCCCATGGTTCTGTCTCATCAATGTACTTATTACATCTTCTGAATATATCAAAGGCAGTATCGACAGCTTCTTGTATCTTCAGGTCATCAACTGATTTTATAGTTTTTTCAATAGACTTATTAACTGAATTATATAAATCATCATCAATAACTTCTTTGACATTTTTATTTAAAAGCTTGCCACCATGATATTTGTTAATCATAGCAATAGTTCTACTTACAAGGTTGCCAAGAACATTTGCCAAATCTGTATTATATCTTTCAGTTATAAGTTTTAAACTAACTATACCATCATTATCATAAGGCATCTCATGTAACAAATAAAATCTTATACCATCTACACCAAAAATCTCGCAAAGATCATCAGGATATAAAACATTGCCTCTTGATTTTGACATTTTATTTCCTTCTTCTGAATCTACACTTGCTGATAAAAGCCATGGATGACCAAATACTTTTTTAGGCAAAGGCTCACCCAGTGCCATAAGGAATATAGGCCAATAAATAGTATGAAATCTAACTATATCTTTTCCTATAACATGTAAATCTGCTGGCCAAAACTTTTTATATAGTTCTCCTTTGTTATCAACATCATAACCAAGTCCAGTAATATAATTATTAAGTGCATCAAGCCATACATATATTACATGCTTTTCATCAAAAGTTACTGGGATTCCCCATTTAAATGAACTTCTTGATACGCAAAGGTCTTTAAGCCCTGGTAATAAGAAATTATTTAACATCTCATTTTTTCTACTTACTGGGTTAATAAAATCATTGTTATTAATATATTCAATAAGTTTATCAGCATATTTTGACATCTTGAAAAAATATGCCTCTTCCTTTGCCTTATAAACTTCTCTTCCACAGTCTGGACATTTTCCATCTACAAGTTGCGAATCAGTAAAAAATGACTCACAAGGTGTACAATACCATCCCTCATAAGTATCTTTGTAAATGTCACCTTGATCATATAATTTCTTAAAAATGTGTTGGCAGGCCTTTACATGGTCCTCGTCTGTAGTTCGTATAAATCTATCATATTTTATGTCAAGCCCATCATAAATGTCTTTAACCATGCTCGCAATCTTATCAACATATTCTTTTGGGGTAATCCCTTCAGCATCTGCCTTCTTTTCTATCTTTTCTCCATGTTCATCTGTTCCTGTCATAAAAAACACATCATAGCCCTGTTCTCTTTTAAATCTTGCCAAGCTATCTGCAAGCACCGGATCATAGACATTTCCAATGTGAGGCTTGCCCGATGTATAAACTATAGCTGTCGTAATATAATACTTTTCACTCATATTTTCCCCTTAAAATAAAAGAGAACTTTTGGGGTTCTCTTTTATATATTAATATAATAAACATTAATTAATTTTTATTCTTCAAGTTTTTCTCCATTCTTGCCTACAAGTTGAACTTCACAAGATGTTAAATGGAAATTTGTTGCAAAAGTTTCTGTCAAACAATGAACTATATCTTCAAGTGCTATTCTTCCTACAGCATCCTTACTATTTAGATCTTTTCCTTCATAGTTTTCAGAGTTGTCTAATGGCGAAGAAATATAATCAACATATGATAAGAGCCCCTTCTTAGTCAACAATCCTGCACCACCTGGACCTGCAGACATTTGATTGCTTTCATCGTCAATAAATTTAAGAGAGTGAAACTCTGAATCTTCTCCTAACACACGTAAATCTTTAAGTGCCATATCTACTGATTCTGGGGTAATTTCATTTAAATCATATAAAATTGTTCTATAATCACTTTTATATCTTTTTACTTTTACTTTTAAACCATTTGGGTTAGTAATTTCTTCTTCTTTTTCTTGTATGCCAATCGGAACATATATTATCGCGGTCTCTATAGGTGTAGCATCACTTATTGAACCCCTTTCAGGATGTACCCCTGGCGCTATACTTTCAGTGCTTTGTTCTGCTCCTTTTTCAACCCACTTATGTTTTCTTTTACTACAAGAACATAAAGAAATAAGTATTGAAACTATAAGTAAAACATATATAATTTTTTTGTTGCTTTTAATCATTTTCCTCTCCATAAAAACATTATCTTCATATCAAAGTGCTAAAAGCACTCAACCTACTTATTTTATCAATTTTTGGCAATTTTTTCAAGCAATTTACGATATTTCACAAAATTTTCATAAGAAAATTGGCCTATATTGCTTGCTTTTTCACTATTTGCCGTTAAAAACACTACTTTTGTATTGGTAAATTCAGGCCATAGCCTTGAAAGCTTACCAATTTCACCCATAGCTATAAAAATACACCCTTTTTTTGCATTTATAATGAATTTGCTTGATTTTCTTGCCACCATCATATAGTCAAATAGCTCTTTTTTAGTATTAACAAAAACTGCGCATTTCACTATATCAATATATGGACTTAGCATATTATGAAACAAGGTCTCATATTGCTTTTTTGATAATACTTTATCAAATATATGTGTAGATATAATTATTTTCTTTGATTTATCCTTAAACAGACCTTCATACTTTTCTTTATTGCTCAAATATACATTATATTCTACATCAAGGTATTCAAACTCAGTTTTCAAATAAATATTTTCTATATAATCATAATATTTATTTTCATCTAATTTGTATTTTCCACCTTCTCTAACAGTTCGAATAGTTACTATTATTTTTTTACTGGTAAATGAATTAATATGATTGATTATTTCAATAATTTCATCAATTGCGATACCTTTTTCAAGTAGATAATCTATTCTAAGTTCGATCATATCGTTTTTATCATTCTCAAGCGAAACAACTTTATCAATGAATGAAGTTTTGTCACTTTCCATTATAGGATAACACAATTCAAATTTTTTATTTATATTGTTACTCATATTTATAACCCATATACCTCTAGTGCATTGTTATATAACACTTCTGCAGTAGTTTCCACATCAAGTTTCTTGATTTTTGCTATTTCTTCAATTACATATTTTATATAGTCAGATTCATTTCTTTTGCCTCTATATGGCATAGGTGTAAGCCAAGGTGCATCAGTTTCCGCAACTATGTTTTCTATCGGAATAGCCTCTACAACTTCTTTTAATTTCCTACCATTCTTAAATGTCACAACTCCACCAACCCCGATGCAATATCCCATATCAACATATTCAAGTGCTACTTCTTTTTCATAAGAAAAGCAGTGTATAATCCCTGTTAAATCTTTGGCATATGATTTAATTACATCGAGTGTATCCTTACATGCATCTCTTGAATGAACAACTATTGGTAAGTCAAGTTTCTTTGCTAGATTAATTTCTGCTATGAACCATTTCTTTTGAAGTTCATAATCTTCTATAGTTTTTTTATCTCCATAATAATCAAGTCCAATTTCCCCTATTGCAATTGCTTCTAATTTATTATTGTCATTATAGCATAAAGCTTCTAATTTTTTTAAATAATCTATTCCTTCCTCACTATCAGGAGAAAATTTTGGTATCTCATCTGGGTGATCGCCCACTATATAATAAAACTTTGGCATATCTGAAACATTATTATATTTTTTTGCTATCTGCTTTTCTTTTTCTGAATTATCAAGACTTGCACCTATGAGAGCAATGTCAGAGACACCTTCTTTATACATTTTTTTAAATAATTCTTCTCTATCTTCATCATAGATACTATCATCGTAATGTGCATGAGTATCAAAAATCTTTATCATCAGTTATACACCTTCCAATATATTCATATTTCTTATATTTATATCTTTTATTTTATTATTTATCTCATATGCATGCCGTTCAAGAAATATATCGTCTCTATCGGTTAGATTATCATTTTTTAATCGTTCAATAAATGCCTTGGCTATCAAATCTATATCTCTACTTACACTACTACTAAACATTTTTTCATCACTGACATTTAAAAGAGAACTTAACATTTTCTCAAGCGGAACTTCTATCACACTATCATCTTCAATACCATCTATATAGTTAAGTTCACTCTTCATTTTAAAGTTCCTTGGCCAAGAAAGGTCACGAAGTGCTCTAAATTTCCATTTATAAAATGGCATATATACTTCATTTAACAAAAAAGTAGTATGAATAGTCGCATTTACAAACTCATAAAGTGCTAGCCTAGCAGCACCTAATTCATTATGTGATATACATCTTTCATAATTATACTGACCAGATTGTGCCATAAGAAGTATAGACCCTGCAATCTTTTTTAATTTTATATCTTCTGGGAAAGTAGAAAGTTTTAGTCTTATATTTGATATAATTCTACCATCATCTCTCCAAATTTCTCCATTTGTAAGTTCTGCAAGATATTCTTCATCTAAATGAAGCCAATCATACACACTTAATTTTCCGTCATTAGTTCCAGTTTTTTCTTTTAGAAAATCCGATACTCGTTTTACTCCACGTCTATTGCCACCAACAGGTGACATAATAGATCTCTCATAGCCCTTATAAACTTTTGGAAGTTTTGCATAAGCTCTTTCTAATGTAAACTTAGTATTGTCATCTATATCATCACTTATAAAAATTATAAAGCCTGGATCAAAATCATGATCTGTGGATACTGAATCATCATACGCAAAACATTCGCTCCCCGCTCCTGTTAGTCCCACTGCAATCTTATCCATAAGATTTGGGAATGTGCTAAGGAGCATCTGCTCTCCATATTCATTATAAAAACTTTTTGATAATTCTAATCCCTTCATATTATTATTTAAATGTTGCCTTATATTTTTCTAATGCATCCTTTTGTTCCCTTGTAAGACTTGTTGGAACATTAACTACTATAGTTACAAAATGATCTCCTCTTGTCTTTGGACTTCTAAGTAGTGGAACTCCTTTTCCTTTAAGTCTCATCTTTGTATCACTTTGTGTTCCTGGTTTTATAGTAAGCATAACATCTCCATCTGCAGTTTTTACTTTTGTCTCACCACCAAGAACTGCTGTTGGATAATCTATTGACACTGTTGAAAAAATATTCACGCCCTGTCTCTTAAGAATTGGATGTTGTGCTACTGTAACATTTACAAGTAAATCTCCTCTTGGTCCTCCATTTTCGCCTGGATTTCCTCCTCCAGTTACACGGACAGACTGTCCATTATCTATACCTGCTGGTATTGATACTTCAAATGTTTTTTGAATTTTATTATATCCTGTGCCATTACAATCTGGGCAACGGTCTTTTATAACTTTTCCAGAGCCATTACAGTCTGGGCAAGTAGATACTGATTGCATTATTCCAAATGGTGTTCTCTGCTGCACTGTAACTTGACCTCTGCCACCACACTTTGAACAAGTCACTGGACTTGTTCCTGGTTTAGCACCACTTCCATGACACGATTTACATTCTTCTTCATAAGGAATAGTTATTTGCTTTTTTGTTCCTTTCATTGCTTCGTCAAATGTTATACTGATTCTTGTTCTTATACTATCACCTTGTCTTGGTCTACTACTTCTTCTACCTCCACCTCCAAATGAAGAGAAGCCACCAAAGTCGCCACCAAATGCACCACCAAATAAATCAGAGAATATATCAGAGAAATCCATAGACCCAAAATCAAAACCACCAAAACCTGAGGCTGCACCTGCTGCAGAATTAGGGTCAAATGCAGAATGACCATAAGTATCATATGCTTTTTTCTTATCTGGATCAGAAAGAACGGCATATGCCTCTGACGCCTCTTTAAATTTTGCTTCTGCTGTCTTATCACCTGGATTTGCATCTGGGTGATATTTTTTAGCAAGGGCTCTATATGCTTTTTTAATTTCATCGGCACTAGCTGATTTAGAAACCCCTAGCACCTCATAATAATCTCTTTTTCCTGCCATATATTTCCTTTCGAGCAAATGATCAAGTATTAACTTACTTATCAAACCTGCTCTTTTATATCACTAATAATACCCGCAGAGGCATAAAAAATAGCACTCACTACTTGCGAGTGCTAATATTTTACTACTTTTATTCCCTTTTGTCAAGGGCTTAGCTTTTTATTCTTATTACTGGTCTAATTCCTATGTAATCAGTATTTACTGGGGTATTGCCAATATATCCAGTTGGCGTTACATAATATGCATTTGCAACATCATCAAGTTGATTTAATACCCAGTAGCCTGCACATCCATTTGCAAAATCATATCTATGATCAACTTCAGTTCTCATAATCTGTGCCATCACTTCATTATCAAATACATCAATCTCATTGTATAGTGCAAGTTCAGAAGGTTTAGCAACTATTTTATCATTTGCAGCAAAATAATCTTTGTCACCATAGTATCCATCTTTCACATAATTCATATGGTCATATAAATCAAGTAGATTGTCTAAGGTCAACATAGTTACTAGATCATTATCTACGTCATTTGTATATGTCATTTTATCTTTTTCTTCGCTTGTGAAATGCTCATTTACAAAATCTGAATTCAAGTATTCATATAATGTTGTTTTATCCCAATCGTGTTTTTCTTCCTTCTCATTATATTTCTTCACGTCTAATATTTTTTCACTAAGCAATATCTTTGTATGATTATGGTCATAAATTGTAATCCAAGTCAGCGGTTTACCATTTTGATGGCCAAAAACTATTTTTTCGTTGACATTTATTGTAGCACTACTCTCTTCTTTATAAGAACAAGAAACATTAAGTAAGATTAGTAATACTAAAAATAAAGTAAATATTCGTTTCATATCCCCCCATAAATTAGGGGCGGATATTGTCCGCCCCTATTGATTATTAATAGTTAAGTGGTCTTCTCTCGAAGAATGCTTTTGGATGTTTACATACTGGACAAAGTTCAGGTGCTTTTGCTCCGATATGAACATGTCCACAGTTTCTGCATATCCACATCATTTGTCCATCTTCTGTCTTAAATACTAAATCCTCTTTTAAGTTCTTTAAGAGTTTTAAATATCTCTCTTCGTGTTTCTCTTCAATCTTACCTACCATAGTGAACATAGCAGCAACTTCTTTAAAACCTTCTTCCTCAGCTTCTTTTGCCATTCTTGGATACATATCAGTATGTTCCTCATGCTCACCTTCTGCTGCATGAGCAAGATTAGTAGCAGTATCACCAATTCCTTCAAGTTCCTTGAACCAAAGTTTAGCGTGCTCTTTCTCATTGTAAGCTGCCTCTTCAAATATAGCTGCTATTTGCTCATAGCCTTCTTTTCTAGCTACACTTGCAAAATAAGTATACTTATTTCTTGCTTGAGACTCGCCTGCAAATGCCTCCATTAAATTTTTCTCTGTTTTTGTTCCTGAATACTTTGACATAATATTTTCTCCTTTATTTTTTATGCTTTCCAAAGTCCATGTAAATTGCAATATGCATATACAGCTTTTACTTTGTCACCAGCACTTATTGCAAAACTTACTTTTGGCTCTTGACCTGCTTTAATAGGTTTTCTTTGATTACCTTGCTCTGTTTCAAGCATTACCCACTCTATCAAATGCTCTTCAGTCATTGGGTGTGCAACTGAACCCACATTTACATCTACTACATTACCATTTACAGTATAAACTGGAACATGCTTCTCTTGAGCTGCATCTACTGTATTAGCAACAATCTCTTTCATATCTTCACCACAGCATACAGTTGGACATGCTGATTCCTTCACTACTGCAACAATCTTTCCACACTTAGAACATTTAAAAAATTTCATATCTTCCCTCCTATAATTTTATTTAATTAAGGATATGCTTATAATATAACAGATTCAAAAGCCCTTAATTATTCATACTATAATAATATCAAAAATAACATATAATTGCAACTATTTAAGAAAGCCGTTTATTATCTGCTCTTCAGCCTCCGCTTCCGTAAGACCTAGGGTCATAAGTTTTATTATTTGGTCTCCTGCTATCTTTCCTATGGCAGCCTCATGAACTAAGGCAGCATCTACATTATTTGCTTCAAGCCCAGGAACCGCTAATATATTGCCTTTATCCATAATTATAGAGTCACATTCTGTATGCCCCGAACAGGCTGCATTTCCAACTAGTTTTGCATCAAATTTTTGATAAGAGTTATCCTTTGCAACCGACCTTGACACAACGTCAGCCTTAGACCCATCACCATTGAGTTTTACAATATAAGTGCTTAATGCATTTTGGTCCCCATGAGTCATAAGTCTTTCTCTAACTAAAAGTTTTGCATCCTTATCTAATTCTGCAGTAGTTATACGATTTGTATTATCAACACCTTTTATCTGCACCATTTCCATTTCCATGGTGCTGCCTTCTTTCATATATACCTCAGTACCAGGATTTAAAATTCTTTTCCCTTTTCCTTCTCCTGAGCCAAAATGTTTCTCGACATATTTTACTTTTGAATTCTTTTCAAGATAAAACCTATGTATGCCATCGTGCTCTGAATCTTGATTTCCACAATTATCTATGCCACATCCTGCAACTATAACTACATCAGCACCTTCACCTACATAAAAATCATTATAAACAACTTCTCTAAGACCAGTCTTCGTCAATACAACTGGGATATGGACACTTTCATTTTTAGTGTTTGGCTTTATATGTATGTCAATACCACTTCCATCTTCTTTTGGAGCAATCTCAATATTTGCAGTTGAAACTCTTCCTGCTGCTTCACCATTTGCTCTTATATTGTATGCACCTACTGGAATTTTATGAAGTCCTGCAACTTCTTCCAAAAGTCTTTTTTGAATTGGATCTAATTCTTTCATTGACAATACCTCTCTATGACAGTTTACTACATGCAGTTACTGGTGCACTCGCACCAATTAATTTTGGTAAAACTTTATCTCTGTCTCCGATTTCTGCTATCTCGCCATCTCTTATGACTATAAGTTCATCAGCAATATTTAAAATTCTTTCCTGATGTGAAATGATTAGTATTGAACTATCTTTAATATTGCTTCTCATATTTTTAAAAACTTGTATCAAATTTTGGAAACTCCAAAGGTCTATTCCTGCTTCTGGTTCATCAAAGATTGAAAGGATAGAACCTTTTGCAAGAAGCGTGGCAATTTCGATTCTCTTTAGTTCTCCACCTGATAAGCTATTATTTACTTCTCTATCTATATAATCTCTTGCGCAAAGTCCAACTGCAGAAAGATATTCGCAGGCTGTAGAAACATTCATATCATCGCCCTTAGCAAGTTTTATCAAATCAAAAACTTGAAGCCCTTTAAATCTCACAGGTTGTTGAAATGCAAATCCAATCCCGAGTTTTGCTCTCTCGGTTATAGATTTTTCAGTAATATCAACTCCATTTAAAAATATTTTACCAGAAGTTGGTTTTTCAATTCCAGCAATAAGTCTAGCGAGAGTTGACTTTCCTCCTCCATTTGGACCTGTAATACATATAAGCTTTTCTTTTTCAATAGTAAAACTTACATCTTTAATTATTTTCTTTTCTATACCATCTGCATCAACTACAAATGATAAATTTTTTACTTCTAACATCTAGATGAGCCCCCACTCTGCAAGCTTTTCAAAGCCGCCTAAATCTTTTATATATTTAAATGCTGTATCAGTAACTTCTTTGTAACTTATCTCTTTTCCATTAATAAGCAAATTTTTATCGCCTATTGCACATTTGCAAATTACTTCTTTTAAATTCTCTTCATTTGCAATTTTATGAAGATAAACATTTACTGACACATCAGACTTACTTATATCTTTAAAATGAAGTCCGCCACCTGTCACAGCTCTCCCCATATCTGAACCAAGTTTTCTATTAGTAGCACCAGTATCTACATTGATGCCACCTGTCCAGTCACCAAGAGGATTGACGATTAATTTTTTAAAACCATATTTTGATAATTTATCTTTAAGCTCTGAAGTTTTAATGTTACTTTGACAAGCTATGAAGGTGCCATCAGATTCATCATAGATATATTTACCATCTTTAGGATTTTCACTGTAGAGAGACTTTACAATTTCTGATAACTTTTTTTCTTCTTCACTTATAGCACAGGCTTTAAATATTCCATTGTCTCCACATTTTATTTCTTCATCTTGATTAGCTGCGAGATACACATCTTGTGGAACTATCTTTAAGTCAAGTTTGACTTCACTATCAGCAATCCTATTTACAATGTCTCTTATATCTTTTTCATCATACTTTACTGAAGTCTCAATGATTATATGACAATTTCCATGACCTATAAGACACTCTCCTGCAATTTTTGGATTTTCTTGCAAACGATATCCAAGGTCAACTATTGCTCCTCCAATTCTATCAGCCAACTTGTCAGGATGGCTTGGGTTTACTTTTTCAAACATTTTTTCTCCTTCCTATGTATATTATTCATCAATATAGTTTCTCAAATGTGTTATAATGATCATCGGTGTAATAAATGAAGCCTATACTCTCATCAAAATCATCAGCATAAACAATTCGTTTAGCATTTCGCTTTTTACCTTTATAATCTATATCACACTCTATATACTTTCTACCTTTTACAACTGGTAAATGCTTTTCATTATTACCAAATCTATCTCCACCAATACTTTTTCCTTTTGCCACATCTCCAACATAATTCTTAGAACTATTCCAGCCAAGTTTTTTTGCTTCATTTTTAGTTATATAATTTTGTGGCAATTTATGATATGTGTAAATGTAAAGTGCAACCTCATCTTTACTTGTGTAAATGCCATTCTCATCTATGTTAGTAACTGAAGTTGAAAAATCATTCTTGCTATTTGCTACTTTTTTAGGTTGGCAAGAAAATAAAGTTGTGAGTGCAAGTAAAATTAAAAGTGATAACTTAGCTAATCTAAAAAATTTTTTAAATGAATTTTTCAAAATACTCCTTTATTCGGGCTCGCATAGCTCGCCCCTACGATGTTGACTCGCGAAGCTTCGCCCTTACAAAAACTCTCACTATGATTTTGCAACTATCTTTTCAAAAGCTATGTTGTTGTCTTCAAAAACTGTAAGGATTTTGTCGAAGCCCTTAAAAGCATTTCTATCCACTATGATATATACTTTATTTTCTATAATCATTTCTGATAGGCAATCATTTAAGGCATCCAAATTTTTACCATAATATGATGGGAACTCAAAAACTGTCATCATCACATTATGTGCTTCTTCAATGCTTTTTACTTTTCTAAAATCTAATACAAAATTTTTCATAATTCACTTATTGGATGATAATCACATTTCCATTATTAGAGTCAAACTCATATACTTTGCCATCACCATAAAGCCAGTGACCATTAGTTCCTACATTTCTCCACACAAATTTGCCATTTTGCACATCTATCGTAACTCTAAATTGTTCATATCCACTAATTATTCCTTTCTTCTTTAAAGCACAATCAACCATTAATACAACCTGTGTAGGTGTCACATTTGCGACACTTGCATTGTTAAGATAATAATCTTGCACTCCCTCTTTTGACATTATGTTATCATTGCACCAAGTTGAAATTGACACATAGGCTGAATATATTAAACGATTAGCAATGTAAGTTGGATACTCATAATTTCCAGCTAGTACTGGAACTCTTGACTGCATAACCTCTCCATATGCCTGTACATACACTTGTCTATCATAACCAATCATATAATAATATGAATCATATGGAATTATAAACGAACCCTCTCTTGAATATGCATAGTAACCATATGGATTGCCATAAGGGTTAACATATGGGTTAAAGCCATTTCCATTTGGATAAGTAGGATAATAAGGATTATAAGGATAATAATTTGGATAATACTGATTATTGTTTGGAATATAATATACACCTGCAAAAATATTATTTACATAAACAAATACAAAAAATATTAGAGCTATTAATTTTATAATTCTACTTTTTGATTTCATATGTATCATCCTTCCTCCCACTATTTCATAAAATATCTATTTTTTAATTTCTTTTATATCTCCTGATTTAATAAGTGCTATCTTTGTAAATGTAGGTCCAAGCAGCTCATATATCAAAACACCAAACAAAGTAATATTTCTAACAAGTAGCCCATCATTATTACTCATAAGTTGAAATGCAAGTGCACTCATACCAAGTGCTACACCAGCTTGTGGAAGGAGTGTTATACCAAGATATTTTTTTACAACTTCATCACAACCTGTAATAGTTGACGAAACTCTTGCTCCTAAGTATTTACCAAATGACCTTGTAAATACATATACTAAGCCTACCATAACAACAATTGGATTCTTAAATACATCAAGATTTAATTCTGCTCCACTAAATACAAAAAATAAAACAAGTATAGGCTTACACCAAAAATCTGCTCTCTCCATCAAATCATCTGCAAGTGGACAAATATTGCAAAATGTAGTTCCAAGCATCATACACACAAGGAGTGGTGAAAATGAACCTGAAAATCCTCCAAGTTTAAAGGTTATTTTTGCAAATGCAACAGTTAAAATAATTGATGCTATAATAAGTATTAATCTATTGGAATTAGATTTAAAATGTTTTTCAAGAAGAGTAAGCACAATTGCTGCTATAAAGCCTAAAAATAAAGAAACTGAAATTTGCATTATTGGTTCTACTACTAAATTTACAATACTTGTAGTCCCACTAACCATTGACTGTGCAATGCCAAATGATACTGCAAAAACCATTAGACAAATTGCATCATCAAGTGCTACGACTGGAAGTAAAATTTCAGTCACCTTCCCTTTTGCCTTATACTGTTTTATAACCATGAGTGTTGCAGCTGGTGCAGTTGCTGCTGCTATAGCACCAAGTGTTATTGCCATAGGCATAGTCACAATATTTGGGAAATTGAAATGTATAATTATCAAAACTATATCTACAAGTATACTAGCTGTCACTGCTTCCATAGTTGCTATTATAAAAGCTTTACTACCTATTCTTTTAAGATTTTTTATTTTAAACTCATTTCCTATTGAAAATGCTATAAAACCTAATGCAACATCAGATATTATTGATAATTGTTCTACTTCTTCATAACTACTAAAGCCAAGTCCCCTTATACCAAGCCTACCAAGAACTGATGGTCCAATAAGAACACCAACCACAAGGTATGCCGTAACATCCGGCAATCTAAATTTATTGCCTATTCTCGTCATTAAAAGTCCTGCAAAAAGTGCCCAAGTAATTAAAAATAAATTTAACATTTGTGAATCTAACATATAACCTTCTTTCTATATCAATGAATTTCCAGTCATTAATTCTGGTTTATCTATATTCATAAGTTTTAAAATAGTTGGAGCAACATCACAAAGTCTCCCCCCCTCTTTTAATTTATATTTTTCAGGTGTAACTAAGCAAAATGGAACTGGGTTACTAGTATGTGCTGTATATGGATTTCCATTTTCATCTTTCATAGTCTCTGCATTTCCGTGGTCGGCTATAATAAATAAATTTCCATTTTTTTCTATAGTCTTATCAAATACTTTGCCAACACAGGTATCAACTGTCTCTATAGCTTTTATAGCTGCTTCAAGATTGCCAGTATGTCCTACCATATCAGGATTAGCAAAATTTACAACTATCAAATCATATTTACCACTGTCAATTCCATTTACTACATTTTCACATACTTTAGGTGCTGACATTTCTGGTTTTAAATCATAGGTAGGTACTTCCTTTGGTGACGGCACGAGCATTCTCTCTTCATTCTTACATGCTTCTTCTTTACCTCCATTAAAGAAAAATGTTACATGAGCATATTTCTCTGTCTCAGCAGTTCTAAGTTGTATAAGACCCTTACTTGCAACAACCTCTCCAAGATGATCTTTTATTTCTTTTTCACCGAATGCAACTAGTTTGTTCTTTATAGTAGGGTCATACTCAGTCATACAAACATAGACTAAATTGTTTATTTTCTTTCTATCAAAGAATGTAAACTCATCATCGCAAAATGCTCTTGTGATTTGTCTTGCTCTATCAGGTCTAAAATTAAATAAGACTACTGAATCATTGTCTTTTATATAAGAGTCATCATCATCTACAATAATACAAGGTTTGATGAACTCATCAGTTACATTATTGTTATAAGATGTTTCTGTCGCATCTACTGCGCTAGCAAACTTCTCTCCAATCTTTTTTGTAAGTAAATCATATGCTACTTTATTTCTATCATAGTTCTTGTCTCTATCCATAGCATAGTATCTACCTACAAGCGTTGCTATTTTACCTACACCTATTTTTTTTATTTCTTCTTCTAATTCTTTTACAAATTTTAGACCATTGCTTGGAGATGTGTCACGGCCATCCATGAAACAATGGATGTATACTTTTTTTAGATCATTATTCTTCGCAAGTCTAAGGAGTGCATATAAATGAGAATTATGAGTATGAACTCCACCATTTGAAAGAAGTCCCATGATGTGAAATGAAGAATTGTTATCTTTACAATGTTTAACTGCTTTAATCAATGCATCATTTGTAAAAAAATCTCCATCTTCTATTGATTTACTTATTCTCGTTAAATCTTGATAAACTATTCTACCTGCACCAATATTTAGATGTCCAACCTCAGAATTTCCCATCTGACCTTCTGGAAGTCCTACATAGATTCCAGAAGCCATACCTTCTACCATATTGTAATCTTTAAAAATTTTATCAATATTAGGTTTCTTTGCCATGGCAATTGCATTGTTCTCTTTTTCTTTTCTTAAACCATAGCCATCAAGAATACATAATACTGTCGTTTTTTTACTCATAAGAACTCCTTTTCTCGTCTATTTCATAAATTTTATTGTTTTCTGTTTCTTTATATTTATTTCTTAAAAACTTTGACCTTGCTAACTCTGAAACTATGGCAAGTTTAATTAATCTTAAGTAATTATATCTTGAAACTCCGCTAAATCTATCCTCAGCCTCATATTCTATCACAGCTTTATTCTTTGATTCTATTTGAACAAAACTTCTTAAAAACCTAAGCCTTGTCCTATATTTTTCTTTCAATACATCTGCAAGATTTCTATTTATTGCAAAATAATCTGAAACATCAGGAATATTTTTATTTTGCAATATATATCTTGAAAAATAATAATATCCTCTTGAAGTAATTTTTTTCATCAAACTCGCAGTTTTATATTTTAATCTTTTAAGTAAGACTGCATCAGCACCCTCTTCAAGTTTTTTAATTATCTCAGGAATTTTTTTTGGTGGATGCTGTAAATCTGTATCCATAAAAATCAAATAATCTGCCTTTGAAGTATCAAGTCCTGCACACATAGCAGCCTCATGACCAAAGTTGTGAATAAAAGTTATATATGATACTTTTATATTGTCCTTGTATTTTTTATCCGAGTAATGAGATGCTATTTTATAGACTTTTTCATATGTATTATCTGTGCTACCATCATTTACATATACTATATTATAAATATAATTATCATCATTTAAATACTTAATTATTTCATCGTAAAAGGGGAAGACATTATCTTCCTCGTTATAGCATGATACAATTATATCTACTTTCTTTTTCATAACTAATTTGTCGCTCGCTGAGCTCGCGACTACGCACTACATGGGCGAGCTATGCACTGTATGGGCGAGCTATGCGAGCCCCTACTGCGACACTGCTTCTATAATAACTCTAGCCATATACTTTATCCGATCTTCATCAAGTCCTGGATACACTCCAACTAAAAATGTATTATTCATTATCTTATCAGTGTTTTTTAAATCACCAATAACTCTATACTTACTATTATCATTTCTCATGTCATCAAAGCAAGGTTGCTTTATAATATTTCCAGCGAAGAGCATACGAGTTTGCACATTTTTGCTCTCAATGTAGCGAACAACTTTTTCTCTATCTATACCATCTTTAACAGTAAGTATAAATGCAAACCAAGATGGTTTAGTATCAGGAGTTGCTTTTGGAAGTATAAAATACTCTTCCATACCAGCATCTTCTAAAAGCTTGTATAATGTATCAAAATTCTTTCTTCTCTTCTCTACAAAACTTTCTAACTTATCAAGTTGTGCTACACCGATTGCAGCTTGCAAGTCAGTTGCTTTTAAATTATATCCGAAGTGACTATAAACATATTTATGGTCATAACCTTTTGGAAGTTCTCCATATACACCATCATATCTATGATTACAAGTGTTATCTACTCCACTTTTACAAATGCAATCTCTTCCCCAGTCACGAAGTGAAAGTATGATTTTGTGAAGTAATGGATCATCTGTATATACAGCTCCGCCTTCTCCAGTGGTCATATGATGTGGTGGATAGAATGATGAAGTACCTATGTCACCTATAGTTCCAGTTTTTTTATACTTTCCATCTATCTTTACTTCTGTACCAAGTGCATCACAATTATCCTCTATAAGCCACAAATTATATTTGTCACAAAACTCTTTTACTTTTACAATATCAAAGGCATTGCCAAGAGTATGTGCCAAAAATACAGCCTTAGTCTTATCTGATTTTGCTTTTTCTAAATCTTCTACTTTTATATTATATGTAGGTATATCCATATCTAAAAATACTGGCACTGCTCCAAACTGAATTACTGGAGCTATAGTTGTTGGGAAACCGCAAGCAACTGTTATTACCTCATCACCTTTTTTTATTCTTCTATCTTTAAGAAGTGGAGATGTAAGTGCTTCAAATGCTAAAAGATTAGCTGATGAACCTGAATTTACATAAGATACAAATCTTACTCCAAGATACTTTGCAAGTTTATCTTCAAATTCATCATAATAATGTCCTTGAGTAAGCCAAAATTCAAGTGCCGAATCAACTAAGTTTACAACCTCTTCCTCACTAAAAACTTTTGCACTATAAGGGATACGGTCACCATCCTTATACTTGCTTGTTGCAAAATTTGATAAATTCTCTTTCGCATAATCGCGAACTAATTTTAAAATTTCTTCCTTCTTCATAATACTCCTCTTTTTGCGCTCGCATAGCACCCCAAGGGTGCTTTGTCGCACTCCGCTCGTCAAGCTCGCTTCGTAAACGCTCGGGCGCTCTCGCCTGCATATGGGCGAGCTACGCGAGCCCCCTACAGAATTTAAATTTTATTTTCAGTGCCGTGCTCCAATCTTAAAATATTCTCCTTATGCCGAGCTATGCCAAGAATCATTATAATAAATATTTCCGGCAAAACTGCATATGGATAAGCAAAATTAAATGGATAAACTTTATAGATTGACATTATAAGCGATGTTAAAAACATAATGATAAGTGTAAGTATTGAAGCAAGGCTTACATAACCAGTAAGTTTACCAATCAACTTATGAATAATAAATAACAATACTGCAAATATAACATTGAAATATGCCACTACTGCAACTGTGCAAGCAATCCCTTTTCCTCCTCTAAAATGAGTTGGGAATGGAAAATTGTGACCAAGAATTGCACCAAATCCAGTTGTAAATATTACAAATGGATCTCTTAAATGAACTCCCTTTGATAAAACTATAAGTGGCAAATTAAAATCTTTGTTTATAATTGAATAATATGCAGTTTGCTTTCCTATCAAATTGATAACTATGAGTATTAAATGAGCAACAAAAATAGGCAACAAGGTCTTTAATATATCAAGAGCAAATACTATCCTACCATGCTTTTTCCCAAGTATCCTTCCAACATTTGTACTCCCTGGATTTCCTGAACCCACTTCAAAAATATTTACCCCATGAACTTTTGAATAAAGATAACCTACAGGAATTGATCCAAATAGATATCCAATTATTAACATTAAAATTATATTAAATTCTAAACTATACATATAATCCTTTTGGGGCTCGCATAGCTCGCCCTTACTTCTCTGTATGGGCGAGCTATGCGAGCCCTTATTTAT
>JAEEGL011762772.1_pt1 | contig 38983 bp, 34 predicted proteins | sample 9134231 | NCBI WGS metagenome assembly JAEEGL01 (sample SAMN16246548, study PRJNA631951) | gut metagenome | biome: gut microbiome; feature: rumen; material: fiber-attached | host: Bos | place: Iran: Karaj | collected 2018-10 | reverse complement strand
TCATAGAGCTCGCAATCACCAATGAATACCACATTATGATCTGTTGGATCATCATAGTATTCTGCAATCATTGCTCCTTCTAGAATCCCTGACATATATTTAGGCATAAGTAATTTATTTGTTATCCATAGTCCTGTTATCGCAATTACGATAGAAAGAACTATTGCTAAAAGTCTTTTCATTTAACACCTCTAGAACTGATTATAGATAAACTGACTTGCGGAGTATCCAATTCCGTAAGCTCCAAACACTAAAGTAGCCATCAGCAATCCATACCAAATTATAAATCTAGCAGGTGCAGCCACAGTTGATATTTTTTCTCTTACAGAGCCACTTCGCTGAATCAAGCTCACTGAAACAAGAATTAATAGCCCAACAAAAACAACTAAGTAATCGTAGCCTGTGATTCCCATTCCAATAAAGGCCTCTGTATTAATTTGCGAAAGGCTGGAATCTGTAAATATACTTCCAAACATTTTGAAAGTAAGAGGTACATCTCTATAACAGTCAAACATACGAAGTGATGACATAATAAGCACAGTTCTGATGACCTGGAAAAGTCTCCATCCAAATGTGCCTGCTACATGTACCTTGCTGTGGAACCATCTGTAGAATGGCTCAAGCTCCTGAGAAATCATGATAACTACAAAGTTGCCAAGACCCCATACTATAAAGTTCCAACTAGCTCCATGCCATATACCTGTTGTAAACCATACAATAAAGCTTGATAAATAAACAGGTACTCTCTTACCCAAATTATTGCCAAGCTTAGCTCTAGATTTTTTAGAAAGCTTCATCATAAACTGGCTGGCAGAAATTGGATAGAAAATATAGTCTGTAAACCATGTACCCATGGTAATATGCCATCTATTCCAGTACTCCTTGATGTTCTTTGAAAAATATGGGCGAATAAAGTTTTCGGTAACTTTGATTCCCATAGTCTCAGCCACACCAATAGTGATATCTATACCGCCGGTGAAATCGCAGTAAAGCTCTAGAGCATAAAACATCGCCCCAGCGAAGGCATAAAAGCCTGTGTAAGTATCTGTATCAGCAATAATTGCTTTTACAGGAACAAGAATTCTATCTGCAATAACAAGCTTTTTGAAAAATCCCCAAAGAATACGCTCTAATCCAAAGGATACTGTGCGCCAATCAAATCTATGCTCCTCATATAGAGTCTTGCTTAAATCTGCATATCGGCTGATTGGTCCTTGAACAAGCTGTGGAAAGAATGAAACAAAAAGCGCAAACTTCAGCAAATTCTTTTGAGCCTCAAACTTGCCGTTATATACATCAATCAAGTATCCCATTGACTGGAATGTGTAGAATGAGATACCCATTGGGATAATCAAATTTACAAATGAAATTCCTTCACTGTCATTAAATGCACCAAGCAATTGGTTGATATTTGCAATAGTAAAATTTGTGTACTTTGTAACAGCAAGAATACCTAAATTGAAAAGCAAACAGCACAAGAAAATCCTTTTCTCCGTGGCATGCTCCTTAGCCTTTAAGGCTTTTCTCTCATCCTTCTCGTATTCTTTTTTGTGCTCCTTGAACCAAACATCAAAGGCTAGCTTTTTATCAGAGATAGCTTTCGCTGCAAAGAAAGTACTCACTGTTGTTATGGCAATAAAAATCAAATATCTAGGATCCGCCATAAAATAAAATGCGTAACTAGCAAGAAGCAGGAAGGACCACTGGGCCCTTCCTGGAATGATGTAATACATCAAAAATACTACTAATAAAAATCCTAAGAATTCGTAGCTTGTAAATAACATGTATTAGTCCTCGTCGTCTAATTTAGCCTTAATTAAAGCGTAAATTGTCTCAGCTGAATCAAAGTTCTCTGGAGTAAGCTCGGCAGCACCGATTGTAACGTCAAACTCCTCATTAATCTCTGAAATAAGTGACACAATATCAAAGGAATCAAGGATTCCGCCTGTCACAAGGCCCTTCTCAGTAGTAAAGTCCACCTCCGGATGTAAGTCTCCTAAAATCTCTAGTAATTCTTCCATAATTTTCCTCCTAAATTTAGTCCGCTGGTTACGACTACAAGCCTTGAGTCTCTCCGCTCATCTAACATGATTCGCTAAAGAGACCCAAGAGCTTGATGTCTACCAGCTCATCAAAAAGCACTTCATAATGGCGCCCTGCGGGAAAGGTGTGATGCTTTCCGAAGGAAGTATCGCACTAGTAAGCGAAGCTTACATTTAAGCATGTATTACTTGGATGTGCTTTTTATATACATTTTACTCAAGCTTACACGGTCGATTTTGCCGTTGGCTGTGAATGGCATGTTTTCAAGGCGGTTAACCTTGTTTGGTAGCATGTAGCGTGGAAGCTTAGTTTTTAATGCTTTGATTAAATCGCCTTCTGTGATGTCGCCTACGTAATAGAGCACGATTTTGCCCTGTTCCTTGGCATAGATACAACCTGATAGCTTGATTTCTGGCACAAGGTTTACATTGGCCTCAATTTCTCCAAGCTCAATGCGGTGACCCATATGCTTGATTTGGAAATCCTTACGAGAATGGAAAACAAGTTCTCCTCTCTCATTGAGATGTCCAATATCTCCAGTGCGATAAATAATCTCTGGATAATTTTTATTTAAAGGATTCTGTACATAAGACTCGCTGGTCTTCTCTGGGTTATTGTAATAGCCAAGTGTTACAGAAGTTCCTCGAATACAAATTTCACCCTGCTCGCCCTGAGCAGCAAGAGTATTATCCTCTTTTAAAAGAAGGATTTCTGTGTTCTTAAATGGGAAGCCAACTGGAATGACTTCATCATCAGCAAATTCTCTTTCAACAGGATAATAGCAGCACATTCCTGTACCCTCTGTTGGTCCATAAAGGTTAAAGAATTTGGCCTCTGGAACTGCTGCTCTCCAAAGTCTGAACTGCTTGATAGGAAATACCTCGCTACCAAATGCGATTGTTTTAAGTGTATGTGGTACTACAGTATCAAAGGTAGCAAATGCGCTAATCATGGTAAGCGCTGATACAACCCAGCATACTGTATTAATTTTGTGCTCATTGATATATTCCACAAGCTTAATCGGGAACATGAAATATGAATGTGGAATCAAGTATGTGGTAGCTCCAAATTTAAGCGTTGGATAAAGCTCTTTTAAGCAGGCATCAAAATAAAGTGGTGTCTGATTTCCAAAAATTGTATCCTCGTTAAATCCAAGTGTTTCAGAGAGCTGTTCAATATAATCAATAACAGAACGATGGCAAGCACATACTCCCTTTGGCACTCCTGTAGAGCCTGATGTAAACACTATATAGATTGGATCTGTATCAATAGCCTTCTTTCTAACAAGGGCAAGTGCCTCAATATCAGGATTCGTATTTGCGATATCTGAGAACAATACTAAATCAGCTTCATAATCAAAGCCCTTTGCGATTTCTATTGTAGAGTCGTCGCAGATAATAACCTTTGGTTTACAATTATCAAGAATAAGATTAATTCTTGTGGCTGGCATTTCACTATCTATTGGAACATAGTAGCAGCCTGCATTTATTACTCCAAAAAATGTAGCAATAGTATTTGGACTCTTTTTCATAAATACTATTACTGGTTCTCTTTTACATCCTCTGTTTATCAATCCAGTACCAACTGAATCCATAATTCTTTTAACATCAGAAAATGTAAGTTCAACTTCGTCATCCGCATATGCGATTTTATTTGGAACTCTATTTAAACTATTATCCAAATAATCTAGTACATTGTTTTGCATTATAATACCTCTATTCTGTAATTAGGCTGTCGCATTCTGGCCTAGCCTTGGCGCATTTATTAACACAATCTGCCGCCAAAACATCTATGATATCAAGAACCTTTGGTCCTACATCATTATCTCGTTTTACAATGGAAAGCTCAGTACATCCTAGTATGATAACCTCTGCTCCCTTTCCAAGAAGCTGTAGCTTAACAAGCTCAAACTCCTCCATGTTTACCTTGCGCCCAGCCTTTACATCATCATAAATGATGCTCATAACAAGCTTTTGGGCCTGTTCATCAGGATAAACGCATTTAATATCATAATCCTTAAATACCGAATCAAATAAATGCATCTGTGCCGTACCATCTGTGGCCATTATTCCAACTGTCTCAATTCCTCTGTCAGATAAATATTGAGCAGTTTCTTTGATACCATTGCTTACTGGCACAAAAACGCTATCTGCCAACTGGTCATGAAAATAATGAGCAGTAATACATGGCATAGCTATATAATCAACATTCTGTTTTTCTAAATTCTGAGCAAGCTCTAAAATTTTAGGCAATGGGCTAAGCTCACTTTTGCCTAAAATATACCCTGTCCTATCTGGAATGGATGGACAGTTATAAACAATCATTTCTATATTTTCCTGGTCGGTCCTAGCATCTGTCAATTCGATAATGCGCTGCATAAAATATGCAGTAGCAAGAGGCCCAAGACCACCGATTATACCTAGCTTTTTATTCATTGAAGTATGTGTATACCTCCCTGTCATAATTGTGAGAACGATAATGTTGGTTAGAGTACTCCATCAGCTCCTCATCTGTAATATAAAAGCCCTTAAAACTCTTGTCTGTACGTGGGGTTGTATCAAAATGACGCCATCCCTCGCCACAGTCTACCACATTCCAATAATGATGACGAGTGGCAGTTGGGATAATCTCGATATCACCATTTTTGATGCCGGCTCTTGTTAACAAAGCCTTGCTTACAGCAAAGTAGTTGTAGCAATCTCCATGTCTATTTTTCAGACCATCATAAGCTCCCTTGAGCCAGTCTCCACTGTCATCGCTTTCGCTGTAGCCAATGTTGCCCTGCACCCATACATATATTGCATGGGCCTTGTCGTAATCAGACATATCTTCGGTAATGATGTCCGCCAAAACTTCATCTGCCAAGGCATATACCTCATCCTCGGTATAGGTTTGTTCAATGACAGTAACAACACCCTCGGCCAAATCCATATTACCCATAGAATCCACAGCCGTATATACGATATTGTATTCACCAGGTGTATTTAAATCCACCTGACTGCTGTCTACCTGGAGCTCTATATCAGTGTCAACGTTGTCAGTAACTGATATACCATTTTTAAAGCTAACACCGTCTCCCACATATACTGTTTTATTAAGCTGGCCTTCAATGACAGGCGGTTCAATATCATATTCTTCAACTAGATTAAGTACTGCGTTGGCCTGAGTCTTATTACCAGAAGGATCCTCGGCAACGATAGTAACGTCTATTTTGCCATAATTGTCAAAGCTGATTGCTTCCCCGAAATATACCGTAACATCACCGGACAAATCACTAACTGACTCTACAAAATCTGCAGCTGTTGGTATCTCCTCCTTGGTACGGGTTAAATCCTTTACCTGAAGCTCTGGAGCCACAGTATCATCCACCTCTAGAGTACATTCATATGTGTAAAAGCTAGATTGGATGCCAACCTTATAAACACCAGCTTTTTCTGTGGAAATCACAGTGTCAGCAGTGAACTCTGCAGTGCTTGATTCTTTCTTAAGAAAGTCAGTAGCAGAAACACTTCCCCCTAGCTCTACGACACATTTGTCATAAACCCTGCTGGAATAATCATAATAAAAATAGGCTCCCACAGAGGCAGCCGCTATAAAAATAGCCACTACACCTATCCGTAAAAGCCTATTCCTTCTTTTTCTATTATGTTTACGTCTTTTGACATTTCCGCTCATTTCACCATCTCCCAAGCGTATATACGCTCGTAGACAATTTTAGCAATCATGAAGCATGACGTCAAATATTCTCATTAACCTTTAAATAAAGTATTAAGCAATCCTCTAAATAACTGAGCCCCTGTATTTCCACCGAGAGTTTTGCCGAACTTTCCAAAGTTTTTACCGATGTTTTTGCCAACCTCTCTTCCTACAGTTCCAGCCACAGTAGTTCCAACAGATTTAGCAGCTCGTTTCATTCTAGAATTGTCTTTTTCTTTTTGCTTTGCTGACGCTGCTGCATCTTTTTCAGCCTGTTCAGCCTCAGCCTTTTCTATTCCAAGTCTTTGTAATAATTCATATGCCGACTCTGGGTCTACCGCATTTGCGTATTTCGAATAAAGCAAGCTTCCTTTGATTCCAGCATCTCTAGTAGCTGCATCAATGCCGCCCATAAGAGATTTTGGTGGTAATACAAATGCCTTCTCAACTATGCTAGGAGTTCCATCTTCCTGTAAAAGGGAAATAATAGCCTCACCAGTACCTAACGCCTCTAGCACTTCGATAGTTTTAAAGTCAGGATTTTCTCTAAATGAATCTGCCGCAGCCTTAAGTGCCTTCTGGTCTGATGGCGTATAAGCATGAAGAGCATGCTGTATTTTGTTTCCCAGCTGTGCCAGTACACCATCAGGAATATCTCTAGGGTTTTGAGTTACGAAGTATACTCCTACCCCTTTTGAACGAATCAGCTTAACAACCTGCTCTATTTTTTCTAATAAAGCCTTTGGTGTGTCCTTAAATAAAAGGTGAGCTTCGTCGAAGAAGAAAACCATCTTAGGCTTGTCCAAATCCCCAACCTCTGGCAATGTTTCAAACAGCTCAGACAGCATCCATAGCAAGAACATAGAATACAAGGTGCCATTATTAATAAGGCTCTGGCTATCGAGAATATGAATCATTCCTCTTCCATTTTCTCCAGTCGAAAACCAATCCCTGATATCTAGTGCTGGCTCTCCAAAGAAGGTCTCGCCCCCAGCAAGCTCCAAAGCAACCACTGCTCGTTGGATAGCACTAATACTAACCTTGCTAAGATTTCCATATTCTGCTGCAAACTCGGTATTATTCTCAGATACATAATTGAGCATTGCCTTTAAGTCCTTGGTATCAATAAGGGCAAGGTTATTATCATCAGCTATTTTGAAAACAATAGTTAATATATCGCTTTGAAGGTCGTTTAGATCAAGAATACGAGCCAACAATGTTGGGCCCATTTCTGTGATGGTAGTTCTAAGCTGTATTCCGTTTTGGCCGAATACATCCCATAGAGTGGTTGGGTACTTGCTATATTCGAATCCTGCTGCATCCAGCCCGAATCTTTTAATTCGCTGCTGCATGTCATCATTATCCACACCGGTAGAAAGCATACCAGCCAAGTCGCCCTTTACATCTGCAAGAAATACAGGAACTCCCATCTCTGAAAATGCTTCAGCCAGCACCTTTAGCGTAATTGTCTTGCCTGAGCCTGTTGCGCCAGCAATCAAGCCATGTCTGTTTGCCATTTTAGGCAATAAATACAGTGGCTGATTGTCCTGTGTATTTGCAACCCAAATCTTACCATCCTTAATCATAATCGCCCTCCCAATTATTATTCAAAGACTAAAAATTGTTTATGCTCTATCTTCCATTTTTTCTTTAATTGTAACTCCTGTAGGTGTAGCAGCAAGTCCGCCTAAACCTGTCTCCTTGATAGTTGGACTCATGCTCTTTCCAATAAGGTTCATAGCATCGAACACCTCATCAGAAGGAATCCTGCTTTCTATTCCTGCCATAGTAAGCTCAGCAGAGGTAACAGCATTTACTGCACCACATACATTTCTTTTGACACATGGTACCTCAACCAAGCCTGCCACAGGATCACAAGCCAATCCCAATAGATTCTTTAATGCTAGGGCTGCACCGTTACCAATCTGTCTACCATTGCCCCCAAGTAGATATACCATACCAGCAGCCGCCATTGATGAAGCCGCACCTATCTCTGCTTGGCATCCGCCTTCTGCTCCCGCCAAGGAGGCACGGCAAGCTATAACACCACCTACTCCAGCGGCAACATACAAGGCCTCTACCATTTTCTCATCTGAATATCCGTATTTTTCCTGTAAAGATAAGAAAACAGCTGGTACCACTCCGCAAGAACCTGCTGTAGGAGCAGCTACAATTCTTTTCATACATGCGTTGTTCTCAGCAATTTTAAGAGCCTTTTCCATAACAAGTCCTACGAAATCACCAACAGTAGACTTGCCACTGGCTATATATTCATGTAGCTTTGCTGCTTCTCCACCAACTAAGCCACTATTGCTCTTTTGCTTTTTATCATAGCCTGCATCGGAATCCTTCATAGCCGAATACATGCTAAGCATTTCCTTAAAAGCGTCATCCTCAGATACCGCTCTCTCATTGCAGTCATCCTTCTGTACAAGCTTCCAAAAAGGAATTCCTAACTGCTCTTCTTTTAAACAAATTTCTTCTATTGAATCGTACATTAATCGTCAACCTCTACTTACCAAAATATACCAGTGATAATATGCCATCCTGATTTTTCAGCCATGACAATGTATCCTCAGGAACACAGTCATCACACTCTAGCACCATTACAGCATCTCCACCTCTGCTTTTACGGTTGAGCTGCATAGTGGCAATATTGACTCCTCGTTCTCCAAGTAATCCAGTAACCTCATTAACAAGTCCTGGTCTATCCTGATTGTGGACAATTAACGTAGCGTATTCCCCAGAAAATCTAACATTTGCTCCGTCTATCTCACAAACCTCAATTCGACCTCCACCTAAAGAGGATGCTATTAATTCTAGCTCCTTGCCAGTACAGCTTTTGAGAATAAGCTTAGCTGAATTAGGATGTACTTCGCCTAAATCCATTCCCTCAATGGTAAATTCTAATCCTCGCTCCTTTGCAATCTCAAAGCTATTTGGAATGTTGATATCATCAACCTCAAGTCCTAGCAAACCTCCCACAATAGCCCTATCAGTTCCATGGCCTTTCCCCGTCTTCAAAAAAGATCCATGCAAATATATTTTTGCGCTAGAAACATCTTCTCCTAATAACTTGCGTCCCACTAAACCGATTTTAACAGCACCAGCTGTATGGGAGCTAGAAGGTCCAACCATTACAGGGCCTATTATGTCGAATAAATTCATATTGTCTCCTTATGGAATTAAATAATTTTGACTTTTTGATTTTCAGAAGAAAATCAAAAGCCTTTGCTATATAGCAACTGTGAATGGAGCAATTGGTAATCCCTGCTCATTCTTAATATTTATAATAGCATAATCATCCCATCCCATGGAAACATTTATTGAATTTGCATTTAATATGTCATCACTCATTTTAATAACAACTTTATTAGCTGTTACATCTACAGACTCAGGGGCAATAGTCTTCCCATCAACATTTACTGATAAAGTAGTATCTCCTGAAATAGATAGATTGTCAGCATTATCCATTTCAATGACAATTTCTTTTTCATTCTTAGCAGTGGTTTTAACCCTTGGATTATCCGCATTTACGTTACCAGCAGCGTCATACACATGCTTTAGAGCAATAAGAGACATCCTTCTGCCTACTTCTACTTTTTCCTTTGGATGAATATCATAGTAATTTCCTATATCCATAATAGAGGTTAGATAAACGTCCTTTACCGTATCTGCAACCTTTTGCTGTTGCTCACGTACGAGACAATATCCGTCGTTTGTGCAGGCAAGCCACTCCTTAAATGGAGCCAGCTGTGCCACGATAAATGGGAAATCATCATTCCATGCACTTCTCCATGAATCAATAAGTCCTTTTAAAAGCAAATCGTAGTACTTTGCCCTATCCCCTGCGTCTGATTCGCCTTGGTACCAAAGGGCACCCTTTATCGAATAAGGAATAACCTTTTCAAGCATTGTCTCATAGAGTCCACATGGTCTATTCTCATTATATGGGCCCATAGGAACTTCCGCTGGTGCCCCTTCCTGGCTCATCATATATTTGAGCTGGGTCTTTCTATCTTCCCCATATATAAAACGCTCAAATTCCTTGTAGCCTTCTGGTGCATCAATTTCTTCCCATGCCTTGAGACTTTTTGCTTTAAGCTCCTGCTTGTCAATGGAATTAACGGCCTCATCATATTCCTTCAAATACTGGTTTAGCGGTGCTGGCTCCAGTACGCTTTTAGGCACCCAAGCGCTAGCTGTTGTACCGCCCCAATTACATCCAATAATACCCACTGGAACATTGAGCTTTTCTTGGATTTTTCTAGCAAATATATATCCTATTGCTGAAAAATTCTCATATCCCTTTTCGTGATCACTGAGCCATATACCATAGCCATCCCTTCCAGGTCCGTTATGATTTACATGGCCCTCAAAGGCTCTCTGTGGAACATTGTAAAAATGAATCTTATCATTTACAGGAAGCTTTTTTGTTTTATCCCAGTCCTGATCATACTTATTAAAGAACTCCATATTGGACTGACCACCAGCTAGCCATACCTCACCTACGCTTACCTTTTCAATAACGATAGTCTCTTGGCTGCTAGTATTTTCTACTACAATTTTGTTATCAATAGATGCTTCCATAGCCTCAAGAGTAGCCTTCCAGCATTCATCGTCTTGCGCTACAGTAAATATTTCATCCTTAAGAGCGCCATGATAATTGTAAATACTTACACTTATCCTATCTCCCTTTTCGGCTTTGCCATATATCACAATTGGCTTTTGGCGCTGAAGCACCATTCCTTTACTAAAAATCTCTGCTACTGACAATTTAGTCATTTTTGTTCTCCTCTCCTTATTTCCCAGTACATATTTTTAAAATCAGTAGGCGTACAACCTTTCTGTAATTTAAACATTCTTATAAAAGAAGAAATAGATGTAAAGCCACAGCTTAAAGCAACATCGGTTACTGAATTTCCAGGTTCAATAAGAAGCTCCTGGGCTTTTGCTATTCTCTTTTGATTTACATATTTATAAAAGCTAGTTCCAGTAAACTGTTTAAACAATCTTTCAAAGTAGAATTTACTGAAGCCACTCATGTCTGCCACTTCAGAAAGCTTTAAGTCCTCTGAACAGTGTTCACTAATATAATTACAGATATCCAAAAGAACAGACGCATATTCTTCCTTTGCTGCAAAGTTTTCATCCTTATCTGCCAAATTTTTATCTGAAAGCTTTTTGCCTAAGAGCACAAAAATTTCAAAAACCTTGCTATAGATGCTTACCTCTGAAAATGGTTGGCCATCTAAATATTCTTCTCTAATGGAAATTAGTAATTCTTTTAATCTATCATAAATATCAGGATACTTTTCCGCTGTTACTATAGTATAGGGTGACATCAATGTAAGAAGCAATTCGATATCATTCATATTTCTAAGGAAATTTGTGTTAGGTTGGAAAATAATTCGTCTTCCTGTTTCTGGCGCAACAATTGCATGAATGCAACCAGGGCAAACGAAGCATATATCCCCTTCTTCCAATAGAACATCTGCATTGCCAAAATTCAAAGTGTAATAATTGTCTGTTGGCATAATTATCTCAATTGCAGGATGCCAATGCATCGGATAATCTTCATATTCTACATTGTCATATAGCTTTAATGTGGTTCGCTTCTTATAATTTACGGTTTCAAAAATTCCGTCTAGATTTTCGATCATAACACCGTATCCCCTTTCACCTTCACTTTCGAAAAATTGTAAAAAGCAATAATTAGAAGTATTAATCGTTCATAATTTTTGCTCTTATTGCCCTAAAAATCAAGTACTTTTCCACAAATTCAGCCCCCATTTTAGCCTATTTTGTAGATATTGCACATATTACGTACATCTAAACTATAAATCATAACCAATACACCAAATGTTGGGGTGTAAATCATAGCAAGAATTGATAATCAAGAAACAACAATTGTAAAGATTGTGTCCATTCTGTGTGCTACATTAGTTTTATCAAAACAACCGGCTAAGGTTCACAGGGCGTTTTTACAATATGAACCGAAGCTTAAGTTCAAAATGGAGGAGAAGGTAATGAAAAGAAAGATTCTAGCAACACTCTTATCCGCTTTCATGGCCGCATCGTTATTCACTGGCTGTGGCTCATCTAGCAGCGGAACAACTTCAGCTGATGGAGTTGAAGAAATCACATTTATGTTCTGGGATGACCTGAACGCAACAGAGGATTTAATCTCTCTCGGTTACAAAGACACTATCGACAGATTCAACAAGGATTACGAAGGCAAGTATCACGTAAATGTTGTTACAACAAACCTTGAAGAGTACTACACAAAGCTTAATGCTGAAATCCAAGGTGGCAAAGCTCCAGACGTATTTATCTGTAGCCCAGGACCTCAGCTTTCAGATTATGTAATTCCTGGCGGATGTGCTCCTGCAGATGGTCTTTGCATGAACTTAGATGAGTACCTTGCACAGGACGGATGGAAAGACACATTCACAAGTGATGCAGTATTCTCACAGCAGACATATGACGGAAGCGTATATGCAATTCCACTTAATACTGCTGCTGCTTGCTGCTTCTACAACACAGAGATGTTCGAAGCTGCTGGTGCAAAGGTTCCTACAAACTGGGATGAAATGCTTGATGCATGTGAAAAGCTTGAAGCTGCTGGTTACACACCTGTAACTGTTTCTGGTGGTACAGCATGGTGCCTCTCAATGATCGCTGGTTACCTTTGCGAGTCAGAAGGTGTTGACCTTGCTGCTCTTGCTGATGGTACAGCTTCTTGGGAAGATGGCAAACTTGAATCAGCTTGCAACAAGCTCCTTGAGCTTTCTAAATACTTCCAGCCAACAGCTGTTGGTGATACAAACGATGTAGCTACAGCAAACTTCTACAACGAAGAAGCAGCTATCCTTATTCAGGGTTCATGGGCAATTGGCCAGATCAACGGTTCTGCTCCTGACTTCGAGTCTAAGTGTGGCGTATTCCAGTTCCCAGGTGTAGATAGAATCATTGCTAAGTCTGATTCACTTTGCGTAAGCAAAGATACAGCTAGCCCTGAGGCTTGTGTAGCACTTCTTAAGTACTTCACAGATGACACAGCTCAGAAGTACACAGCAGAAGTTGGTGGAAAGATTCCTGTAACAAATGTTGAGTATGATGCTTCAAAGGCTCCTGCACAGTTGTCATATGTAATGGATGTATTCTCAAATGCTAAGGGAACATTCGGATTCTACAACGAGTCAATGCCTACAACAGAGACAGGTGCATACTTTGATGATGAAATGGTAGCAGTATTCCTTGGAGACAAGACTCCAGCAGAAGCAGCCGCAGATATGGAAGCTTACTACAACGAAAATTGCAGACAGTAGAGAAATCTTCTCTCTCATTTCTTTTTCATATTCGGGGCGCAAAGAGCCTGCGCCCCGATTTTTTTAACCATTATTAGATGAAGGAAACAGTGTATTATGGATAAATTACTTCGAAATAAAAAAGCCATTATCATTTTTATGGCACCAGGAATCATATTATTCACAGTTATTTTGTTTATTCCCATAGTTCAATCAGTTATCTATTCATTATGTGAATATGAAGCAACATCTTTAACTGGTCCAAAATTTGTTGGATTAAAAAACTACGCAGATTTATTAAAAGACGATACATTTTTAATTGCTCTTAAGAACTCACTGTTCTTTTTAGTATTCTCATGTGTAACTCAGCTAGTTATGGGCTTATTCTTTGCAGGCCTTTTAACAAACATAGATAAAGGAAGAAACCTATTTAAGAATATTATTTACTTACCTTGTGTTCTTTCTTCAGCTGCCTTGGGTCTTTTGTGGATGTTCATCTTCAGCCCTAAGTTTGGTATCAACAAGCTTATTGAGACTCTTGGAGTAACAGATTTCGTTAAAAATGGTCCACTTTGGTTAATGGATACAAAGGGCTTCATCGTTCTTCCAATGTGGGTTATCGGATTTGTTTCTTTATGGCAGTACGTTGGACAATCAATGATGCTTTACATGGCACAGATATCTGGAATCAGCAAATCCCTTTACGAAGCCAGCTATATCGATGGTTGTAGCAAAGCAAAGAGTTTTAGATACATCACTCTTCCACTTATCAGACCTATGGTTGCTACAGCAATGTCATTAAACGCTATTGGTTCTCTTAAATTCTTCGATTTGGTATTTAACATGACGGAAGGTGGTCCAAACCACAGAACTGAAGTCCTTGCAACACATCTCTACACTCAAGGCTTTAAGTACAACCATTACGGATACTCAAGTGCAATTGGTGTAATTTTATTAATTCTCTGCCTAATCACAACTGGTTTCATCAACAAAGTTGTTAAGACAGAACAATATGAGATGTAAAAGGAGATTTTAAGACATGAAAAAAATACGTCCAATTAGAATAGTAATTTATATATTTCTAGTTTTAGTGGCAATCTTATATTTAGCACCATTGCTTTGGGTATTATTAGTTTCATTCAAAGAAAGTGCTGAAATATATGACAACCCATTTGGTTTACCTGCTGCCCCAACCTTTGACAACTTTACTTTTGCATGGACAGCCGGAAAACTTGGTGTAGCAACACTTAACTCATTTATAGTTTGTGTATCATCACTTATTTTAAGTATGATTATCGGCTCAATGGCTGCATTTGGAATCGCTAGACTTCGTTGGAAGTTCTCAAAGCTTTCACTTACATACTTCCTTCTTGGAATGATGATTCCAGTACACTGTGTATTAATCCCACTATACTCTCGCTTTTCAAAAATGGGACTTTCAGATAGTCTCGTGGGACTGATAATACCTTATGTAACATTTGCACTGCCGGTAACAATATTTATCATGGTTGGCTTCTTTGAAAGCTTGCCAAATGAATTAATTGAGAGTGCTTGTATCGATGGAGCTACAATTTACCAGATTTTCTTCAAAGTGTGCCTTCCTCTTGGAAAAACAGGTCTCTTTGTAACTGGTCTTATGACATTTGTAGGCAACTGGAACGAACTCTTACTTGCAATGGTATTCATATCCGATGATATGAAGAAAACATTACCTGTTTCCCTTTCAAAATTCGTCGGACCATATAACACTAACTACACCCAAATGTTTGCAGCTATCATCATCGCAATCATTCCAACAATTATTGTTTATTGTGCTTTCTCTAACCAGATTGTTGATGGCTTGACAGCTGGAGCAGTCAAGGGTTAAGGGGAGAAATCATGAAAAAACAAAACACACCACTAGTTACTCACATTTTTACTGCAGATCCATCTGCACACGTTTTTAACGACAAAATTTACATTTATCCATCACACGATATTCCACATAATGGCGAAGATAATGACAACGGTGATGAATATCAGATGGCAGATTATCACATACTTTCAATGGATGAAAATAGCGACGAAGTAATAGATCATGGCGAAGCTTTACATCAGGACCAAGTTCCTTGGGTAAGCGAACAAATGTGGGCTCCTGATGCAGTTTTCACAAACGATACCTACTATCTCGTCTTTCCTGCTAGAGACAAGGAAGGAAACTTTAGAATTGGTATAGCAGAAAGTAAAAATCCTGAGGGGCCTTTCACTCCTAGAGACAACTATATTGAAGGAAGCTTTAGTATTGATCCTTGTTCCTTCAAGGATGACGATGGAAAGGTCTACATCTACTTTGGCGGTCTTTGGGGCGGTCAGCTTGAAAAATACAGAACCGGTTCATTCGATAAAAACGGAACAGAACCTCCTAAAAATGAGCCAGCCGTGTTCCCTAAATGCGGCATTATGAAATCAGATATGAGCGGTTTTGAAGGCTCGCCTCTAGACATAAAAATCCTCGACGAAAACGGTTCCCCTCTATTAGCCGGTGACGAGGATAGACGATATTTCGAAGGTCCATGGATGCATAAGTATAACGGGAAATACTATTTCTCCTATTCTACCGGTACAACCCATAAAATAGCTTATGCAACCAGCGACAACCCTCTCGGTCCATTTACCTATCAAGGAATTATCCTTGAGCCGGTAATTGGATGGACCACACATCACTCAATAGTTGAATATCATGGTAAATGGTATCTGTTCTATCACGATAGTGAGTATTCAGGCGGAATCAACCACCGAAGATGCGTTAAGTATTGCGAATTAAAGTACAACGACGACGGCAGTATTCAAACAATAACACCTGAATATAAATAATGAAAATAATACACTTATTCATCTATTAGGTATCAAAAAGAACGCCCCATATATTAGAAGCAAATCTAATATATGGGGCGTTTTATTTTTGAATTAATATCAATTATTTGTTAGAGCGTCTCCAGATGTGCATCTTCTCAGCCTCAGCGATTAACTCATCACGGAAATCAGGATGAGCGATTGAGATAATTTTCTCTGCTCTCTCCCAAGCTGAAAGACCCTTGAGGCAAACCTTACCATACTCAGTAACAAGATAATGTGTGTTTGCACGAGTATCAGTTACGATAGAGCCCTCTGCAAGTGTAGGACGAATACGGCTCTTTACAGTACCATCCTTTGTTGTGAATGTAGAAGAAAGACATACAAAGCTCTTTCCGCCATTTGAAAGGTAAGCACCGAGCACGAAATCAAGCTGTCCGCCTGCTCCTGAAATATGCTTTGTTCCAGCAGACTCTGCATTAATCTGACCAAATAAATCTACATCAACAGCATTGTTAATAGAAATGAAGTTATCAAGTGCTGAAATCTGACGAATATCATTTGTATAATCAACTGGTGCACTCATAAGCTCTGGATTCTCATCCATGTAGTCGTACATCTTCTTTGTACCAGCACCGAAAGCATATGTCTGACGGAATCTATCGATATTTTTCTTTGCGCCAGTAATCTTACCTGCCTTTGCAATATCAACAAATGCATCAACATACATCTCTGTGTGAACGCCAAGATCCTTAAGATCTGACTCAGCAATCATAGCACCTACAGTATTTGGCATGCCACCGATACCAAGCTGTAAGCATGCACCATTTGGAATCTCCTCAACGATAAGCTTTGCAACAGCCTTATCAACATCTGTAGGAGCTCCGCCTGCTCCCATCTCTGCGATAGCTGGATTCTCACCTTCAACGATTGCATCAACCTTTGAAATGTGGATACCTTCCTCAAAACCACCAAGGCAACGAGGCATATTCTCATTTACCTCTACAATAATATGCTTTGACTTCTCAACAGCAGCCATAAGATGTGATGCATTAGGTCCAAAGTTGAAATAGCCATGATTATCCATTGTAGTAGTCTGAATCATGAGAACATCGTTTGGCTCGATATGATCACGGTAGTATCTAGGAAGCTCAGAGTATCTGATAGGTGCATAGAATGAACAGCCCTTTGCAATAAGCTTTCTCTCTAAACCACCCATGTGCCATGAATTCCATGTGAAGTGCTCTGCTGCGTCTTCTCTCTCAAAGATAGCTGGCATCTTCATAAGGATACCACCACGAACCTTTACATCCTTGAGCTCATCTGTACGTGCAGCTAATGCTTTATCCAAAGCATCTGGTGTGCCAGTGCACCAACCGTAATCAACCCAATCACCGCTTTTTACTACTTTGACAGCCTCTGCTGCAGTAGTAAGCTTTTTCTTGTATTCTGCTTGAAAATCCATATTAACCTCCGCTCGTTAAAAAATTATCAATTATATAAATTTTACCACTTATTATTCCCCGCTTCAATTGTTTTATATCATTCTCCTAATAATCCTCGCCCTGAGAATTATCTTGTATCTGGTCCTCTGTTTGTTCTTGTTCTTGTTCTTCTGCTTGTGTTTCGTCCTCTAGCGGTGTCTGTCCGTTAAGAAGCGACTTTAATTTGTCATCCAGTCTATCTTCTGGATGATAATTCTCAAGTCCTTTTTCTACTACTTCCCATCGTTTATGAGCCTGTTCATAGGAATGATACTCTCTATCCTTTTCAGCGAAATATCCAAGTACCGCCATAAGAATAAGAAGGGCAAATTTAACAATCCTAACAGTCTTTTGTCCTTCAGACATTCCATAAAATAAGCCATTCCACTTATCTGCTATTTTTGTTTTTAATTTGCTAATAAGACTTGGAGGGTCAGCGGCAGCCTGCTCTTGCTCAATTCTGTTTTTCTCCAGTCTTTCTCGTTTTATATTTTCTAATGCTTGTCGTTTCTCGTCTTCTTTACGTCTAGCTTGTCGCTCTTGTTCTTCACACCTTTGTTGTGAAGCTTGTCTCCCTTGTTCTTCACGCCACCTTTGTTGTGAAGCTTCCCTTTTTGCTCTCCATTGTTTTAGTTCTTCTTGAAGTTGTCTTTCACGCTCTTCTTGACGTAGTTTTTCATGTTCTTCTCGTAGTTTTCCTTCAGGATCTTCTTGACTTAGCTGATGTCCTAGCATACTAAATAGCTGATGCTGTAAATCTTCTTCGGACGGAATTTCGGCTACTCTCTCCACCTTGCTTGCTACTATTCCTTCACCATTGTTTCTAGCTTTTACAGCTGCCTGTATATCAGCTATCTTCTTTTCACGAATCAGATTTAAAACAGTAGCAAGCTTTTGTACTGCTTCTATTTGTGCTGCATCATTAGGCATTCCAACAGCAATTTTCTGGCTTTCCTCTGGTCCTGCAGTACCTTGATTGCCCTCACTCCCCCAGTTGATTCCAGAAAAACTCATAGATGGAATTACTACAAGAGCCCCGCAGCTAGGGCACATCAAATGTCCATCTTCTATTTCTTTTCCACAGCTTTTACAAATCATATATCCGCTTATCAATCTCCCTAAAATCTTGATTTCTTATATCATTATTCTCTCACATGTATTATACCAGTGTGAAATGCTACTTTCGACTCAAATATAGAACTGTTTTTTTGATACTACGTGGATATATCATTTCTCAACAGTCATCCACGTAGAAAAATCAAAATTTTAAGCAAGTGTGTATTATCTATGCCACTTTGATCTACATAATTTATTTTATGGGGATAATCTTTAACGATATAGCACTCTTTATATTCAAAATATTTAAATTTGTCCAAATTACTACGTGGATACAACATCACCAGAATCTTTTCCACGTAGGATTCGATTTCACTCTTCCAGTTATGCCACACCAACCTGGAGAATATCTATTTTGAACGCTTTTATAGCTGTATTATAACCAATATAGTGTTCTACTGAATCCACGAAAAACGAGAGGCACTTCATATGAATCATTTGTGACATCTAATATTTCCAAAGCATAAAATACAAATATCAAATTTAGTGGTATAATAATTTTAGATTATTCATCAGGAGGTAAGACAATGTCAAAACAAGAAATTGAGATTGCTGGTGCAAAGAGGCAACTAGAAATTACCCCTTTTGAGCATCACACAAAATATCATGAAACAGATCAACAGGGTATAATCCATCCATCTAATTATTTAAACTGGTTGGAAGATGCTAGGATGGATTTAATGGATCAGATGGGGCTTGGATTCAAGCAGATGCTTGATATGGAAATCAGTTCTCCTGTCATCTCACAATCCATTGAATATCGAAGCAATGTAAAATTCGATGAAACCGTAATCATAGCCACAAAGCTGTTATCATATGATGGACATGATATGGAAATCGCGTACCGGATTTACGATAAGGAAACTGGAGAGGACCGAGCTGTAGCAAAAACTACTCACTGTTTTGTAAACAAATCTGGTATACCAATTTCTATGAAGCGAGTATATCCTGAGCTAGATACAAAATTCTTTGAATTTAAATAATTACTAAACACTATGGGCATATGGAGTGGTTTTTATGAGGGAATTGATTACTCACTTGGATGGAATGACAGATTCTGCAGTTATTATCAGACTTGCTATGGCAACACTGTTTGGTAGCTTGATTGGATGGGAAAGAGTTTCTAAACATCATAGCGCTGGTATAAGGACGTTTGCTCTCGTTAGCTTAGGCTCAGCTGTGGCAACTGCTTTAAATTTATACCTGGCTGATATGCCTAGTTTTGATGCCGATGTCAGTAGAATTCCAGCTGGTGTTGTCAGTGGTATTGGTTTCCTTGGTGCAGGTACTATTCTTGTTACAGGACGAAATCAAATAAAGGGGCTTTCTACTGCTGCTTCTCTATGGGTTACATCCTGTATGGGTATGGCAATAGGCGCTGGATATATTCAAGTAGGATGCGCATGCTTTTTACTAGTACTACTTGCAAATCTCGTTCTAATTCGTCTCAGCTCTAGAGTAGAGGAATTTAGCAAATACGTGAGTATTTACGTTGAAATTGAAAAAGAAGGTGGTCTTGCTACACTAACAAGAACACTATTAGATGAGCACCTAACAATACATAGTATGAAAAAAACTCGCGAAAAACCACTTTCATCAGACGATGCTGCAATTATAATCGATTTAGTTTTAGACAAGCGTCGCTCTCACGAAGAAATTCTAAATATAATAAGCAGTCTTGACTGCGTAAACTATATTGAAGAAGTTTAATTAATATCTACACAAATGGGCTCTTGGATTCTCCAAGAGCCCATAAATATTTGTTTAGTTATTATTCCTGTCCTTCTTCTGAAGAATCATCACCAACTGTAAATGTCTCTAGATATCCGAATTCATTAGCATCATTTGACATTCCAACTGTAACCGTAGCGGTACCATCAGCATTTTCAGTTATATTAATTCCTACGTCATAGGTAGTACTGCCATCGCCTTTTAAATCATATGCATAGAAAGTTTGACCCTCAGCAACAGTTCCATAATTCTGAGTATCGTATTTTTCATCAATCCACTGATTACGCTCTTCCTCAGAAGCAAATCTATGAATTTCTGTACCATCTGCATTCTCATAATAACCTGCTAATTCATAGCTGTAGTCACAATACTCTGTTGCTGTGCTTTCTGTTTCTATTTCATTAGATGAACCATCTACAACCACAGTTCCGTCATTTACAGTTGTACTGAATACATTTTTATTTAAATCTTCTGCTTCAACACTTATAACAGATACATTTTTATAATAGCCTGTTCCAGTATAATTATATGAAGCCTCCGATGATTCTAGTTCATCCCATTCTTCATCAGAGATTGCTCTGCTACCCATTATTTCTACTTGGGCCACAATATCATCTGAAGTTATTGTAGCCTTACTTACATAATGTTCAGAAGAATAAACAGGATTATAACCATTAAATGGATTACTACCGTATGATCTAGAGTTATATGCAGCATATCCTGTTGTTCCCTCTACTATATAAATATAATAAAAAGTATTAAAATTTCCATTTTGTTCAAATGCAAATGTTCCAATTTTAGTTAAATTTGAAGCATTCGCATAAGCCTCATCATCTCCACCCTCTGGTACGATAATAACCTGATGATCCTCGATATCTAAAACAGCATAAGAATCTGAACCACCACCGCTTGAATGATGAGATGCATATGCTGCACCATTTACAAGATTTTGAACTGCTTGGAAGTTTGTTGTACCAAGGCGTAAAGCTAGCTTGTATACAGTTGGAGAAATCTTAACATTCTCACCAACTAATCCCTGAACTGTAATTCCAGCATCTGCACATGCGGCAATTGTTGTGAGAGTTCTGTCTTCTTTTGAACCGATAACAGCATAATGCTCGTAATACTTCATAATATCAGTTCCAAATACATCTTTTAAATCAGTATAAGCTGATGCATATGCAGATGGATCAAAATTAGCATTACATGTTCTGCCTTCAAAAATTCCACATAAGCAGAAGTGCTTGAAAAGCTTATCATAATCATCGCCTAATACTTCTACTAATTCTGGATTCTGCTCTTTATAATAATTGAAGTCAAACATCCCCTTAAGGATTTCTTTGTCTGACTCTGTCAAAGTTCCGTAGTTAACTTCTTCGATTGATGTAGCCTGTGTGAGGCCTTCTGCCTTTGCTGTAATTGTTGGCATTGCTACTGTTGCTGCCATTGCCATAATCATCATACATGCTAAAAACTGCTTTCTTTTCATTATATCGTTCCTCCTAGATAACAGGCATCTACATCCTCCCTCAATTGCCCTGTCGAGTTACAATATATACCCCCCTGACAAAACTTTCAAGCTTTATAACGATTCTTCACAAACAATTCACACTTTAAAAATTTCATACAACCCGAAGAAAATTAGGAACCTTAACAGCAAGTACAATGTTGCTGGCTGCTTTTATATTGTCATCATTGTCATCACAGAATATGTTGGCGCCGAAGGCCTTGAGGACTGCAGTCTTGTCCATGCCGCCAAGAAAGTGAGCCTCGTCTATGCGAACACCCCAGGAACGAAAGGTACGAATAACTCTCTCGTGGGATACCATGTAATCTACGTATGCTGCTGCACCCTGCTCTACGAAAATACTATTCTCATATTCCAAATCAAATAATGCTCTAGTTGAAATACCAATAGTAAGAATATTTTCCATAAAAAACACCTCCATAACCTATGCTTTAGTGTACCTAAAGTATAAATTATGGAGGTGTCCCTAATTTCGTACTCTTTATTGTCCCTTTGCTCCAATTTCAAGTAGAAGGTTAATGAATTCTACATCTGATTCCTGTACACGAAGGTTTGTCTCGATTTTCTCGCCATTTGGATCAGTAATAGCTATTTCAATTACTGTACCAGGTGTCATTGCCTTGTTCTTTGAGGCTGCGAAAAAAGGAAGCAGCTTTGGATGATTTGCATTAAATTTTGTAGCTGCTGACTTTACTCTAAATAAATCTGCTGGATTAAATCCCATGATATTATCTCCTTATCAATCTGTTGTTTATATCATATACTTACGCAATAGTTTTCGCAACTCCTCTTCCTTGATAGGCTTTGCTATGTAATCAACAAATCCAAGCTTTTCGTACTCCTCTTTTGCACCTACTACAGCATTAGCTGTTTGCATAATAAGTGGAGTGTCCTTATTAGGATTGTTCTCTAAACTATCGATGATTGTTTTCAATTCTACACCATCCATGCCAGGCATTAGGTGGTCAATGAAAATCAAATCGTATTTGTTTCGCTTAATCTTTTCTATTGCTTCGCTACCACTGATAGCTGTATCCACAACCACGTCTGTGTTGCTAAGAAGCATGGTAAATACTCTAAGGTTGATGGCCACATCATCCACAACAAGTATCTTACCAATAATGTCAAATACTTCCTGTCTATCTGCCACACGTCTGTCACCATTTGGTCCCATAGAGAATATGCCACATGGCTCAACTGTTCTAATTTCCTGTGGAATAACAACGGTAAAGGTGGTGCCCTTTCCAAGCTCTGATTCTACTGAAATGGTACCATCCATCAGTTCAATTAGCTGCTTTGTAATAGTGAGCCCCAAGCCTGTTCCTTCGATTTTGCTGTTATGGAATTCGCCAACACGCTTGAAGGAGTCAAACAAATATGGAATATTTTCTTCTGCAATACCAATTCCTGTATCAGAAACCGCTATACATAGCATCAGCTTTCCACCCATAATATTGCCATTTATGGAAAGTGTAATTCGACCCTCTGGAGTGTACTTTACTGCATTTGTAAGCAAATTGGTCGTCACCTGAATTATACGCTCTTTGTCACCACGAAGCCTTGCTGGGAGAACGTCGCTCATGTCTACCTCGAATGAAAGCCTGTTAGCCTTGGCTCTTGGTCGAACGAGAGAATAGCACTCTCTTACCATGTCAATCAAATCGTAGTCATCCACAACGATTTCTATCTTGCCAGCGTTTACCTTGGCCAGATCTAAGACCTCGTTAACTATTCCAAGTAGATAGTTTCCAGCGCTGTTAACATCTCGAGCATAATCAAGAATTTTAACTTCTCGGCTTTCTCGAAGAATCATTTTGTTCATGCCCAAAATTGCATTGATAGGAGTTCGCATTTCATGGGACATTCTAGTTAAAAATGCTGTGCTGGCATCTTGGGCTTGAACTGCTGCAAATATATCTCTTTCCATCTGTCTAATTTCCCTAAGGGCCCTAAAATAAGACATGGAAATCATAAATATCAAACCTATTATCAAGATAATTCCGTTCATGGACATAGGCTTGTATACCTTATAAACATACATTTGCAATACACCTGCCGCCATAGCACCAAGTATGCCTACAAATTCCATGAAATATTTTCTAACTCGTCCTTGAATGAAATCTGGAATGACAGTAATGAAATAAAAAGCCATTATCAATCCTAGCGCGATAAAAGCATATGGTAAAATTCCACTTAAGTCAGTTTCATTAGCAAATTGTAATATCAAACCAACAAAAGCTACAAAAATAGATAGCACCGCCAATATCAAATATGGGATTCGATATCTTCCCTCTTGAAGCCTATCAAAATACAAAGCAACGGCAAATGCCAGCATGATTAGGCTCAAATATGTCATGTATGAAATCAAAGAAATATTCGGCACAAAAAACTGTCTACAAGCAGATTCAGCTAAGGACCATATGCCTGCACAAATAACCGACCAACCAGCAAAGAAAAGTGGTATTAGCTTTTTATAGGCAATTCTCACCGAAATACCAATAATAAATGCTATAAGACCTAGTACAATCAAAAACAGTGTAAGCAGCAGCGTATACCGCTCTTTGTCATATATTGTTCTAATAATTCCCGTCTGTGTACCAATAGCAATTTCATCTAAAACACCCGAGTAATTATTGGAGCCTGAAAATCTTATGGTGATGGTTTTTCCATCATCCTCTTTGTACAAAGGTATAAACACGGCAATACCTGGGCTGTTGCTACCAAAGAGTCTAGTTTCTGCTGTGGAATAACCATATCTCCAGTTTCCATCCACAAAGACTTCAACATCCTGCTTGGCAGAATTGAAGGTCATGTATAAATCATTGCCCTCAGGCATTTGAATTGTATTTTCTATTACAAAATCAGCGCCCGTCTCAGGTGTGTAGCTTCCTGGAATTTCTATTTGTTCCCGGGTTCCATCCTGATATACTCTAGTCCACCCTTCGCAGTAGGTACTGTATTCTAGCGGTACATAGTTACGTTCATCTGGTAAAAGCTGCTCACCAATCAATAGGAGCACTATTACAAAAATAAATAGTAATACCCCTATGAACACAACCATTTCATAAACAAAGCTACTAGTTTTTTTCATATCTCAATCCCCAAATCGTTAGTTTCTATCCAGTAATACTCCCCTGTGTTTAGCACAATACTATTTTTATTATAAATTTATGCTGGTGCTAAAACAACAAATTACGAAAATAGTCACAATTTTTTCCTATAATAAGCCTAGTTAGTGAATTTTATGGAGGACGCATTATGGCAAGTTCTGAACAAATCGCAAAGGAATATTATGATAAGGGAAATAGTTTGCTTCAGGCCAATGATATTGAATCAGCTATAGACAACTATAATATGGCCAAATCAATTTATGAAGAATTGCAGGAACATCACCAATACATAATGACACTACGCGGTCTTGCAATTTCCTATGGCATTATGGCCTTTGACTCAAAAATGCTATATAAGTGCCTTGATGCATTGAACTACATAGATAAATATAAAATCAAAGGGGCAAAGCATTATTTTTACACCATAATCTGTAATCGCTATATGGTATTAGGTGATTATGATAGCGCTGTCAATTATGGCAAAATGGCATTACAGGATTTGGAAGACCATGGCACTGAATTTGATAACCAACCAAAGCCTTATCTAGTTGCTTGCCTAAATCTAGCCTATGCCTATCTACATATAAATAGATACAACGAGGCTGAGCTCTATTTGAAACGAGCCATGGAAATTGCCCAGAAAAATGATTTGCACAATCATGATTTGAGCATCTCTGTACTTAATGCAAATCTCCATCATAAAATCGGTGATAACCAATATGTATATGACAATATTGACCAGCTAGTATCAACGATTCAAAGCTACGGGATTAATATCAATGATTATCTGGCAGATTTGAAATTGTTGGTTGAGACCTTCTGTAGCATGAAGGAATTCTCACGAGCTGAGGCTGTGGCTGCCAACTTGAATTCCTACGGAACTATTGCAGGAAATTACTATCTAATACTAGAAGCTACGAAGCTTTACATGATGGTATACAAGGCCAGTGGCGAGGAAGAAAAATACCATCAGGTCTGCGTTGATTATGCAGAAAACTCTATTTCACTACGCAATACAGAAGCAAATAAACATCTACTAGAGATGGACACTGCAATCGCTTTGTCTATTGCAGATACTCCAATCGAATTACTATAATTGTTTATTATGAAGAAAAAAAGACAAATCCTAATAATAATCATATTTGCATTAGTTCTTTTTACCAAAGCAGAACTGGACTCAAATCCTTCCATCAGAGTTTTGGCTTCTATCATCGACTTCTCTGAGTCTACTCTTACTAGCCCAGACTATCTGGCTTACGGAATTGACTTGAAGGACTTGTTCAGAAATTATACCAACTCTGATATTAGTTATTCAGGTACTGCATACATTAAAAGGGTTGAGGGTTTCCCTTACTCTGTCAGCGGAAGCATCCAAGGTGAGCGTTCCGTTTCACAGGAAAAGTTTTCATGCCAAGCTGACCTTACAGTATTAGTTTTGAATGTTGGTGAATTGGATGTTTATGCTGATGACGATACCATCTACTTGGTTGCACCAATGTTAGGTGATATTTCCTATGGTTTTGACACAGGTGAGAATTTGTTCCAGCAGGCACCAAACCTTAATAACGACATTACCCAGGAATGGTTCCACAACAATAAAAAGAACATCTGGAACTTCGTACAAAAAATCGACATTGAAAAAACTAATCAAATATATGTTGATGAAGATGGAACAGAGAGCAATGAATACAGCATTGTTGTTCCTGAAGGCGAAGGTGATTTCATATGGGATTTGCTAGGTACAGAACCACCTGATCATGACATAAAGCTCTCTCTTTTCCTTGATAAATACAATCACACTAGAAAGGTTGTATTTGATTTATCATACAAAACAGAGGGTGCCTATATTGCGTTCTACGGAAACAACTGTAGCACTATGGAGATTTACTCTCCTCTTCCTGATGATGAATCTGTTACTGTCACTATAAAGAGAAACGGCGAGAATAATTATACTAACGCTTACACGAATAATATTACTTATACCATGGCAGATGGTCAGACCTACTCCATGGATTGTAATGGTTATTTAAATACAAATGACGAATATATCAAACTCGAGGTTTCAGATATTACAATCTGTCACGACAAAGAGGTTTTAGCTGAAGGTCTTATTAAATGTAGAATCAATTCAGAAGATACTATGGATGACGTTTTTGAGAGCGCAGGCGTTGACCTTTCTGGTGTAGAAGTCATCGATTGGGCTACAATAAAAAATGACACCGCCTCTTTCGTAGACGATGTCATATTACAAGCTCGTAAAAATGTAGATATACTTGATATTTTGAATTAGTCTTCGGATTCAAATTTACCTAATATCTTGTAGAGAATAGCATAAAGTTGTTCTGATTCTTCGGCAGTAAGACAAACACATTTGCCCATCTTAGCAGGTATCGCTGATGCCTGCTTTTTTAATGCTTCTCCTTCTGATGTCAATGTAATAATGAGATTTCTCTCATCATCCTTAGATCTGATTCGCTTAACAAATCCCTTTTGCTCAAGCTTTTTAAGAACAGGTGTTAATGTACCTGAATCAAGGAATAGCTTTTCTCCAAGGGCCTTTACTGTAATTTCCTTTTCTTCCCAAACAACCATCATAGTAATGTACTGGGTGTATGTAAGATCAAGTGGATCCAAGTATGGCTTATATCTCTTTACTATTTCTTTTGAACACGCGTAAAGCGGAAAACAAAGCTGATTTGAAATTTTTAAGCAATCAAATTTATCGCCCATTATATACTCACCTCTTAATTTAATTATAAGTTTTTAGACACGAAATCAACGACAGCTTCCTTTGGAACGAATCCAACATTCATGTCTACTTTCTCTCCATCCTTCAAAACAACGAGAGCAGGAATATTCATTATACCATATTCTCTAGCGAGGTCTGGATTCTCATCTGTATCAACACTGTAGAAATTTGCCTTTCCAGCTAACTCCTCAGATACAGTCTCAAGTACAGGTGCAAGCATCTTGCATGGTCCACACCAAGTAGCATTGAAATCTAAAACTGAAACTCCTGATTTATCCATTGAATTGAATTCTTCTGTTGTAATTTTCTTTACCATAATAATATATATCTCCTTTCAAATTTTATCAAATTAAATTGTAATATTAGTTTATTATTTATTATTTAGGCTTGCAAGATAAGATACTGCTGAAAGTGCAGCTACATTTCCTTCACCTGCAGCTTTAATATACTGATAAGGTGTACCTGTGATGTCACCACAAGCGTATAATCCCTTGATATTGGTAGCCATAGATCTGTCTACCTGAACATGATTACCATCCATTGTAAGTCCTGGAACAAGCTGCGATGGAGCAACCTGCTCTCTTAATATGAATACACCATCAGCTGTATATGTATCACCATCAGTCTCCAGTGCATATCCATTTTCCTGACGTACAATAGTAGCTGGTTTAACACCAAGCTCAACTTTGATATTACCGCCAAGCTTTCCTGCATATTCATACTGTGGCAAATATGTAACACTCTCTGCTCTCTCTGCAAGGAACTCTGCCTCTTCTTCATCAGCTTCAGAATAAGCAATGATGATTGCTGTCTTTCCTTTGTATAATGCAGCATCGCATGTAGCGCAGTAGCTAACACCTCTACCTAAGTTTTCCATTTCTCCTGGGAAAGGCTTCATAGCACTCATTCCAGCAGCTACGATAACTGATTTGGCCTCGTAATCACCACCGTGGCACTGTAATGCAAAATAATCACCCATTGAATATACTGCATTAACCTTGTCATCAGTAATCTCTATGCCCATTGACTTAGCATGATCTAAAAATGCTTTAGCCATGTCAGCTCCAGGAATGTTTGGTAATCCCAAATAATTCTGTATTGTATGCGCCTTAGCAACCTTGTCTGATGTGTTGCTGCTGCCAATTAAAAGAACTGTTTTATTTCTTACTTTTGCTGTAATAGCTGCCTCTAACCCGGCAGGACCTGTTCCAATAATTGCAATATCAAATCTTTCCATCTTAATAACCTCCACTATGACAGATAAAAGATTGTGTACAACCCTTTCTTATAAATTGATTGTACACAATCTAATTGCATTTGTCAATAGTGGTTTTTATTTTTTAAATAGTAAATGAATCCTTGATTTCTCTAAGCTCATCAGAGTTCGCCTCAGTTTCTCCAACTACCTTTACTACTCCATCAGAAAGGTTTGCAACATCAGTTGCCTTCTCAGCTACAGTTGTTACGGCTGCAGCTGCCTCACCTACAGTTCTTGATATTTCTTCAACAGACTGTGAAATCTCAGTAGTTGATTCCTGAAGTTCATCAATCTTCTCAGAAATATTATCCATTGTTTCTGAGAAATGTTCAGCATCAAGCCTATAATCGTCTGCCATTTTTAGGAATGACTCATAATCAGAGGCAACATCGTTTTCGATGTAATCCATTGTTCTTGTGAGACACTTATTCATAGATGAAACTGAATCCTGTACCTCAGCCACAATTTCCATAATACCAGCAACTGTGTCGCTTGACTGAGTTGCAAGTCCACCGATTTCTGTAGCAACTACGGCAAAGCCCTTGCCTGCCTCACCAGCACGAGCTGCTTCTATAGAGGCATTAAGAGCAAGCAAGTTGGTCTGGCTTGCAATATCCTGAATAGCAACTGCCAAATCATTAATCTTCTCAACAGCCTTTGATTTCTCCAAAGCCACCTGACTCTGGCTATTAATCTCATCGTAAATACGCTCGTTCTTCTGTTTAGCTACAACCGTATCATCGTATACACCATTAGCCTTCTGTTTGATTTCCTTGGCATTTTCCGCACCATTCTTTGCCTCTTCAGCAATAACTTCTGCATTTTCTTTTATAGATGTTGTTCTCTCACTAATAACATCTGTAGTAGCTGAAGTCTCCTGCATACTTGCTGCAAGCTCTTCAGATGTAGCAGAATTGTCCGCATTAGCAGAATCTATTTCCATGGTGATATCTTTTAATCTAAGTGCATGTCCCTCTAAATCAACAGATGTGCTGGCAATTCTTTCAACAATATCTCTAAGACTCTGTTCCATGCTACCAACAGCGCGGGCCATTATGCCTGTCTCGTCCTTCTTGTGCTCAAGATGCTCAATAGCATCATTAGCCGAAAAGTCTAAGCGCCCAACATTTTCAATTACAGATGTAACAATTCGAATTGGATTTGTAATACCCTTGGCTGAAATCACACCAATAACAAGAACTACAACACCAACTATGATAGAGAATAAAAACCCTAAGGTTTTGATTTGGTTAATCTCTGCCATTATTTCATTGTCATCAGCAACACAAACGCATACCCATCCGTTAGATTCTATTACTTTATAAGCACTGTATTTCTTAACTCCGTTCTCATCAACGTAGCTTGAAATACCTGCAGGCTCATAACTAGAACCAGCCTGAATTTTCGAAATTAACTCGTTGATTGCAGCATTTGTAACCTTAGTACCTATCTTGTCCTCCTTTTTATGATATAAAAAGGTTCCTTCATTATTGATTACGTATATGTAGCTTGAATCAATGCCATTAAGTCCTTTCCCGTCAAAGATAGGCTTTAGGTTTTCATATGTTGCAGCTGCTTCGCCTTTATCAGCAACATCAAGCTCAACAATTTCAGCACTAAGTGTGGCTAAATCCTGCATATTATGCTCATTAACTGTCTGAATAGTCTTCTTAGCCTGTGGCACAATATAAAACATATTTAGCAATATAAAGGCAACAACACTGATAATAACAAGAGCTAAAATCTTAACTAGAATTGAGTGAATATTAAATTCGGTTCTATTTGTTTTCTCTTCCATATATTTACTCCTTTTAAAAATAAACACACTAAGCGATTTTATTGTAAACACCATGTATGTCATTTCCGTGAAAAAATCAACACATTTCTTTGAATAATTTAAGTCCTAATCGCCTAAAAAAACTCCTAGGCACAAGACCTAGGAGTTAAACACTGAATTCACTACTGTAAAAGCTTCTGAACTAAGCTCTCTTCACTATTCATTTGATTTTTTAAAGCCATGTTTTGAGCAGCTCCAACGATACCGCTTGACTTCATTTTAGTCACTGACTTATAGAAATCAGCATCCTCCTTAGCTGCCTGTGCAGAAGTAATATTCTCCTCTGTATTGTTATTAACAGAATATGCAGCTTCAAGACCGTTAGTCTGGGCACCAATCTGGCTACGCATTGAATTAATAGCATCAGATGTGCTATCAATAGCGCTAGTAGAGATAGTATCAGGATTTCCTGATATGTCAAAATTCTCTAACTGATCAGCAACAGCCCTAGCATCAGTTTCTGTGATAGACATGCTAGCTGTACCAGTGTAAATGCTAATATCTCCAGATGAACCATCCAAAAGATTCTTGCCATTATACTGAGCCTGGTTGATAGTCTGATTGATTGTGGCTACGCTCTGCTCATTTGCCTCCTGAAGGATAGCTCTATCACTGTCTGAATACAAACCATTCATGGCACGAACTGTGTTTTGCTCAATATCTCCTAAAGAATCAGAAATATTAGATAAAGCACCATCAGCAATATTAGTGGCATCTATACCATATGAAATATTCTTGCTGCCTGTGGATAATGACTGAGCTTCCTTTAAAAGCTTCTGTGATATTGAAAGTGCCACTGCATCGTCAGCAGCTGTATTGACCTTTTTACCAGTAGAGAGCTCTTTGCTAGCCTTTTTCTGCTGATGCTCTGTGGTCTTCATGTGATTAATCGAATTCTGATATTTTGCAGTATTATTAGATTGAACTACCATATTACCTCACTCCAATCCTCTTCGTTGCATATGCGTTATATGTTGCAATATAATCTCATTTTCTGTCTAAATTATAACACCCAGTTTATATTATGTCACGTGATTGTTTTGTGAAGTTCAATTGCACAGTATCTGGGAATCGTTTAAAATACTACTTGTGTGCATCAGGCACTGATAAAAATAGAGGAGAAAATGTATGAAAGAATTTTTAAAAAGAAAAAACATCGAAATATCTGTTAAACGATATTTAATAGATGCCCTCGGCGCTATGGCACAGGGTCTATTCTGTTCTCTGCTCATTGGTACAATCATCAATACAGTAGGAACACAATTCAATATAGGATTTCTAACTACACCTGTTGCCATTGTAGCTGGTGTTGAATACACAGTAGGTGGTCTTGCTGTTGCAATGAGCGGTCCTGCTATGGCAGTTGCCATTGGATACGCTCTTCAGGCACCCCCACTTGTATTATTCTCATTAATTTCAGTTGGTTTTGCATCTAATGCCCTTGGTGGTGCTGGCGGACCACTTGCAGTTTTATTCATTGCAATTATTGCTGCAGAAATAGGTAAAGCAGTTTCAAAGGAGACTAAAATAGATATTTTAGTTACACCACTTGTTACTATTGCTGTAGGTATTGCACTTGCCGCATGGTGGGCACCTGCCCTTGGCAAAGCAGCCAGCTCAGTAGGTACACTTATTATGTGGGCTACTACAAAGCAGCCATTTATCATGGGTATCCTTGTTTCTGTAATCGTAGGTATTGCACTTACTCTTCCTATTTCATCTGCTGCTATCTGTGCTGCTCTTTCACTCACAGGTCTGGCTGGCGGTGCCGCTGTTGCAGGATGTTGCGCTCAGATGGTTGGATTTGCTGTTATGAGTTTCAAGGAAAACAAAGTTGGTGGACTCATTTCACAAGGCATCGGAACTTCTATGCTTCAAATGCCAAACATCATCAAGAACCCACGCATTTGGATTTCACCAATCCTTTGCTCTGCAATTACAGGACCACTTGCAACATGCTTATTTAAAATGGAAATGAATGGCGCTGCTGTTTCATCTGGTATGGGAACCTGTGGACTTGTTGGACAGATTGGTGTCTACACTGGTTGGGTTAACGATATTGCTGCCGGCACAAAGGCTTCAATCACAGGCTTCGACTGGGCTGGACTCATTCTCATATGCTTTGTACTTCCTGCTGTTTTATGTCCACTCTTTAATATGGTGGCTATGAAGCTTGGTTGGGTACAGGAAGGTGATATGAAATTAGATTAATATAAATAGGAAAAGGGCTTCACCAAATCGGTGAAGCCCTTTTCCTATTATTATATTCAAAATGTAATTTTACAGTGCCTCATCAATTACCTTCTTTAGGGTATTTGCAGATTCCTGTAATGCTGCAATTTCATCATCGCTGAGATTGATTGGAACTGAACCAAGCACGCCCTCTCTACCAACAATGGCTGGCATACTGAGCGCTACACCATCGATGCCAAAATCCCCATGCTGGATGCTAGAGATAGGAAGAATTGATTTCTCATCTCTGATGATAGCCTCGCAAATTCTACGTACACTCATTGCGATACCGTAGTATGTAGCACCCTTTTTCTCGATGATTCCATAGGCACTGTTTTTAACATCATCAGCAATTCGCTTCATAGAATTGTCGTGGTCAAAATGTCCTCGCATCTCGCAGAAATCATTGAGCGGAATACCTGATACATTGGCACTAGACCATGCTGCTATCTCGCTATCGCCGTGCTCACCAATAATAAATGCATGAACTGAACGGCTATCAATCTCTAGATGCTCACCAAGCAAATATTTAAGTCTTGCTGTATCAAGAACTGTTCCCGAACCGAAAACTCTATTCTCTGGGAATCCGCTGAGCTTTGCAGCCGCATATGTGAGAATATCAACAGGATTGGCAACAATAAGTAAAATACCATCCTTATTGTACTTGGCAATCTCAGGAATAATTGATTTGAAAATTCCTACATTCTTTTTAACTAAATCAAGTCTAGTCTCCCCTGGCTTTTGTCCAGCTCCAGCTGTAACAACAACCACTGCTGCATCAGCAGCATCCTTATAATCCCCCGCATAAATCTGCATAGGCTTTGCAAAAGGAAGACCATGGCTGATATCCAATGCTTCGCCCTCAGCCTTCTCCTGATTCACATCAATTAGTACCATCTCCGAGAACAATCCGCTCTCCATCAAAGCAAAGGCTGAAGCTGATCCTACAAAACCACAACCTACTACAGCAACTTTTCTTTCATTTAAAGTACCCATTCTAAGTCCTCCTTTATGATTCTCTTTCTTAATTACAAGTATATCCTACCATGTAAATTCTATGTTGTGTGTGGTTCTAACAACATTTTGACTGAGAATATTTATCATTATCTCTACTTCTCATCCACAACCTGGAAGGTCAAGAACTTAAGATAGTAGCTCTCATCGGCTGCCCAAAGGATTGGATGATCTGGTGCCTGTGTGCGGAACTCTACCTGACGAAGGCGCTTGTGAGCAGCTTTTGCCGCCTGACCGATTATCTTTATAAATAAATCCTGTGTCATGAAGTGTGAGCATGAGCAGGTAGCAAGGTATCCTCCGTCCTTTACAAGCTTAAGTCCCTTCATGTTAATCTCACGATATCCTTTCATGGCATTTTTAGTTGCCTCACGGGATTTTGTGAATGCAGGTGGATCAAGAATAACTACGTCATATTTTTCTCCAGCATCTGCAAGCTTTGGAAGCTCATCTAAAACATTTGCCTGCTTGAACTTTACAGTAGAATCAAGTCCATTTAGCTTCGCATTTGCGGTAGCCTGTGATACTGCAAACTCAGAGATATCTAGACCTGTGACCTCTGCTGCACCGCCAAGACCTGCATTAAGAGCAAATGTACCCATATGTGTAAAGCAGTCAAGCACTCTCTTACCCTTGCACAATCTCTGGATAGATAGTCTGTTGTATTTCTGATCAAGGAAGAATCCTGTCTTTTGACCATTAACAACATCTACCATGTAGTGAACACCATTCTCGATAATCTCTACATTTGTATCAAACTCTTCCCCGATGAATCCCTTGTATGGAGCCAATCCTTCCTTCTTGCGAACTGCTGCATCACTGCGCTCATAAACACCACGAACGCTAAATCCATCAGCTATCAACATTTCCTTAAGGAAATCTACAATCTGTAATTTGAATCTATCGATACCAAGTGCAAGAGATTCTACAACAAGAACATCATCATACTTGTCTATTACAAGCCCAGGCAAGAAATCTGCCTCACCAAAAATCACTCTACAGCAATTCAAATCCTGCTGAAGTAATACGGATTTACGATACTCCCACGCATTCTTCACACGCATGCGAATAAAATCATCATCAATCAATTGCTCCTTGTCACGGGTCATCATGCGAACTCTGATTTTAGAATTAGTGTTGATGAAACCACGGCCCATCATATATCCATCAAAGTCATGGACAATAACAATATCTCCATTTTCAAAAGTCCCCATCACACTATCAATCTCATTGTCAAAAATCCAAGCGCCTCCTGCCTTGATAGTACGACCTTCTCCCTTTTTCAATGTAATAATTGCTTCTGCCATTTATAACTCCTTTAATCTCACAATAAAAAATCTAGTATTATCATATCAAAAAAGGCCCTAAAGAGAAACAAGTCTCTTTAGAGCCATATTATTAAATTAACCCTAAGTGAACAAAAGCATTGTAAAGACCATCCTCAGAAACAGCATCCGTAATATAATCTGCTGCACCTTTCGCGTCCTGTCGACCATTTCCCATGCAAACACTGTAATTGCAGTATTCAAACATCGGAATGTCTATCTGAGCATCGCCAAAAGCTATTGTATCCTTAATATCAGCACCTAAAAATTTGAGTAGCACATCAATAGCATGAGCTTTTGTAATATCTTTAACACCCATATCGCCGAAGAGAACCGACTCTCCTGCACCACCCCAGGTACCATTTTGTAAATCAGGAAACTCCTTGCAAGCATCAAGATAATCCTGATATGAATTTAATGCATAGCTTACTTTGTTAACATCATCTCTGTAAAGCTGTCCACCGTATATCAGCGCCGGAAAAAGCTCTCTAACTGTTGCATTAGGTTGTTCCTTTCCCTTTATAGCCACATACTTTCTGACTGCCTCTAGTGCTCCTGTCTCAAAATTCTCGCTGGCGAACAATCCATTATTGCTCTCCAAATAGAATTCTAATCCCCTTGAGTGGAGCCAATCTACAATGTGTTTACACTGCTCTAGTGTAATCAGCTGATGCATTATCACCCTATCATCAGACTCTACGAAGCTGCCATTTCCACCTATCATGCCATCTAAACCAATGTCCCAGATATTGTCATATACCTCTGCCTTACTACGACCAGTGGTAATGTAAACTCTGTGACCATTTGTTCTGGCTTTTCTGATGGCATCTACTGCGGAGGCAGGTAGACTATTGTCATAGTCCACCAATGTGCCATCCACATCTAAAAAAATTATTTTTGACATTATAATGTCTCACCGTTAGAAGCGATAACCTGCTTGTACCAATCGAAAGACTTCTTCTTTCTACGAGCAAGTGTACCTGTTCCATCATCATACTTCTCTACATAGATGAAACCGTATCTCTTTGCCATCTCACCTGTTGAAGCACTAACAAGGTCGATGCAGCCCCATGGTGTATAACCCATTAAATCTACACCGTCTTCAACAGCCTTTTTCATCTCTGAAATGTGCTTTCTAAGGTAATCAATTCTATAATCATCATTGATTGAACCATCAGCCTCAATCTCATCACGAGCGCCGAGACCATTCTCAACAACCATGAGAGGTATACGATATCTATCGTAAATTTCGTTGAGAGAATATCTAAGTCCCTGTGGGTCAATCTGCCATCCCCAATCAGAAGCCTCAAGGTATGGGTTCTTTCCACCTGTGATAAGGTTACCCTCTCCATTATTAGCCTCTGGATCACCACTGATGACATTTGACATGTAGTAGCTGAATGTATAGAAATCAACAGTACCCTGCTTTAAGATTTCTTCATCGCCAGACTCCATCTTGATAGTAACGCCAAGTCTATCCCAAATACTCTGTGAATATGCTGGATACTCACCGCGAACCATAACATCTGAGCAGTACCAGTTAACCTCTCTCATATGCTCCTGATTAGCAATGAGGTCAGCTGGGTTACATGTTGCAGGGTATGATGTAACGAAGCAAATCATATTACCCATCTTGTACTCAGGATAATTGTCATGAGCATATTTTACAGCCATAGCTGATGCTACGAACTGATGATGAAGTGCCTGGAATCTAGCCTGTGGATTGTCTGGTACCTCTGTAATAGGACCAGAGTAACCCTTTATTGTTCCTGTTGAAAGAACAGCGCCCATAGGCATTGTTCCAGCATTGATTTCGTTAAATGTAAGCCAATACTTAACCTTGCCCTGGTATCTAGCAAAGATAGCCTTGCAGTAGTTCATGAAATAATCAATAAGCTCTCTGCCTTCCCAACCGTTGTACTTTTCTACAAGAGCATATGGAAGCTCATAATGAGAAATTGTTACGAGTGGTTCGATGCCATGCTTCTTGCAGCAATCAAATACCTTGTCATAGAAAGCAAGTCCAGCCTCATTTGGCTCTGACTCCATTCCTGTAGGGAAAATTCTTGTCCAGTTAATTGATGTACGGAATACCTTGAATCCCATCTCTGCGAAGAGGGCAATGTCCTCTTCGTAGTGATGATAGAAATCAATTGCCTCGTGTGAAGGATAAAGTGTTCCTTCCTCGATTGTAGTTGTCACTCTCTTTGGAGTTGTGTGACTACCATTTGTACACATATCTGAAACAGATGCACCCTTACCATCTACATTCCATGCTCCTTCAAATTGATTGGCTGCTACTGCGCCACCCCATAAGAAATCTTCTCTAAACTTTCTCATTATGTGCCTCTCTTTCTGCTAATAATTACTTAATTAAATTTATTATAACAATGTAATCAAATCATTGCCAATTTCTACTGAACCAGCGTCTGTAGGAATTACATCTGCATAAGCTGTTGTGTTTGTAATAACAACTGGTGTTACTACTGAGTATCCCTCACCCTTGATAAAGTCCATATCAAACTCAAGTAAGAGATCACCCTTCTTAACTGTATCGCCCTGCTTAACCTTTGGAGTGAAGCCCTTGCCGTTAAGCTGAACTGTATCCATACCTACATGGATGATAACCTGTGCACCCTTAGTTGTTGTAATACCGATTGCATGACCTGTAGCAAAGAATGCTGTAATCTCGCCATCAGCTGGAGCGTATACCTTGCCTTCTGAAGGAACAATAGCAATACCCTTGCCCATTGCCTCTGAAGCAAATACCTGATCCTCTACATCTGTAAGAGCCTTAACTTCACCGTTGATTGGTGCAGCGATTGTCTCGCCGTTAACTGTTGCGTCTGACTTAATTTCCTTCTTAGCAGCTGGAGCATCATCCTTGTAGAATACTAACTCTACGATGAAAGCAGCTACCATACAAACCATTGTTGTAATAATTGCAAGCACCATTGCTGATGTGTCTTTTGTTTCTGAATTTACATATGCAGGATATGAGAAAATTCCCATACCAGCCATCTGGTAAGCCTTTACGCCCATTGAGCAAAGGAATGCACCAGCAACACCTGAAATAACGCATGTGCGGAAGAATGGAGCCTTCTTTGGAAGTGTAAGACCATAAATAGCAGGCTCTGTTACACCAGCTAAACCTGAAACTACAGCAGCTGGAGCAAGTGACTTAATCTTCTTGTCCTTAGTCTTGAGCCAGATACCAGCAACAGCACCTGTCTGAGCGAATGTTGTACCAACCATAGCTACAAGAATGATATCCTGACCTACTGTTGAAAGGTTTGATAATGCGATTGGAACAAGTGACCAATGAAGACCAAACATAACAAGTATCTGCCAGAAGAAACCAACTACAGCACCCATAAGGATTGGGCTGATTTCGTTAATTGTGTTGAAGAATAATGCAAGGATATTTGCAAGCCAGCTTGATACAGGTCCGATAATGAAAAGTGTCAAGCAGTATGTTACGAACATTGTAATAAGTGGTACTGCAAATAACTTAATTGTATCTGGAACAATCTTCTTTACAATCTTGTTCTCAAACCATCCAGCAAATGCTACTGCTGCGATGATTGGAATAACTGAAGATGTATAGTTTCCTGATGGTGGCATTGATACTGGAATACCAAAGAGTGAATCAATTGCGTGTGCACCATCTGTAAGGTATGGATAAACTAATGCGAGACCAAGGATTAAACCTTCCATC
>JAEEGL011291770.1_pt1 | contig 38986 bp, 30 predicted proteins | sample 9134231 | NCBI WGS metagenome assembly JAEEGL01 (sample SAMN16246548, study PRJNA631951) | gut metagenome | biome: gut microbiome; feature: rumen; material: fiber-attached | host: Bos | place: Iran: Karaj | collected 2018-10 | reverse complement strand
GTCTGGAATTTGATGGCATCCGCGCCTGCGTCTTTTGCCATATCGACCAGCTTTTTTGCCAGCATCAGATCTCCGTTGTGATTTACACCCGCTTCGGCAATGATATATACGCCCATAAATAATGTCCTTTCCGAGCCCGCTGCGTTCTTTCGAAGGGAATGGCCCATGATCTTCCCTGATTACAGATCCGAAAGCATCTCCCGCACCCGGTGGCGGTAGGTATGGGCCTCCTGGATCCGTGCGAGACCATTTTCCGCGATCACCGCACGCTCCGTCTCATGCTTCAGGTAGTAGGCTGCCTTGTCCAGCAGTTCTTCGCGGGAGCTGTAGGAGACATAGTCTCTGCCCTCCGTAAAGAACAGCTCCAGATCTCCCTGGTAGGAGGTCAGAAGGAATCCGCCGCTTCCCATGATCTCAAAGCAGCGGAGCGGGATCCCGTTTACAATGCTGCGCAGTGCGATGTTCAGATTGATTTTGGAAGAATGATAGATCCGTGGGGCCGCCTTGTAGAAGTCGACCGGGGGATGGACATGACAGCCCTTCGGTGCGCCGGTCTGTTCCGGGGTGAAGAGTTCTACCCGGTGACCTGCTTCTGCCAGAGCCTGCAGGTAATCACACCGCTCCTCTGCCGTGATCCGGCGGTTGATGGCATATTCCGCGAAGAGCCAGCCCTGCGTCGCTACGGTGGAAGGATCCGGTTCGAGGGGAAGTGCGTCATGCAGCTCCTTCAGCACCTCAGGAGTCAGGGACTCTTCGACGATATTATATCCGTAGAGATGCTTCTGGGCTTCCATGAGACCCCGCAGGTACCCTTCCGTATAGGGCTGAAGGCCTTTCATCCGCCGGAAAAAATCGTGCTTTTCCGTGTAGAGGGAGCCGACGAAGGTGATCCCCGGCTCGTTCGAAAGAAAGCCTCGCACACCGCCTGCTTCTAGGGGGGGAGAACCTGCCAAAAAGGCCTGCTCCAGCCGATCCGGGTCGGCGGCCATCGGAAGAAAACGTACGGTTTCGATGCCCTGCCCGGCAAAAAAACGGTACGTATCCGAATCAAAGACATAGGCCCGGTTGGTCGGGAAGGCAACCGTATAGGAAAAAAGATGAATGTATGGACTGTCGTAGGTCCAGGAAAGGTAGGGGATCCCCAGATCGTGGCAGATTTTGGCTGCTTCCGGGTAAAAGTTGAAGGTAAAAACCGCATCCGGGCGATCAGAACCGATCACAGGGAGCAGCCGCTCCGACAGGGCAGCAGAAAGCAGCTCCTCCTGCGATGCAGCGAGGACCCTTACCTGTGCGCCCTCGGAGGTAAAGGCCTTCCGGATATCTTCTGTTCCAAAGCTTTCCCACGTCAGCATGAGTATTTTTATCATGCTTTCATTTTAGGAGGATTGAAACCCCAATGCAAGCAGTAGTCTTAAAAGAGTGTGAAAATACTGGTATTTGAACGGGAATCGTGCGATAATACAAAAAAGTGGGGACGAAGCCTTAATTTTTTTCTCTACTCATCCGATATACTTCCCAGAGAAGCCTATTTAGGCTTAATTTCCGTCTACAAAAGTAACTGGATGTTCGGGAAGACATCCGCAACCATCATCACATGGAGGTGATATTATGGGAATTGATGCACTGAACAATGCAATGGGAGTTCAGGTTCAGGCCGCTACGCCGGTCAAACCTGTCACTCCGCCTGCCCCGACCGAGAAGTTTGATACGGTCGAGGTAGCTGATCCTGCAGCCAAATTGGATGGAGCCACGGCTGTAGTGACCAATGCCCAGCAGAAGGGCGATTCGGGAAGCGAGGATGCGGAACAGCAGCAGGGGAATCCGACCAATGATCAGATCCGTAAGGCTGTGGAGCAGATCAACAAGGGTAATCTGGCCAATTCCGAAGCTATTTTCGGCATCCACGAGGCTACCAACCGCGTAACGATCAAGATCGTGGACAAGGAGACCAAGGAAGTCATCAAGGAACTTCCTCCCGAGAAAACGCTGGATATGATTGCCAAGGCATGGGAGCTCGCCGGGATTCTGGTGGATGAGAAAAGATAAGGAGGTGCCCTATGTCTGACAGAATGAGAATGAGCGGCCTGATCTCCGGTCTTGATACGGATACTGTGATTTCGCAGCTGGTCAAGACTAAGAAGCTCAAGGTCACCAAGAAAACAAATGAACAGACGAAACATTCCTGGAAACAGGACATCTGGAAGGATCTGAATTCGGATCTTAAGAAGCTTCAGTCGAAATTTGCCGCGCAGATGCGTTTTACCTCTGCTTATGCGGCAAAGAAGACCTCTGTTTCCAATACGAGCGTAGCCAGTGTCCTTGCAGGCAGTGGTGCATCGGACAGTGTTCAGACCCTGAGAGTTACGCGGCTTGCAAAATCCGGTTATCTGACCGGCGGAGAGGTGGCGACTGCGGATGGCAGTAAGGCTACGGCATTGACCACCCTGAAGCAGCTGGGCTTTTCCGGAAACAGTGACTTGAAACTGACGACGAACGGAGAGACGCAGGACATTCATGTCGATGAGAACACCACGATCTCCGATCTGCTGACACAGCTCAAGGATAAGGGGCTGAACGCCTCCTTCGATGAGACAAACCAGAGACTGTTTATCAGTGCCAAGACAACCGGTGCCAAGGCAGATTTCACATTGACGGCGTCGGATGCTGAAGGCAATGCTGCTCTGGCTGCACTGGGACTTCAGACGAAGGAGTATTATACCGGCGTATCCGGATTGACAGAGGATCAGATCTCGTCACAGATATCTGCGGCAGTATCCTCCCGTACGGATGCCCTTCTGGCTTCTTACCAGGGGCTTCAGGAGAAGCTGGCTACGGCGAATGAGAAGATCACGGAACTGACCACCACTCTGGAGGGTCAGGAAGGCGTAAATTTGGAGGATCTGGAAGCTACGCTTACATCCCTGAAGGAGTCCAAGACGAATCTTCAGACGCAGATCGATGAGGAAGAGGATGAAGAAGCGAAAAATGCACTGAAGGAGCAGATGACGGCTCTGGACGAGAAGATTTCCAATGTGGAAGGTCTTCAGGGACAGAAGGCTGCTGCTGCGGATCTGCAGACGCAGATGGAGGACATCGCTTCCTATATTGATATTTCCTTTGACGAAGATGGTAAGGCAGTATCTGCAACCGCAAAAGAAAAACTTCAAACGGAAGTCGATGCGGAGGTGCGTGCACGCGTATCTGCCGCTGCGGATCTGCTGGGTGATCCGGATGCAGCTTCTACAAAGTATGCGACCAAGATTACCGGACAGGATGCAGAGATCTATCTGAATGATGCCAAATTTACCAACGCGACGAATACATTTGCGATCAACGGACTGACCATCACGGCTCTGAACGAAACGGCCGAGGGTGAGCAGGTGACATTGACTACTACGAATGACACGACCGGCATCTACGATATGGTCCGGAATTTCCTGAAGGAATACAATACGGTCATCAACAAGATCGATAAACTGTACAATGCGGACACGGCCAAGGGATATGAACCTCTCACCGATGAAGAGAAGGAGGCTATGTCCGAGACAGAGATCGAGAAGTATGAGCAAAAGATCAAGGACAGCCTGCTGCGCAGCGATACCAATCTGAACACCATCGGAAATGCGTTAAAAGAAGTCATGGCTTCCAATTATGAAGTCGGCGGAAAGAAAATGTATCTGTCCGATTTCGGTATCAGTACGCTTGATTTCTTCACAGCGGCGGACAATGAGAAGAATGCTTACCATATTGATGGGGATGAGGACGACGAAGCAACCTCCGGTAATGCGGACAAGTTGAAGAACCTGATCGCCAGCGATCCGGATACGGTGGTATCTTTCTTTACCAAGTTGTCCCAGAATCTGTATACCAAGATGAGTGGCTTATCCAGATCTGAGTCCGGGTACCGAAGCTTCGGTAACTTCTATGATGATGTCAAGATGAAGACGGATTATACAGATTATACGTCCAAGATTGCAGAACTGGAAGAAAAAGCAAACGACTATGAGGACAAGCTTTACGCCAAGTTCAGCAAGATGGAGGCGGCCCTTGCGAAACTGCAGAGCAAGAGTACGGCTTTGGGCGGTTACTTTGGCTCTTGATAATAACCCGTATGGGAGGATGATTTAGCATGCCACAATTCAATGCCTATGCGCAATATGCGAATAACCGGATCATGACGGCTTCTCCGGCGGAACTTACGCTGATGCTGTATGAAGGGGCGATCAAGTTCAACAATATTGCGATTGCCGCTATCAAGGAAAATGATATGCAGAAGGCGCATATCAATATTGTGAAGGCACAAAATGTGATTCAGTATCTGCAGCAGACATTGGATACCAAGTATGAAGTGTCGAAGGATTTCGATAATATTTATGACTATCTGACCAGGCGCCTTTTGGAAGCAAATGTACAAAAGGATGTTGAGATACTGGAAGAAATCAATGGACATCTCCGGTCAGTGCGTGATACCTGGAAGGAAGTCATGCGGCTCAATGGCATGACCGGTCATATCTGATGGGATGCGGGAGCAGGTGGCTATGGAGAATTATCTGAAAATTCTGGAGGAATCCCTCCAAAAAAAGTCTGCGGTACTGGATCGGCTGATCGAAGCGGATGAAGCACTGATGAAAAATCTATCTTCCGGGACACCGGAACTGGAATCCTTTGACGGATATCTGGAAGAGAAGGAAGAGATGACGCAGGAGCTGGATCGGCTGGATGACGGATTTGAAGCCGTATACGAGCGGGTGCAGGAGCAGCTTGGGAGCGAAAAAGAAAAGTATGCGCAGGAGATCGCCCGCATGCAGAAACTGATCCGCGAAGTCACCAGTAAGACAACGCTGGCACAGAGTGCGGAAGCCAGAGCCAGGAAGATGGTGGAGGAATATTTTACCAAGCGCCGGAAACAGATCCGGGACGGACGAGTCGGATCCCGCGTGGCGGCCAGTTATTACCAGGGACTAAATCCCCTGGCTGGTTGGTCATCCTCCGGGATCATGGATGAAAGCAAATGAGAGAACTTGGGGAAACGGCGAATTTCCGCCGTTTCCCCTTTCCTTTTGTAATTTGTCAAAAAAAATTCAAAAAAGGGGTAAAGTTTTAAAAGCCTGCTCCGATATATTAGGTGTAACAACAAGGAAGCGCAAGGATGCGGGAATAGCTGCAAGGAAGTGGCGCAAATTCAAGGAGAGAATATTATGGTAGTACAGCACAATTTAACCGCAATGAATTCCAATAGAATGTTAGGATTGACCACTTCCAGTCTTGCCAAGTCAACCGAGAAGCTGTCCTCCGGTTACAGAGTCAACCGTGCGGCAGATGATGCAGCAGGTCTGGCTATGTCCGAGAAGATGCGTCGTCAGGTTCGCGGCCTGACACAGGCATCCGCGAATGCACAGGATGGAATCTCCACCGTGCAGACGGCAGAAGGTGCTCTGAACGAAGTGCATGATATGCTGCAGCGTATGAACGAGTTGGCAGTAAAGGCTGCAAACGCAACCAACACCACCGAGGATAAGGATTACATCAACTCCGAGGTTCAGGCTCTGAAGTCTGAGATCACCCGTGTTGCAAGCACCACAACCTTCAATAACCAGAGTCTTCTGGATGGAACCTTCACCGCCAAGAACCTTCAGGTCGGTGCGGAAGCCAATCAGACGATCAAAATCAGCATCGCAGCAATGAGCGCAGGTGGCCTTGGATTAGCTAGTACGCAGACTTCCACGGTTGCAACAGCTATGGATGCCATCAGTGCCATCAAGATCGCTATCACCTCTGTTAACAAGCAGAGATCTGATCTCGGTGCTGTTCAGAACAGACTCGAGCATACGATTGCAAACCTGGATAACGTTGTGGAGAACACCACGTCCGCGGAGTCCGCAATCCGTGATACGGATATGGCTACCGAGATGGTGCGGTATTCGAACCAGAACATTCTCGCTCAGGCCGGTCAGTCCATGCTGGCACAGGCAAATCAGTCCAATCAGGGCGTTCTGTCCTTGCTGGGATAATGTGAGATAAATCTTAAAATTTCAGAAAACTATTGAATTTATCACACAAAAAAGTTAGAATTTTATCAGGATTAGGGTTAAGTATTCGGTATGCCTGACCGATACATAGGTTGTAGGCAGCAGGAACGGCGAAAGCCCTTCAGAGCCAAGCCACTCTGATCCTGATGAAAGCGGTACCGAGGAAGAGTGCCACGCGCGAGGTATGAGTCGGAGGACCGCATAACAATGCACCTGGCTGCAGGGAAGCAGCCAGTAATTTCAAGGAGGAAAACTATGGTAGTACAACACAACTTAACCGCAATGAACTCTAACAGAATGCTCGGCCTGACCCAGACCACTCTGGCTAAGTCGACCGAGAAGCTGTCTTCCGGTTACAGAGTCAACCGCGCAGCAGATGATGCAGCAGGTCTGGCAATGTCCGAGAAGATGCGCCGCCAGGTTCGTGGCCTGACTCAGGCATCCGCGAATGCACAGGACGGTATTTCCGCAGTGCAGACCGCTGAAGGTGCTCTGAACGAAGTACACGATATGCTGCAGCGTATGAACGAGCTGGCAGTTAAGGCCGCAAACGCAACCAACACCACCGAGGATAAGGACTACATCAACTCCGAGGTTCAGGCTCTGAAGTCTGAGATCACTCGTGTTGCAAGCACCACGACCTTCAATAACCAGAGTCTTCTGGATGGAACCTTCACCGGCAAGAACCTTCAGGTCGGCGCAGAGGCAAACCAGACGATTAAGCTTAGTATCGCAGCAATGAGCGCAGGTGGCCTTGGATTAGCAAGTACGCAAACCTCTTCGGTTGCAACAGCTATGGATGCCATCAGTGCCATCAAGATCGCGATCACCTCTGTCAATAAGCAGAGATCTGATCTCGGTGCTGTTCAGAACAGACTCGAGCATACGATTGCTAACCTGGATAACGTTGTGGAGAACACCACATCCGCTGAGTCCGCAATCCGTGATACGGATATGGCTACCGAGATGGTTAAGTTCTCTAACCAGAACATTCTCGCTCAGGCAGGTCAGTCCATGCTGGCACAGGCAAATCAGTCCAATCAGGGCGTTCTCTCCCTGCTCGGCTAATCTGCAGATTAAAGACTTTGGCGAAAACGCCGGGAGCCTTACGGCTCCCGGCATTTTTTTTAGAATGAACGGGGGACACCATGGCAGAATCATTTATCGAAGAAATCTATCAGGATGCGATCATTCTCTATCAGATGAAGCGGGCGGTTTCCATCGGATACAAAGGAATAGCAGCCGTGGCCTTTGAATGGTGGAGCTCAGGTGGTGCGAAACTTCAGGAAAGGTTGCCACGGATCCGGGAGCAGGATGCAGAGATGGCGGATCGTCTCTGGCAGGCGGCTCTTTTTTGCAGGGAAGCGCATCTGGATCTGCCTCTTTTTACAGCCCGCTTGGAGGAGGAGATGATCCCTCTGCTCTTGCAGTATCTGAAGAGCGCAACCGGCATCGATGTATCGGAGGGGCGATGGAATCTTCAGAGCAGCCGGTCTTCCTTTCTGACATTGAAGGATCTTAACCGCGGAATGTTTCTGCACAGTTCGTTTGACCCCATGTGGGAAGCGTACGAACTGATTCAGGAAATCTATGATCCTCTCAAACACGTGTACCATATTCTGGGCTGCGGCCTGGGGTATGTTCCTTATGTTTTGTGGGAAGAATCCGATCGCTCGGCGGAAATCTATTTATATGAGGATGATGCCGAGATCCTGAATTATGCCGGCAGGTATGGGGTTTTGGATTGGATCGATAAGGACCGGCTTCATATCATTCATGAAGAGGATCCCAATGATCTCCTGGAGAAATTTCTGATTTCCCGTGTGGAGCATTCGGAGGAGGGATCCCTGATCATGCCATGGAAGAGGGAAGAGCTTCATACAGTCTATGATCAGGAGCTTTCGGATGAGTATAACAATGATCTGGGCAGAAGGATGTACAGCCGCCTTTGGGATATCAATCTGACCAATAACCTCCTGAAGCCGGAAATCCGTTCGATGGATGAGTTAAAGGCCGGGGACTATAAGAAAGAATGGGTGGTCGTTGCCGCCGGTCCGTCGCTGGATGACAACATGGAATATCTGAGAGAAAGTCAGGGAAAACGAACGATCGTGGCGGTAAATACGATTTTCCGAAAGCTGGTGAAGGCCGGAATTCGCCCGGATCTGCTTACGGTGATCGATCCGACGGCGGAAGTTGCGACACATCTGGATGGAGTAGAGGAGCAGACCAAGGATATTCCGCTTCTGGCGGAACAGCTGACAAATTGGCACTTCGTTGATCGGTATCAGGGCCCGGTATATTTAATCGTTTCCAGGAATTCTCTTATGCGTGTGCCTCTTTCAAAACAAAAGGAGATAGAACCCTGGTCCGTAAACGGTACGGTAAGCAGTCTGGCAATCACCGCGGCCGTTCGACTGGGAGCCGAAAAGGTTCAGTTGGTGGGACTGGATTTGGGCTACCCGGAGAATAAGCGATATGCAGATGGATCACCGCATGGAACAAGCATAGAGACATATGGGATAATAGAGATAGATTCTGTGGACGGCGGGAAAGTAATTACGAATGAAACCTTCAATTTTTTCCGTACCTCCATAGAACATGATATTCAGGCTTGTCCGCAGGTGCGCTTTTATAACAGGTCCAGGCATGGCGCTTACATCCATGGAACGATGATGGATCAGTGGTGGGAAAAGACGGATGCGTTAGAAAACCCGGAGGATAAGAAAAGGTATCTGAATCGCATGTCGGGTGAAGGCTTCCTGACATGGAGAAGGAAGTATTATCTGCTCCGGCAGTTGCTATTCAAAATGGAGGAGGAAGAACGGCAAGCGCTTCACGCAGATCTTGAGGAAGTGTATGCCGGTATTTATGCTACCTTTAAGGAAGAACTGAATTGGAATCCATCTCCTTCCGGTCCTGATTCCGGACTCACTTATATTTTTTCCTTGCACTATGAGAGAAGGAAAGAGGATCCTTTTTCTGCGGAGCTTCGGAAGAAGGCTCTGCAGATCGTGCAGACGGGGGGAACCCCTTTGCTGGTATCAACGGAAGAATACCTGGCCGGGGAGCCAGTGCCCCTGGAACAGTACCGGAAAAAATATTACGATACGGAACTGAAGGATGCGGAAAAGATACAGGACGGGAACAGGGAGTATCCCTATTATATGTTCCCGGAGAATATGCCGGAGCTTCGCTTCATTCGGGAATTCCTGACCTTCGTGGATCAGCACAGGCCGGCGGCAATCTGTAAATTGGGAGCATACAGTCTGACAGCGGATTATGCGGAAGAATGCTTCCACAGAGGATGATGCTATATAAACAGGTGGAGAGATACGTGAAGATACCCGAGCGGGATACAATTGAAAAGATCAACCGAAGAGCAGAAGAACTGCTGGAGCAACTCGATGTCCTGCTTGCCCGTGGAGAAGCATCTCGCGAGGAGGTGTTTTCATTGGTTGGTTCCGGGGAATTCCGGGATCTGTCTGCCCGAAACCGCCTGGTACATGAGGTGCGGTTGATGGTGAATGCAGCGCAGGTGGAATGGGAGCAGGGGGTGGAACGGACGCTTCTGGAAACCGGGTCCACTGAGAAACTGATAGCAATCTATCGGGAGCTGTGTCTGTTGCTTCGCAGAGTGGAAACCGGACTTCCGGAGGAATACGGGATGGAACTGACAGCTTTCCTTCAGCGGGAGCGGATCAGCACGGTGGCCGTCCTCTGTATCATACAGGGAACGGAACTGATCTACAATAAAGACAGCATGATAGAAAAAGTGATGCGGATGATGGAGGATCGGGCCGGATGGATGGATTGAATCCGAAAAAAATCTGTTTTATTTCCTGCGTCAATCAGCCGAGGCTGTGGGAGGAGTGCTGTCTGTATCTGGAACAGCTCTATATTCCGGAGGGATTTGAAACCGAAGTGCTGACTGTGACGGATGCTGCCTCCATGACTTCCGGATACAATGAGGCCATGCGTGCGTCTGATGCGCAATATAAGATCTATCTGCATCAGGACTTGTTTCTGACGGATCGCTATATCCTGCAGGAGATGGTGGACGTGTTTCTGCGATACCGGGAAATCGGAATCCTGGGCGTGGTGGGATCGGTCGGAGATCCGGAAGATGGGATCATGTGGAATGCGGGACAGACGGCTTCCTATTATTGGAAGGGAAACTGTGATTTCTCAAAATGTGATACCTACACCCGTCCCGAGCATGTCAAGGTGTATCATGCTGGTCTCCTGGATGGAATGCTGCTCATGACCTCCCGGGATCTTCCGTGGAGAGAGGATCTGTTGACCCATTTTGACTTCTATGATGCATCCCAGTGTATGGAGTTTCGAAGAAGAGGACTGGGTGTGGGCGTGATCGATCCGGGCAAGCCGGTGTGTGTCCACCAAAATGGATATATCAATAATTACCTGTATTACGAAGAAGAACGACAGAAATTCATGACGGAATACGGTGCGGAACTGCATAAAGAAAGGGCATAGAAAAATGCCCGGGGGAGGGACAGCATGACAGAAAAAATGCACTGCAGAGTCTGCGGTTGGGAAGGAACCACGCAGACGGTGATTGCCCGCGAGCAGATGTATGGTTCTCTGGATGAATTTGACTATTTTGAGTGTCCGAAGTGCCACTGCATGCAGATTCTCAAGGTTCCGGAAAATCTGGGTGATTATTACAGGAATGAATCTTATTACAGCTTTGAGGACCCGGATATGTCCTTTGACCCGGCGCTGGAGGCGAAGGAGCAGCCGAGGATTCTGGATGTGGGGTGCGGTGCGGGTACCTTCTGCTGCGATCTGGTCAGAAAAGGCTTTCGGCGGGTGGAAGGGTGCGATCCCTTTCTGGAAAAAGAGTTTCATTACGACAATGGGGTAGTCCTGCATAACTGTTCCGTCCACGAGATGCCGGGAGAGGAAATTTTTGACCAGATTTTTCTGAATGATTCCTTTGAACATGTGACGGACCCGAATGAGGTGATGGACAGTCTGTACCGCCTGCTGAAGCCGAATGGGTTCCTTGTCCTCCGGCTTCCGGTTTATCCGAACATCGCATATGATATGTTTGGAACGGACTGGTTTCAGATGGATGCGCCGAGACATATTGTGCTGTATTCCCGGAGCGGTCTGAAGGATCTGGCGCTGCGCCACGGACTGGTAGTCACCGAGGAGGAGGATGACTCCGGGGATGCCCAGATTTTGAGAAGCTTTTTATATACTAAAGGGATCCCGTTTTTTGAGCAGACCATGGAAAAAGCCGGTCAGTATTTTTCCGAGACGGATCTGGAACAAATTTACAAAACAATAGAAATCGCAAAAAAGAATAAATATGGGGATCATGCCACGTTTATGCTGGGAAAGCTCTCGAAAAATGTTCTGATTCTGGAAGGGGAGGATCCCTGTATGGGGGTGCTGAACCATTTTCGCAGGGCCTTTGGGGAGGCACTTCACAAAGTGGGGGAAAGCGTCCTGTATTCAGGAGATGCAGATGCGCTGCAGGAGATACATGCGAAGAATTATAAGGCAGTAATAGGATTTCAGGCGGATGGTCTGGGTCAGGAGCTCCTTCGTGAGAGCGGCTGCAGGAGATTTAATTTTCTGTTGGACAATCCGGTTTTTATTCTTCCGTCCATATCCAAATGGGACCGGGAACAGTACCTGTTGTGCCAGGATGAAGGCTATGCGGACTTTGCCCGAAGGTTCCTTGGATTTACGCATGCGGTAGCATTTCCGCCGGCCGGTGACCGGGCTGAGAGCCTGGGCCCCAATCAGGGAGAACGTACCTATAATCTGGTTTTTCTGGGCAGCTTTTTCCTCCCGAAACCGGAGGAACTGACCGCTGAACAATCCCGGTTCTATGAATATCTGCTTGCCCACTCAGACTTGCCCTTTCATAAGGCCTGGATCCAATATCAGGAGGAGCAGGGAGCGCGGCTCTCGGAAGAAGAAATGATCCTCGGCCTGCAGCAGATGCGAGACGCATGCCTTGCAGCGGCCCATACGCTTCGTATGCGTATCGTGGAGGCGATTCTGGACAGAGGATTGTCCATTCATGTGTTTGGTGACACTTGGAAGAATTATCCGGATTCGGGGAAGCGCGGCCGGTTAATCTTGCATCCTCAAGTGGATGGAACGCAGACCAGAGAGATTTATCATCAGGCAAAAATCAGCCTGAATGTCATGACCTGGCACAAGGCAGGCATGACAGAACGGATTGCGGAGAGCATGCTGGCAGGGGCTGTATGTGTTTCGGAGAGTACTTCTTATCTGAAGGAACATTTTACAGAGAACGAGATCTGCCTGTTTGATCCCAAGCATCCGGAGGAAGCGGCGGACCGGGTTCAGCGGCTGCTGCAGGATGAACCGCTTCGCGTGCGGATGGCGTCGAATGCATTTGAAAAAGCAAGCAGGGAGCACACCTGGGACAAACGTGCCGAAGCTTTATGCGCCATGATGGGGAGGGAAGAGTAGAGCCAGTTCTTCGGCACTCTTCCCGAGGTGGTCTTTGTAAAGCCGGAGGAATTCTTCTCTGGGTTCTCCATAGCGTAGCAGGTTGGAGAACAGGCCTGCATCGTGCAGACACCAGGGACAGAGCTGTCCGGGCACGGCAATCCGATAGCCGGCGTCGATAAAGCGCATGCTCTGAAAGGCGTCATAAAAATCAAATCCGTGCAGATGTTCGGTATCCCAGGGAATATCGTACTGCGTGGCCATCAGGAATCCATCGATCAGAGCTACAAAGTGTATCCCTTCCTGTTCGGGATCGTATCGATAGTTCTTATAGTGGGAAGCATTTGCAGTCACTTTACTGTCATATAGGTTTCCAATGCCGGTTTCCTTCCACATGATACCGGAGGGGGCGATTCTTTGATAACCAACCATTCCGATCATGCCGATCCGTTCCGACCGGCGGAAAATGCGCAGCAGATCGGTAAGAAAATAACGATATAGTACGAATACATCCTGATGCAGATAGATTTTATACTTCGCATCGGATGCTTCCATTGCTTCCTGATAACCGGCTGTCATGGAAGGAGCATCGGGAATCGTAAGCAGCTCTGTCTCGAAACCTTCCGGAACCTCCAGATGCGACAGATAGTGGATACACTCCGAGAGGGCGGTTTCATTGTTATAGCAGATGATAAAAGCGATCTTGTGATCATTCATGGGCGCATCCTCCGATCTGACGGAGTTCTTCGTCTGTGTAGAGGGGGGCCATAAGTTCTCTCACCCGGTCAAAAAACGACCGGTCTTCCTGCCCGAACTGCTCCTGAAGCAGGAAAAGGAGACAAAAGAAGGAGGGCTGAAGATCCAGAAGGAAGTCTCTTGCTTGCGCAACAGAGTCCTCTGACAGTTGAAACAGGATTCTGCGCAGGGCATAGATGACGGAGTCATATTTGTTCAGAAGACTCTTTCGGTCGATTGCTCCGTCGCAGAAGGGCAGAAAGCCATGCATACTTTCCAACTGGCAGATTTTCAGGATGCGCAGTAACTTATGGTAGGAAGCATCGATTTCCAGAAGAAGATACCCTTCTCCTTTTTCCAGGTATATAATTAGATTATCGAGCAGATGGAGATCCTGTGATTGCAGGTATTCAGACAATTGTTCTTCTGCACGAGAACTGCAGGAGGCAAAATCCTCCCTTTTTGCTCGTATTTTTTCAAAGTATTCGTCTATTTTTTCAAGTTGATTTTTTGACAGTTCCATGAATTTATAGTATCAGATGCACATCTGTTTTTCCAGCACCCGGAGAATATATCTACAGAATAGCAGAGGTTACTTATGAACAGAATTAATGTTACCCGATCCTCTATGCCGCCATATGAAGAGTTTGCAGAAGCGATAAAGCCTTTGTGGGAATCTCATTGGATCACCAATATGGGGAAATATCATAAGGAGTTGGAAGCAGAACTGAGAGACTATCTGGCTGTTCCTGAATTGTCCCTGATGGTAAACGGACATATGGCTTTGGAGATGACGATCCAAGCCTTTGGATTTCCGGAAGGCTCCGAGGTTATTACGACCCCATTTACTTTTATATCAACCACGCATTCCATAGTCAGAAATCATCTGATTCCTGTTTTCTGTGATATTCGACCGGAGGATGGCACATTGGATCCGGACAAGCTGGAGGATCTGATTACCGAGAGGACGGTTGCGATCCTCCCGGTGCATGTCTATGGAAATGTCTGTGATGTAGAGGTGATTCAAAGCATTGCAGAAAAATATAATCTGAAAGTGATCTATGACGCGGCTCATGCCTTCGGCGTGACCTATGGAGGAGAAGGCATCGGTTGTTTCGGAGACGCATCGATTTTCAGTTTTCATGCAACGAAGGTGTACAACACGATTGAGGGAGGCGCAGTCACTTTTCGTGATCGCTGGCTTTACGATAAGCTGTATAATTTGAAGAATTTCGGCATCCATGGGGAGGAGCTTGTAACTGATGTGGGTGCAAATGCTAAGATGAATGAATTTGCTGCCATCATGGGACTTTTGAATTTAAAGCACCTGTCTGAAGCTCTTGCAGATCGGTGCAGAGTATATGAACTGTATAGAAGAGAGCTAGTGGATGTGCCCGGTATTCGCTTTCTTAAGACTGATTCTTCACAAGAAGGATGTAAGTTCAGCAATAATTTTGCATATTTCCCGATTCTGGTAGAGGGCTCCTTTCCGATAGACCGTGATGCCTTGCATCAGCGGCTTCTGGAACAAGATATTCATTCGAGAAAATATTTCTATCCACTGACATCCGATCAGGCCTGTTTCAAAAATAAGTTTCGAAAGCTAAATCTCCCGGTAGCTCGTGATATGGCTAAGAGAGTACTTTCGCTCCCGATTTATGAGGGCCTTGAAGAAGAAACACAGTACAAAATTATGGATATTATTCGGAAAGCGTAAAGAAAGGGTGAAAGACACTGAACTATGAAGAAACAACTTGAAGAGATCTTACAGGAATTGCATAGTTATGTAGTCAGAATCATCAATGACTTTGCCGCTATAGACCAAGTAGAGGAACTGTGCAATAAAATTACGGGACTTTCAGAATTAATCGATCATCTGAGTAAAATATACCCGGCGGAATTATATGGTCCATATGAAGAATTCTTCTGTGCACTTGAGGAATCCTGTAAATGTTGCGGGATAAGAAACTATTTTGAATCAAATGCACAGCAGATTCTTAACTCTATCGATTTGTTTCGAGAATGTTTGGAAACAATGAAAGAAGAGGTAAAAAAACGTATACATACCTGTACATGTTGTGGAAGTGAAATGATTTGCCCGGAGGATCAGGAAGTAGAATTTGAGTGTGGGAATTGCAACGCTTCTATTTATGATCAAGCATTGATGGAGGCATTGAAACAATCCGGATTATTAGAAGCTGAAGAGGGTAAGTGTTTATTGGTCTTAGGAACTAGCTCGATTGTGGTCCAATGGATTTGTAAACATGCACCGCAACTTTCCTTACAAATTGTTGAGGAGATGGTATGTGATTGGAATCACGAATATGAACAATGTGACTTAATACTTGCAGGTAGTTTGGGGGCGTTATCTGATTTTATCAGCCTGTTGGATGTACATTATGAGCAGATATTGAAACCAGATGGAAGAGTGTTATTAGTACATGAAAAGAACATTATAACTTCGATTGTGGATGTCCTGTTTTTGAAAAAGACTATTGATTATTCTGAATTAAAGAGGACGTTGGGATGGGGGAGCATTTTCCTAGATTCACTTCAAATGGATATTTTTTCACTTAATGAGAAAACGACTCCGGATTTGAAATGGGAGTACAAGGTGAATGAAAATCTTTGTGAGAATGGTCCACTAGTCTCTGTAGTTCTTTCTTGCTACAATCATGAGAAATATGTGGCTAGATCTATAGAAAGTGTAATTCACCAATCATATAAAAATATTGAGTTCCTTGTTGCAGATGATGCTTCCTTGGATAATACTCCCAGTATTATGAAAAGATACTCTCAATATTTTACTAAAGCGTGGTACTTTAATGAAAATGGTGGTGGAAGGACCGTGTTTTTGGCTGAACAATCTACGGGAAAGTATATCGCAATTTTGCATTCTGATGATTATTGGGAGAAGGATAAATTGGCACTTCAGGTTGATTATTTGGAGAAGCATGAAAAGTGTGGTGCATGCCTTACCTGGAGTAAGATGTTGTTGGACTCAGGGGAAGAATATGCAGGGCTGATGTTTATTCAGCCAAACCGTAGTTCAGCGGAGTGGTTGCGCTTTTTCTGGGAAAATGGAAATGCTCTTTGTAATCCTTCATCTGTAACTAGAAGGGATTTATACTTTTGGGGTCAAAAGCATGGAAAAAGTTGTAGACAGTTTCCAGATTTATTTAAATGGATTGATACGGTTCAAAACTGGGATATTCATATCATTACTAAAATTTTGACATGGATGTCATGGCATCCGGCGGGAAGTAATGCCAATACCAGTGCACCAAGCAGTGAAAACTCCCTACGACTTATGGTGGAAGAGGGCATTAATTGGCCTTGGGTACTGCGAGATATGGATGATAGTCTTTTTGTGGAAGCTTTTGGTGAAAAGTTTCGAAATGAATATGCTTCTACACGCGAAGAGCTACTTTGCGAAAAAATATTTCTGATGATTTCGTCCACAAATCCTTATATGAAGATTTGCGGACTGTCGATTTATGCGGATCAGTACATGGAACTACGAGAATGTCTGGAAAACACTTATCATTATTTTCGTAAGGATTATGATAAAGACAAGCTCGTTTGCTTAAATTACCTAAATCAGTGAAGGACTCCCGTGTTTATCAACCATCGGATTTTGATCGGTTTTGTCAGAGGCAGGAAACTGTTTTGAATCTTGTCGAGTACTTTTGTCTCTCTGAAGATCCCGCCATAGATTTCATACTTTGAGAGGTCATGATCAATTCTTCCGAGAGTGGATTTCATCGGCTTTAGCAGATTACAAAAATACTCATAATACGTAGAACTGTTAACTGGACGGGCATTAGTTCTAACAGGGTATCTGATCCCTATACGCTTGTTCGGCTTTCGTCCGCATGCTGCTTCCTGGCTCATATAATAGACTCGGTGTGATTACTGATCAAGTGCTTTGTATAGCCTTAAAACAATCTTTCTCCCTGGTGGAGACAAAGCAGAAGACCCATGGATTTTGTAGGCAGTCTGACAAGCTTTACCGTTAGCTGTGTTAGCGGTTAATCGCATCGAGTATGCCATGTCATATCTTTATCTATCTTGATCTAAGAACTCTCTGGCAGTTTTCTGATTTCTGCATCGCTTTAATGGAGAATTTTGAGTTTCTATGGATCGTTTTCAAATATAACTTAGTCCTTGGATTGGCGTGTTGCATTGATGATTGATATTCGGATAGATCTGCCTCTTGAATGCGATGGTAGATAGTGACTGCTCAACAAATTGCGAAATAAACGATGCTTTCGCTAAAACATTTTCTCAACATCAAAGGAGCTGTGATTACTAATAAGGTTGAGCCATCAGTGCTTTTCCTATGTTGGGACACAAGTGGTCCACGCTCTTATATCGTAGGGCTCTCGGTGAAATCATTAGCATGTTGGTTTCCAATCCACGTGACCACATGTCGAAAACTGTTAATTCAGAACTCCTTATATATGCAGATAGACAGAGTATTTATGACAGTCAAAGAAAAAGCATGATGGGATCAGATTTGGCTCTTGACGACAGTCACTTCATAATAGGAGAAACTAATAGATAAAGAATGAATCATAGAGCATCTAGAACAGGTCGGAGTAAACGTTAATCGTAACAGAATTTGTGATGTTGAAGGAGTAGAGTATGGAATTTGAAGGAAAGAAACTACTGATACTTGGCGCTAACCCGGAAACTATTCCACTGGTGGAGGTTGCAAACAGAATGGGAATTAAAACTATTGTTACTAGCAATCGTCCTGAAGATCCCGCCAAGAAGTATGCATGGAAGGCCTATGATATAGATGGAATGGATGTTCCGGGATTGGTTGCATTGGCCCAAAAGGAAGCTGTCAACGGAGTGCTGGTGGGGGTTGCAGACATACTGGTTCCGGTGTATTGCAAGGTATGTGAGGCCATGAACTTGCCATGCTATGCTACGCAGGAAATAGTGGAAGTATTCTCATATAAAGATGTTTTTAAAGCTACATTCGAGAGGTATGGAGTTCATGGTATTCCAGATTTTTATCTGGATGAATCGATGAATCCAGAAGATATTGCTAATATCTGCTTTCCGGTTATGATCAAGCCGGTGGATGGGTATAGCGGTCTGGGTATGACTGTGTGTTATGGACCGGAGGAGATTGCAGGTGCCGTAAAGAAGGCTTTATCGTTTTCGAAAAAAAAGAGATTTATTGTAGAAAAGTACATGACGTGCGACGATGTTGGAATTTATTACACTTTTAAGAATGGATATTGTAGTCTATCCTGTATCTTTGATAGATATACCACTTCCGAACAGCCTGGTTTGAGTAGAGTTAGTCTTGGGGGCATATATCCATCGAAGCATATCGGGGACTACTATGAAAGAATGCATGAAAATGCGGTTCGACTTTTTGAGGCAATCGGGATAAAAAATGGTGTGCTTCTTCTTCAGGCTTTTTATGAAAACGGGGAATTTTATGTATATGATACGGGATTTAGATTTCAAGGTGAGGCTCCACATCTGCTCATGAAGGCGATTCACGGATTTGATCAGAGGGAAATGCTTATCCGATACGCATTGACTGGTTCGGAAGGCACGATCGACCTGAAAAAAGAAGATGATGCCGGATTCAGAGGCAAATTCGCTGCAACAGTATGGTTTCTGCTAAAGGAAGGAGTCATAGCTTCGATTAAGGGTCTTAGGGAAACGGAAAATGATGATAGCGTTGTTGCAAATATTCAAAGATTTAGAGAAGGAGATGAGGTAAAAAGTGATTGGGTAGGTACGGAAAAACAGGTATTGACGCGGTTGTACATTGTCTGCGATACCAAGAAAGAACTCAAAGAGAGAATTGATTATTACAGAAAACATATAAAAGTAGTGGATGTTCATGGAAACGACATGCTACTGGAAGGGTTTGACCTAGATAGGGCGTTGGGAGATACATTATGAACGAATGCAGACTTCAGAATAAAGTAATTGTCATTTCTGGGGGTACTAAAGGAGTGGGCCGAACCATGGCAGAGGAATTTGCTAGGGCAGGTGCAAATGTTGTCATAGGTGGACGTGATGTCGATGCGGCTAGAAAGATCATTCGTATCATTAAAACATATGGTAGGGAATCCATATTTGTGCCGACTGATGTAAGAAATGTGGATGATTGCGGCAATTTATTTGATACGGCCTATGAACACTTTGGAAAGATAGATGGTTTTTTTAATTATGCAGGAGTGACGCCTGTGTCACCTCTTGACACTTGTGACCAAGAAACCTTTGATCAGATTATGGAGGTTAACTTTCGTGGTGCTTTTTTCTGCTGTCAAAGCGCAGTAAAATACATGCGGAAAAATGGGGGAGGTTCCATCGTGCTGACAGGTTCGCCGCATGCTTGGGGAGGAGAAAAAGATCGGGCGGCTTATGCATGTTCCAAAGGAGTTTTACTGACATTGATGAATCACATCGCGAAAAATTATGGAGAAGAGCAAATCCGGTGTAACTATTTAACACTAGGATGGACACCTACGGATGGAGAAGTGGCTCTTAGGATTGCGCAGGGTCAGACAGAAGCAGAACTTCGCAAGGAAGCGGCTAAGGTTATTCCGATGGGAAGAATGAATGAGAAAAGTGACTATGTCGGTATTCTTATTTATCTAATGTCTGACGAATCCTCCATGATTTCGGGAAGTACTATGATGGCAACCGGAGGATGGTGGATAGGGACTTCTTTGCAGAATCGACTTAATGCAACCATACAGGATTGATACCTGATTGCGAAGCATGGAAAAAGCAATTAAGGACTCAAGGGAATCCGAGTATTGATCACACGGCTTTCTTTTCATGGAGGTAGGAGCAATGATTCATCTGGATACTGACATTGAATGGAGTACGAATGGCATCGACTTGATAAGAACCCAGGAGAGGTTGTTTTCTATTGCATCTGTAGTTGCTGAAATCTTTGACAGACACAGAATTAAGAATATGATTGCGTTTGGGACGCTGTTGGGGGCGGTCAGGCATCAGGACATGATCCCGTGGGATGATGATTTTGATTTTTTTCTTTTTACAGATGTTTACGAAGAGGCGTGTGCTTATCTGAGGGAAGGACTCCCTTCGAATATGTTTCTAGAAGATGCGGAATCAGAGCCGCTATATTTCCATGCATGGGCACATGTAAAAGATTTGAAGAGTGAGTGCATTGCGTCAAAGTATCCTGCAGACAACGCATACATGCATAAAGGGTTGCATGTGGATCTTTATCGGATTAGTAAAATCAGAGCATCCGAAATATCAGATTATCTGACAAATGAGAATATAGCATATTTGAACCGTAGGAAGAAGCATGGATTGATTACAGAAGAAGATTATATCAGACGCTGTTCTATTTCTTTCGATGAATACAGGCTAAAAGATGGCGAACAAGACAAAGAACTATATATATTTGACGGTCCATATAAGCAGAAAACAATGGAAACGGAAGATGCCTTTCCCTTAAAACGATATCTTCTCAGAGATAAAGAATTCTTTGGCCCTGCGAGGGTGGATAAAGTTCTTACTTCCATCTACGGTGATTATATGAAACTTCCGGAACGAGAGGATCGAAAGCCAAAACTTGACGTGGTTCGGTTTTTGGATTAGTAAGACACGAAACAAAGCAATCGGGCATAACAGGGAGATTTCTGAAAATGCATGAAAATGATGTTAAAACAGTATATATGTGTTTTTCAGTTTCGATGCTTCACAGTGGGCATATGAAAATCATCAGAGAAGCATCAAGGCTTGGTTCGTTGACAATAGGCGTTCTTTCGGATGCTGTAGTTTCTTCTTACAAACGATATCCCATGCTTCCATTTGAGGAAAGGAAGGCATTGTTTGAAAATATAAAAGGTGTCGACAGAGTAGTGGAGCAAGATGAACTCAGCTACCGGAAGATTCTTCTAGAACTGAAGCCTGATATTGTAGTACATGGAGATGATTGGCGAGAAGGGTTCCGAAAACCACTTAGAGATGAGGTGTGCGAGGTAGTTGCTTCATATGGTGGACAGTTGGTGGAATTCCCGTATTCGGATGATCCCAAGTACAAAGATATTGAGAACCAGGATAGAGAAGCTTTGTCATTGCCCGATAATCGGAGGGGAAGACTGCGAAAACTGATCGATATGAAAGGGCTAGTCAGAATTATGGAGGCTCATGATGGAATATCTGGGCTGATCGTTGAAAACACTATTGTCAATACGGAAGGGAAATCCTATCAGTTTGACGGGATGTGGGTTAGTAGTCTGTGCGATAGTACTGCTAAAGGAAAGCCGGATATAGAACTAGTCGATATGACAAGTAGATTTCGTACCATAGACGATCTGACGGAGGTTACTACAAAACCCATTATTTTTGATGGGGATACAGGAGGGCTGACAGAACATTTCGGGTATACAGTCAGAAGTCTGGAGAAAATCGGGGTGTCGGCTGTTGTTATCGAAGACAAGAAGGGATTGAAAAAAAATAGTCTGTTTGGGACAGAGGTGGTTCAGACGCAGGCTACTGTTGAGGAGTTTTCAGAAAAAATCGCTGCTGGAAAGCGTGCACAAAAGTCAGTGGATTTCATGATTATTGCCAGAATCGAAAGTCTTATTCTTGAGAGGGGAATTGCAGATGCTCTTTGCAGGGCATTTGAGTTTGTGAAGGCGGGCGCAGATGGGATTATGATCCACAGCAGAAAAAAAGAACCAGATGAGATTATAGAGTTCATCAAGAAGTTCAGGGAAAAGGATAAGGTCACTCCTTTGGTCATAGTGCCCACGTCGTTCCATTCTGTCAAGGAGGAGGAATGGAAGGATTTGGGAGTTAATGTGGTTATTTATGCAAATCATCTAATGAGAGCAGAAGTTCCTGCTATGCAGAAGACGGCAGAGGAAATACTAAAATATCATAGGGCGCAGGAATCTGATGAGCACTTAATGGGATTTAAGGATATTATTCGTTTGATTCCGGATCACATTTGAAGGAACAATCCTATTAGGAGTTCATCAAAGAAGGAGGATGCCACAATGGCAAAAGAGTATATAGAAGTAATTCCAGAGGTTCTAGGAAAAGAAGAAAGCCTGGAGGAGAGAGTCAGGCTCAAAAAAGCAAATCGATCTAGCCTGTATACATTAGAGCCACCATTCCCCAAGAGTAATTTTCTGTTGGAATTGTCTAATGCCTGTAATCATTCCTGCATTTTTTGCGCACATCAGAAAATGCAGAGAAAGACCGGGAGAATGAATAAGGATTTTGCCTTTGATATTCTTCGGCAGGCATATGATCTCGGTTCAAGGGAAGTAGGGTTTTATGCGACTGGAGAGCCGTTTATTGTCCCTGATTTGGCGGATTATATAGCCAAAGCAAAAGAAATTGGATACAGTTATGTTTATCTTACATCGAACGGGTCCTTAGCCACTCCCGAAAAGATTCGGGCTGTGATCGATGCTGGGCTGGATTCCATAAAGTTTTCTATCAACGCTCCAACGCGGAAACTGTATGAATTTATTCATGGTCGGGATGATTTTGATATTGTGATGGAACACTTGAAGTATCTGAATCAATATCGGAAGGAATCAGGCAGGGATTATAAGATTTACACGACGATGATTGTAACGCGTTTTACGGAGGAGTTGCAAGAATATTATCATCAGGTATTCGATCCACTCTGTGACCAGGTTGTGTTTAAACTGGTGTATAATCAGGGAGGGTATATGCCTGAGATTCAGGACTACCTAAGATGCCGCTGTGATGATGAAGAGAGAAGAAGGTGTAATCTTCCCTTTGATGCAGTGTGTGTCACTTGTGAAGGTTATTTGTCTGTCGAAAATGCTGACTATGAGAATATGCTGGTTGTGGCTGATCTGAATAGAGTTTCTCTTTATGATGGATGGTATGGGGAGAATATGAAGGAAATGCGGAGGCGCTTTATGGAGGATCGGTTGGATGGTACGATTTGTGACGGGTGTGTACATCACACCTGCGTACCTGGGAAAGCGCTTACACCGAAGTACAGCAGTTTTGGCGACAGGGAGTATGATTTTTCCGATGCGCTTGTCAGAGAAAGAATAGAAGCATCGCAATTTACAGTTTATGTTCCTATGGCCTGCGACATCATCCATCCCGGGCATATCAATATTATCCGAACAGCCGCTCAATATGGGAAGGTGATTGTAGGATTGTTTACCGATGAAGCCATCGCATCATACAAGCGTATCCCCTTCATGCCTTACGAGCAGAGAAAGATTGTGGTTGAGAATATCCGGGGAGTGGAAAGGGTAATTCCTCAGACTTCCAGAGACTATGAGGATAATTTGCGGATGCTGAAGCCTGATTTTATGATCCATGGGAAGGACTGGAGAGAGGGACCTTTGGCAGATGTTAGGCAGAAGGCAATTCAGACGATGGCAGAATGGCAGGGACAGGTTGTGGAACCTGATTACACACAGGGAGTTTCGTCCACGCTGATTCAGGAGAAAATAGCGGAAAGAGCAAAGAACGAAAGTAAAGCATAGTTTTCCGCAAAACTAGTATGGGAGATTCCGAGAATTGCAAGTAGAAAAATTAGTACAGTGTATTGGCTCAGATTTTTATACAGGGGTTCCTGACAGTCAGTTAAAGGCTCTTTGCAATTATTTGATGGACACCTACAATATGGATCCGCACCATCATATCATAGCGGCCAACGAAGGGAACAGTGTTGCTTTGGCGGCAGGGTATCATCTTGCCACGGGGATGATTCCGGTAGTTTATATGCAGAATTCCGGAGAAGGGAACATAGTTAATCCGGTGGCTTCGCTGCTTAGTGATCGGGTATATGCTATTCCGATGGTTTTCATCATTGGATGGCGAGGAGAGCCGGGTGTGCCCGATGAGCCGCAGCACGTGCATCAGGGCGCGATTACTTTAAGACTTCTTGAGGATTTGAACATTCCGTTCTATGTTATCGGGAAAGACTCCTCGGATGAGGAAGTGGAAGGCATCATGGATAATTTTCGAAAGGAACTGGAACGGGGACGAATTGTCAGTTTTGTGATTCGAAAGGGGGCTCTCGATTATAATAGACAGGTTGAATATACGAATGCGCGATCCATGACGCGTGAAGAAGCAATCCGCCATATTGTGCAGGCCGCAGGAGAAGCCCCAATCATATCTTCGACTGGGAAAGCTAGTCGAGAGTTGTTTGAGATTCGCAAAGCTAATGGGCAGTCTCATAAGTATGACTTTCTGACCGTCGGATCTATGGGACATGCATCTTCGATTGCCTTGGGAGTTGCACTTAACAAAATGTCTCAGAAAGTATGGTGTATAGATGGGGATGGAGCGGTTCTCATGCATATGGGGGCGATGGCAGTTATCGGTGCAAATGCTCCGCATAATCTCATACATGTGGTGATAAATAATGGGGCCCATGAATCGGTTGGTGGGATGCCTACGGTGGCAAAAAGTATGCATCTGACGGCGTTGGCGGAAGCTTGCGGCTACTCGTTGGCACTGAGTGCAGACAATGTTGAAGAGTTGGACCGAGTGCTGGAGATCGCAAGGGATAGTAATAAGCTCTGCTTTGTTGAGATATGTACGGGAATCGGAGCACGGGAGAATCTGGGCAGACCTACAAACAGTACCATGGAGAATAAAAAACTATTTATGGACTTTTTAAAGAGCATTCCGTAGTAAATGCGAGTGCATGAGGAGAATTTCTAGAGCAGGTGTTTTATTCGATTAATACTGCATCAGACGAGATAGAGCAATTAGCGATGTGTTTTATGCAATATATATGATTTTGTTTCGTCTGTTGTATTTATACAAGGACTGAATTTATAGGAAATACTAACATCCTTGTAAGATCATAGAAAAGAAGACGGGCAGGAGACCGATTCTGTAAGGCGGTCCCCTGTCCGTTTTTCAGTCTGCGTTCTATCAGACCGAAATGCATTGAAAAATCCGGCCAAGCATTTTTTCATAGTGGAATTCTTTGGCTACTTTTGCCTGTCCGGCTAAAGCAATCCGGGAGCGGAGTTCTTCGTGCTCCAGATAGTAAGCTGCTTTATCCAGTGCTTCTTCCAGGCTTCCGTACAGGATGACTTCCTCTCCGTCTTTGAAATATTCTGCCAGCTCCGGCTGATAGTTGGATAGGAGCACGCCTCCGCTTCCGAGGATATCCAGACTTCTGAGCGGAATCCCCGAGAGAATGCAGCGCAGCGTCGGGCAGAGATTCAGTTTCGCAAGACGGAAGACGAGAGGCATCTCCGTGTGATATTTGACCGGTCCCAGCTTGTGGACAGGGGACTCAAACGGGTAATCTTCCGTGGCATGGAAGTGGACATTGTAGCTGCTTCCGAACGCCTCAAGCAGACCGACTCGCTCGGCGAAGGTAATCTGTTTCTGCAGAGCAAAGGCGAGGCCCTGGGCAGTAATGGGGCGGAAGGAAGAAGATGTACGGGCAGGATCTGCAGGAGTACCTGCGGCTAGTGCACGGTAGCAGGTATTGATCCTCTCCAGAACCTCTTCCGTCAGTGCCGGAGTGATCAGGTCACAGCCGTAAACCATAAGCTGTGCATCCAGGAGGGCCTGCAGGAACCCCTGCAGATAGTGGTCCAGAGGGGCCATTAATCCTTCCAGTGAGGAATCGTACAGTTTTCCAACGAAGGAAAGATCGGAAGAAAAGCGTTCTTTCTGGGAGACGGAGGGATGCAGTTTTTGCAGCCTCTTTACGTTTACGGCCAGAGGGCAATGGAAGACATTCCGGTACCCCATTTTTTTACATTGTTCCACCTCTGCCCGGTCGAAAAGGAAGATGAAATTCGTTTCATAGGAAAAGGCAGAGAAGAGTTCTTCCGACAAGGGAGAATCATAACTCCAGGAGACGTAGGGAAGCCCTGCTTCATAGGAAAGCTGCGCAACCAGCGGAAAGAAATTGATGCTGAAAACAAGATCATAAGCATTTTCTGAGAGCTTTGCACGGAATCTGTCGCAGAAATAGTTGTCCTGCAGGCGATTTTGAAACCGATAGGTCACCGTATGCACGGTGTGCCCCATGCTCCTGAGGGTTTCCGCCGTATCTCGATAGGTATAGCTTAACATGTCATAGAATAAGATCCGCATCTCCTGCTCCCATCAGAAAAAACATGTGAAAGATCCGCCAGGTTTCATTATATCATAGATTTACGAAGTCCCGGAAAAAGGTTAAAATACTGAATATGAGAGTGATTATCATCGACTGGAACAGTTACGGAAATGAATCTATGAAAGCACTGATGCATCGGAAGGGGTACCACGTTGCAACGTGTGCTTATGATGAGCATCTTTCCCGGGAAGAGCGCGAGGCGCAGGTGAAGCGACTAAGCAGGATCCTCGAGGAGGATGGAGCGGACTATGTTTTTTCGTATAACTATTTTCCACCGGTTTCCGAGGCTTGTCAGGAGAAGGGTGTCCCGTATCTGGCATGGGTGTATGACAGCCCTTACATGAATATTTATTCGCATACGGTTCTGAATCCGGTCAACCGTATCTTCGTGTTTGATTATGGAGTGTACGAGGAATTCGAGCAAAACGGGATTCAAACCATCCATTACCTCCCGTTGGGAGTGGATGCAGCACACTTTGAAAAGAAGGCCTCCCTGCCAGCGCCGGATTGCGATATTTGCTTTGTGGGATCATTGTATTCAGAGTCCAAGCACCGGATTTATGACAGGTTCAAGGATATTGATCCGTATACGCATGGTTATCTGGACGGCATCATGGAAGCGCAGAAGCATATTTATGGAGTGAATTTTCTGGAAGGTCTGATCACACCGGAGGCAGAAGCACAGATGCAGAAAGCATATCCTTGCAACCCCAATGCGGATACGGTGATGACGCCGGCGCGGATCTATTCGCAATTCGTTCTCTCCAGGCAGGTAACGGCAATGGAGCGCAAGGAGATTCTGATGATGCTGGGAGAGAGGTTTTCTGATCGCAGGCTTCATCTCTATACCAATGATGCAGCGCTTCGGATTCCGGGAATTCAAAACAAAGGACCGGTGGATTATTATGACGGGATGCCTGCAGTCTTTTCTCATGCAAGGATCAATCTGAATATCACGCTTCGAAGCATTCTGACCGGGATCCCGCTTCGGGCGCTGGATATTCTCGGAAGCGGAGGATTCCTACTGAGCAATTATCAGGCCGAGTTGGAGGAATACTTCCGCCCGGGAGAAGATTTCGTCTTTTATGAGGATTATGAGGATCTGATGAACAAGGCGGAGTATTATCTGAGTCATGAAAAGGAAAGGGCTGAAACCGCAGAAAACGGATGCTGGAAAGTGCGGACGGAGCATTCGCTTGAGGGCCGGCTGACAGAGATGGAGAAATACCTTTCATGAAAATACTTTATTACCATTGGATGGAAAATGCCTGCTCCGATTGCGTTGCCTCCATGAGGGAGCAGGGCCATGATGTAGAGATCTACAGTGAGAAGATGGAGAATTATACCCGGGATCCCGCATTTCTGGAGAAGATCTCTCGAAAGCTCCGTGAAGGGTATGACGGGATTTTTTCCTTCAATTATTTTCCGCTTTTATCAGAGGCTGCACAGGAGGCGGAGATTATATACTTTTGCTGGGTCTATGATTCTCCAAATCTGACACTCGAGTCACAAACTCTCAATAATCCATGCAACAGGGTCTGCCTTTTTGACTATGGTCTGTATGAGCATTATCGGCAGCAGGGGGTTGAAACGGTGGACTATTTGCCGTTACCCTGCGCCGTGCACCGTTTGGATCAGCTCCTCGCCTCGGAACGCGGATATCGGTACGACATGAGCTTTGTCGGAAGACTTTACGATGATTCCTATAATTTTTATCGTCAGATCGGATACCTGCCGGAGGATATGCGAGGATATCTGGAGGGAATCATTGCCGCGCAGCTTCAGGTATATGGAATGGATTTTCCTTCCGTGTTGATGACAGACGAATTCTGTGAACGCATGGGAGAATATGTGAAAGCGGATCTTGGAGAGGGGTATCTGGACTGCCGGGCGGAACTGCTTCGTCATATGGTCCGGAAGGAAGTCACAGCCAGAGAGAGGCTGGAGCTGCTTAAGATGCTTGGGGAATATGCAGCGTCCTGCCCGTCGGAGCGTAGAGTCGACCTTTTTTCCGATGCGTCGTCAGAGCTTCGCGGCGTAAATCTGCGCGGTATTGTAGAGAATCGTGAGGGGATGCCGAAGGTCTTCCGCGGAAGCAGAATTAATTACAATTTTACGCTTCGTTCCATCCGGACCGGGATCCCGCTTCGCGTTGTGGATATCCTGGGGGCCGGCGGGTTCTGCATTACGAATTATCAGGCGGAACTGGCAGAGTATTTCCAAAATGGTGTGGAGCTTGTGTGGTTTGAAGACCGGGAAGACCTGATGGCTAAGACAGACTATTATCTGTCACATGAGTCGGAAAGAGAAAGAATCGCCGCTGCCGGTCATGAGGCAGTTGCGAACAGTTTTACCTATGAACAGTTGCTGCCGAAGATTTTGCGGATTTGAGAGAAGGGTATAGTAGGTATGAGGATTCTATTTATCAGCCATCAGCTTAGCCTGACAGGTGCCCCTATGGTGCTTCTGGATGTCATAAGGTTCTGCCTCAAGGAAGGTTATTCGGTGGATGTCCGATATTTTACAGACGGAGATCTGCGACCTTCTTTTGAAGAACTGGGGGTCAGGCTGATTCATCAAGAGGGGTTCGATGCGGAAAAGGCGGAAGAATTTGTTTTTGCAGCTCGTGAATATGATCTGATCTGGGCCAATACCATTGTGTGTAATCAGGCCATCCATCTTCTGAATCTGATCGATAAACCGGTGATCTGGTGGTTGCATGAAGGACCGGCCTATTTTGATCTCTTTGCTTCCAGTCTGCCGGATTTTGCAAAGCTCAGACCTGGAATACACATCCTGGCAGTGAGTCCCAGAGTCCGCAAGCTGGGAATGTATCGCTACAATGAAGACTGGGAACTTTTCCCGTTCATGGTGGCGGATACTTTTCGCGGAGCAGGCGGTGATGCCGGCGTCTGCGGGACTCTTGCGCCGCAGGTTGCAGGAAGGGTGCGGTTTTTGTTCTGCGGAACCATCGGTGTAAGGAAAGGGGTCGATGTGCTTTGTGCGGCCTACCGGCTATTGCCTCCGCAGATAAGAAAACAGATCCAGATAGATCTGTATGGGAACCCGGAGGACAGCGAAAAGGATGTGATGCAGATTCTCCGGCAGACGGAAGATGCACATTTCCGTTTTTGGGGGTCTCTGCCGCATGCGCAGATGCTGGAGGAAATACGCCGGTCAGATTATGTGATTTCGCCTTCCCGCGATGATCCGATGCCAACCGTAACTGCGGAAGGCTGGATGTGCGGAGTACCTGCGATCCTTTCAGATGCCTGCGGGATCTCGGAGTATATGGAGGTCGGGAAGGAAGGATTTGTATTTCCCTCCATGGATTATCAAAAACTGGCAGAAGTGATGGAAAAGGCGGTTCTTCTCCGCCTGGAGCAGCCGGAGAAGTGGCAGGAGATGGGGGCGGCCTGCCGCGCTTTGTATGATGCTGCCTTTTCTCCGGAGGTGTTTTATCACAGGCTGTCAGACAAGATCCATCGCTTGACGAATCCGAATCGCCCGGGCCTGGTTTTCTGCACCGGCGGGATTGATATTCTGGATATTTTTTCCTATGAGCTGATGCGGGAATTCGGCCGGATGGGATATGAATGTCTGGAGATGAACAATACTAAGCCGCAGGAGAGCCTGGCAAAGCTGGGAAACTTTCTTCCGAGGCCGATTAAGGCCGTCATCTCCTTTAACCATCTGATGCAGAATCTGGAACTGGTTCCCGGGAAGAACCTTTGGGAGCAGATCGGAGCCTGCTACATCAATATTCTTATGGATCATCCATTTGTCTATCGTGAAGATCTGGACCGGATGCCGGCAGGAAGTGTTCAGCTATGTATTGATCGGAATCATATGGACTATATCCGGCGTTTTCATCCCTCGGTGGGAACTTATGGCTTTCTGGCACATGGAGGCAAGAATCTGCGACGGGTGCCGGTACCGATCCGGGAACGGACGATCGGGGTGATGTATGCCGGGAGTCTGACAAAGTATGCGCTGGATCGGATTAAACCGGATTTTGCAAGCTATCCGTTCCCGGCAGAAGAGATTTGTGAGAAGGCTGTTCAGCGTCTCATTCGTGATCCTTCCGTGCGTTCGGAGGTGGCAATCGAAGATGCCCTTCGGGAGACGGGAGTACTGGTTTCGGATGACGAGATGTCAAAACTGATCACCGAATTCCGTTTTGTGGATCTGACGGCTGTGTCATATTATAGAGAGAAAGCAGTGCAGGTCCTGGCTGAAGCAGGCGTGCATGTGACGATCTTTGGAACCGGGTGGGAGAAATGTGAATGGACCCAACTGCTCAATGTCGACATGCGCGGACGTGTTTCGGCGGATACGGTAGTGGAGGCTATGCAGAACGCCCGGATCGTTTTGAATACATTGACATGGTTTAAGGACGGCGCACATGATCGTATCTTTAACGGAATGTTGTCGGGTGCTGTGGTGGTGACGGATTCGTCAAAATATCTCAAAGAAATCTTCTCGGACGAGGAGCTTCTGATGTTTGAATTACCGGAGGTGGAAACTCTGCCGGAGAAGGTTGGAAAGCTTCTGGAAGATCCGGACAGAATGCAGCGGATGGCGGATGCTGGAAGGATGGAGGTCCTGGAGCACCACACATGGGAAGCCAGGGCAAGAGAGCTCGAAGAGGGACTGTTAAAAGACCTTTAAGAAGTACTTGCGAAAGATGTCTTGGTTATTTTTCAGCGGATTCTCGCGATGATAGTACTTTGGATCTTTACCGGAAGCTTAGTAAAAAAGGATATAACCTTGTCACTAAAATCTCCGCAACAGTCCATACTGATTTTTGAAGAACCAAGGTCTTTATATATTTGCCAAAGATTACAGAGATCGAAATTTTTATTCTACACTTCCGTAAGATATATGGATGGAGGTAATATGGTTCATCAATGTATATGTAATTCCCGGCAGTTATCAGCATATGAGCACATTTCTCCGCACAAGACAGCTGTTGTGATCGTTTCTTACAACGAAAAGCACCTGACACAGGAATGTATTCGCAGTATTCGTGAGACATTGCCTGCGGATGCCTATTCCATTGTAGTGGTAGACAATGCCTCTACGGATGGAGTCAGAGAGTGGCTGGAAGAGCAGGAAGATCTTCTGGTTGTGGAAAATGATCAGAATGTCGGATTTGGTCCTGCATGTAATATAGGCGTGGAAACGCTGGCTGCATACGAAGAGGAGCTCCATGACATTTTCCTTCTGAACAATGACACCCGGCTGATGCCCAATGCGCTTCTGCTCATGAAGGCCGCTTTATATGCTTCGGATGATATGGGAGCAGTTGGCGCAGTTTCCAATTACGCCGGGAATCATCAGCAGCTGGACATACTTTTTGACCGGGCAGAGGACTATGCCGCATTTGCACAAGAGCATAACCGGCCGTGTGCTGTAGGCGCAGAAGCAGGATTACCGGCAGAAGCCGAATGGAAGACATGGGCCGACACGGAAGAACGCGTCCGGCTTTGCGGGTTTGCCATGCTGATCCGAAGAGAGCTATGGGATGCCATCGGTGGCTTTGATGAAGACTTTGCACCCGGATATTTTGAGGACGATGCATTGTCCATGGAGATTTTAAGGCGCGGTTTCCGGCTATCGCTGGTTCGGAATGCCTTTATTTATCATGCCGGAAGTCAGAGCTTTTCCAAGCGCGATGATGTCAATAACCTTCTGCAGCAGCATCAGGATCTCTTTATCCGGAAGTATGGTTTTGACAGCTTTGCATTTGCATATGCGGATGTATCCCTGATGCTGACAGAGGTGTCGGAAAATGATGTGATATTGGAACTGGGCAGTGGATTGGGAGCCAATCTTCGCATGCTTCGCTCGCGTTGTCCCGGCTGTGTGGTGGTCGGGGTAGAAGAGGATTCTTCGCTGCGACAGATTTCCGACAGGACACTTCCGGTTTTCGCAAATGAAGCGGATCTGGTGCAAGAAGCAGGCAGAGGTATATTCACAAAACTGATCATCTCCGGTCAGGCGAAGGTGACCGATGCGATCCGGTCTCTTTGCCGGGCAGATGTTGAGCTTTTGGTTAAACGGGAAGAGTATAATGAATTCCCGTTTGATAAACTGAAACTGGTGATCTGGGATCTGGATGATACGCTTTGGAACGGAACGCTGAGCGAGGGTGCTGTGCATATGCCGATGGAGCATGCGCAGCTGGTCATGGATCTGACGGATCATGGGATCATAAACAGTGTATCCTCCAAAAACGATGAGACGCCGGCGCTGGACGAATTGACAGCCTGTGGCCTTCGGAATTTCTTTGTCTTTAACCGGATCAACTGGGAGGAAAAAGGAACACAGATCCATGACAAACTAAAGGAAATGGGGCTTCGTGCGGAAAATACGCTCTTCATCGATGACAACCCCAGAAATCTTGAAGAGGCAAAATATGCGAATCCCGGGTTGATGGTCGCTGATCCCGGTATCCTTCCGTACCTTAGAGCCTTTTGTAAGATACGTCCTGCTTTGGACACGGCGCATAAGAGATTGGCGCAGTATCAGCTTTTGGAGGAAAAAACGCAAAGCGAAGCTACCTACGTCAGCAGGGAAGCTTTTCTATATGACAGTGGGATCCATGTCGCCATCCATCGAAACTGTCTGGAGCAGATCGATCGTATTGCGGAGATGGTTGCGAGAACGAATCAACTGAACTATACCAAGAACCGGGATCCGAAAGACCTCCTGATCAAGCTGATCACAAACGATTGGAATGACAGCGGATATGTCAGTGTGCAGGATAAGTTTGGCGATTACGGGATCGTTGGCTTCTTCTGCTATAACACGATGGAAAAGCGGATGGAGCATTTCCTGTTTTCCTGTCGTGTTTTGGGTATGGGGATCGAACAGTATGTATATGGGAAGCTGGGATATCCTGCATTCGAAGTAAAGCAGCCGGTGGCAGCCCGGCTCGTGCCAAACGGAGAAACGCCCTGGATCTGTGAGGATTACGACAGAGAGATCCGGACGGATCAGGAGGTTAAGAAGCGCATCCGAATCCTGCTGAAAGGGCCTTGCGATATGAGCGCGATAGAACCCTATCTGGCGGGCGGGAGCACGACCACCGAGTTTAATTATGTGAATGACAAAGGATATATCACAACCGGGCAGAACCACTCGATGCATATTTATCAGAGTGCCACCCTTTCTCCCATGGAGCAGCAGGCGATTTTGCGGCAGGCACCGTTTCTCTCGGAGGGGGATTTTAAAACAAAACTTTTCGAAAACTCCTATCATGTCATCTGTTACAGTACCCTGCAGGATATGGCGGCCGGGCTGTATAAAGACAGAGAAACGGGAGCTTATGTATCTTTCGGAAGCAGGAATTATCCTTTGACGGATCAGTCTCTGTGGGACAGCTTTATCAAGGGGACGATTCCGAACCACCAGTTCCCGTTTACGGAAGATATTCTGCGAGCGTTTGCCGAGAGGTGGGAATTCGTGGGGAATACACCGGTTGACCTGCTACTTCGAAACCTTGATTTTCTATGTGAGCATGTGCCAGGAAATCCTTTGATCATCTTGCTTCTGGGGAGTGAGATTGCGTGCGAAAAAAAGAATCCGGAATTTGACGGATTAGAAGAAGTGTACCGAGAGGTGAATCCGATTCTGCGTGAATACGCGGAAGGCAGGGACCATCTGAAGCTGATCAACTTCACGGAATTCGTTCATTCACAGGAAGATTACTTCGACAGTATCAATCATTTCAGTCGCAATGTATATTATGAAGTGGCCGGTCGGATTGCGGAACTGATCAATGCGAGCCATTTTCAGAGGATTGATGCTTCATGATGGAACGGATTATCGGGTGAGGGAAAAAGAGGTACAGAAGTGAAAAAAATCTGTGTCGTGACGATGGCCCGTTCCGAGTATGGGCTGCTGAAATGGATACTGAAGGAAATCGAAGCGTCGGATCTTCTGGAACTGCAGCTGGTGGTCGGAGGAGCGCATCTTGATCCGAAGCAGGGAGAGACGATCCGGGAGATTCGGGAAGACGGACTGCCGATCGCGTGTACTCTGGAGATCGGGACGCCCGGGCAGAGCAGACGGGAACTGGCAGAATATGTCGGAGATGTGACCAAAGCGATGGCAGCCGTGCTGGAACATTTGCAGCCGGCTGCGCTGATGGTGCTGGGAGATCGCTATGAATTGCTGGGCATCTGCAATGCGGCGCTTCTCATGAATGTCCCGATCCTGCATATCTCCGGTGGCGATGTCACGGAGGGAGCGATCGACAATGAGGTCCGTAACGCGATCACGATGATGGCGGAGGTGCATTTTCCGGGGAATGAAGAATCCGCGGACAATATCCGCAGAATGCGTGGGGCGGGTGCGAAGGTCAGGATGGCCGGAGAGCCAGGGCTGGACGCATTTTATCGGTGTGAGCAGGTTTCGAGGGAGGTGCTGGCGGAGGATCTGGGTCTGGATGCCGGGCAGAAATGGGTGCTTCTTACCTATCATCCGGAGACCCGGCTTTCATTGGAAGAGAATCTGGCTGCAGCAAAGGCCTGTGTGGAAGCGGCTGCGTGCCGGGAGGATCTGCAGATCGTGGCAACCTATGCGAATGCGGATTATGGCGGAGCGCAGATCAACGAATATCTGGAGGGGGCGACGAAGGCTTATCCGAAGAAGCTGCAGGTGGTTCCTTCCCTTGGTCAGAAGAGATATCTGAGCTTTATGCGGGAAGCAGCTCTGGTGCTGGGCAATTCGAGCAGTGGCATTGTAGAAGCACCCTTCCTGGGGATCCCGGTGATCAATGTGGGAGAGCGACAGAAGGGGCGGCACATGTGCGGAAATGTGCGTTGCGTGGCAGCAGACGTAGAGCAGATCCGGGAGCGGATCCATGAGATTTTATCCTCGTCATCTGAGCGGCAGAAGGCAGAAGATGCCAGATTTTGGGGCGACGGGCATGCAGCGGAGCGGATCGTTTCGTATCTGGAACATAAGGGATAATTGAAAAAGGTTTTTGAACAAGAAATTGCTGAGACAGTTCTTTGGGATAAAAATGTATGAATTGAATAATGGGGTAGATATGATTTTAAGTATATGCATTCCAACTCATAATCGGGGACATAGAGCATTCGAACTGACTACGGAGCTGTTGGAGACTAGACGTAGTTATGGCCTGGAAGATATGTTAGAGATTGTTGTGGCTGAGAATGGTAGCAACATAAATCTTGAGGGTTATGATAAACTTCGAGAAATACAGGCAGAGAATTTCTTGTACGCATCTGTTCCGGAGAATTTGTTTTTTTATGGAAATGTTCACCGAGTGCTGGATTTAGCATCCGGTGATTTCGCTATGGTAATAAGTGATGAAGACCATGTGGTTCCAGAGGCATTACCTTTGTACATTCAGTATCTGCAGGACCACCCGGAACTTTCTATAATGAAGGCTCGCACAACCCGTATGTATAATGAACTCGAACCAGTGTATGCAGAAAAAGGTGTGGAGGCTGTACACGCTTATTATATGTGTGGAAATTACATTTCAGGAACGTTTTATAATCTGAGAGTTCTTACCAAGGTTGCCCGAGATGAGATGAGAGAGAGATATGGTGCTATGTATGGTTATCAGATGTATGTACACATGTTCTTTGATGCTTATTGTCTGGTAAACGGAAATTATGCAGGAAGTGATATTCTGTTGATCCGTGAGGGTGAACCGGAGCAAATGGAGCAGATGTCGGTCTCAGACACGCTTAGTATTGGTGCATATAATGAACCGAAGAATAGAATCCAACAATTCCGAGATTTTGTTCAGCAGGTTCGTGATATCCAAACCGGAATCGGAACGAAATTGTCCATGTATATAGATTTAATAGAGAAATATTACAGCTTGATCAGTATGTTGAAAGAAGTGTATTTAGCTGCCGGAATGGACTGGAACCGGATCGTGGATATGACTTCTATTGCCATGAAAGAGGAATTTCGTGATTTTCCGCCGACAATGTTGGATCAGAAGAAAGATGTATTTGAAATGATCGATCTATATAGTGATGCGATCCGGTAATACTGTGTTGGATGAATATGTCGTAGATGTGATGAGAGTGATGGTGGCCGTTCTGAAACATTTGCAGCTGAACGCACTGATGGTGTGGGGAGATCGCTAGAAGAGATGCCACATGTACGGGAATGTAATCTCAGTACCAGCATATATTTAGCGAATCCAGAAACAACTCCGAGAAATCATGGAGTGCGATACGATGGGACAACAAGTGTATAGATAAAAAGTCAGATTATCTGGTAGGGGAAGAATTATTATGGCAATAAGGGTATCTGTTTTGGTAGTGGATGTGGCAATATACCAGCACTTTATCTCCATTTTACAGGCTAAGGAAACCATCGGCGAGATAGAAGTAACTGCGGTAATGACCAATGCGATTATCGGGAAAAAAGTAGATGGGTGGGAATTGCATTCCTTTGAAGATATATTCGAAATTTCATGGGATTGTCTGCTAATAGCCGGGAATCAGGAAACGTTTATGCAATATCAGGCGCTTTTTGAACAAAACGGGATGATGGCGGATACAATCTATCCGATCAGCGTTCTGTTAATACCAAATTTTCATTTTGACGATTACATCCGGCTTATTACGTCACATGTCAGTATCATTCCATCCAATTGTTGGGGAGGTTTCACATATCATTATTTGAAAATGCGTTTTAACAGCCCTATTATAAACATGTTTTTTGAGAAGGGTGGATATTTAAAGATGGTATCCGATCTTCCTGCATATCTTACAGAGAAGCCTGTTTTTTTGCGGGAGGAATGGGAGCCTCATTTGCGTCGAAATTATCCGGTTGTTTTACTGAATGATGTAGAGATACATTTCAACCATTATGTAGATTATGAGTCAGCATTAAGAGCCTGGAATCAAAGGGTTAAGAGGATTAACTATGATAATCTGTTCTTTTCTTTTTTTAGTTCCGATCCGGAGGAACTAGAATACTTTGACAGCCTGCCTTATGATCACAAGATTGCATTTACCGACAGACCGATCGGCTTGGCATGTGAATGTAATCTGCAGGAATATGTTCATTCGGGGCAGGAACTGTATCAAGCGGTAAACAAATGCGCAAATGGGAATATCATCCAATATGATCCGATACGACTACTGAACGGAGAAAGTGATTTCAATCGGATTGTTTATTGAAATCAGACAACGTGACTTTTGAAAGCATTATCTCTCGGGCCAAGATTATACACGATATGCATGAATATGTTGCGAAAATCGTCTTTTGCTTCATCAGAGTATCTCACAGAATAATTGCTCATTTTCCAAATTTCTCAACGAGCATGCGATCAACATTTTCAACTGAGTGGGTACGCCCCGCGTCTATGCGGTCGGGCGGCCCCTCTCCTAATCTTGCAAACAAAGCGTGAAAGCGATAATATGTAAGCCATTAGAGAGGGGAATTAATATGCAAATCATTCTGGTAGGACCTAAGGGTGGAGCGCTGGATCAGGCGCAAAACAGAATAAAAGAAGTATTCCCGGAAGAGGAACTGACCTTCCTTTTTCGCAGCGGGGAGGAGCATATTTTTCGGGAGATTCAGGCGGCGCAGCCGGACCTTCTGATCACCGAGGACCTCGAGGGCTTCGAGATGTCGACGCTCACGGATGCGGTCACATACAATCTGCTGCATTGCAGGCAGCTTCACCTGCTGCTGCGCGATCCGGCATCGCTCCCTGCCTATGCGGACGGAAGACGGCCTGCGGATCTGCTTTTGCGGCAGCTGAGCCTCGTCATGTTTTTCTATGTGCGCGGGGCGGAAGTGCTGCAGCGCCTGAAGGAGCAGGCGCCCGATCTGCCCTACGTGGTGCTTCTTCCCGAAGGGGACGTGCCTGACCTCCTTCCGGAGCTGGTCCGGCAGGTGCTGGCCTGAAGGGGCGGATTTGGACAGGGGAAAAAGATGCCGGGGAAATCCATTGGATTTCCCCGGCTTTGTGTCATCTGGAGAACTGATCTATTCAAGCGACTGTTACTGGCAATCTGACAGAAAGTATTTGCTTCGCCTGCCTGCGGAGGTAATTCCACGTATCACCATACGCAAACCCTTCTTGCTGTGAAAATAATGCGAAAATCAAGGACATGCATACTGAAAAAGTATAAAGGTTATCTGTAAAGAAGCCGATATACCCATTGTAGAAGCAAATGCGATATTTGCATATGGATATGCAGATTTGAGACGGAACTCATGTATCGCCCGATTGCAGTGGTTTTGGAGTATTTGCCATGGGTATGTCCGTCCAAACGAATATGCAGGCTGCTTTTGCCAGTCGCTATGTCGGTATGAGCGCGGGCAGACTTGCAAAATCTTCAGAGAAGCTTTCTTCCGGTTATCGGATCAACCGTGCCGCGGATGACGCGGCAGGTCTAGCCATTTCGGAGAAATTACGCAGACAGGTCAGAGGATTAAGTCAGGGTTCCAAGAATGTGCAGGAGGGAGTCTCTTTGTGCCAGGTGGCAGATGGGGCCCTTTCGGAAGTGACTGCCATGCTGCATCGGATGACAGAACTCAGCGTCAAGGCGGCAAATGCTACTTTAGATGCGGAAGACCGCGATGCCATCCAGCAGGAAATCCGTCAGCTTTCTTTGGAAAT
>JAEEGL013439361.1_pt1 | contig 38991 bp, 36 predicted proteins | sample 9134231 | NCBI WGS metagenome assembly JAEEGL01 (sample SAMN16246548, study PRJNA631951) | gut metagenome | biome: gut microbiome; feature: rumen; material: fiber-attached | host: Bos | place: Iran: Karaj | collected 2018-10 | reverse complement strand
GCATATGCCAGTGAGTCCGGATCGTCAATGATCCTTTTGATCTCCAGCGGGTCACATACGGCGATTCCGTCGGCTCCCAGCTGGGAAAGCATTTCGCAGATTGCATCTGATGCATCTTCGGTTGTAATGATCTCGATCTCCACCCATTTCATAAAAACATTCACGCTCACAAATCTTTTTTTTGCATTTATTTTACATCGTGCGAAAAACTGTTGCAAATATTAAAAGTTATTTATAGAATTTTATTATGAAGGTAAAGAGGGGCTTGTGATCTTGAAGAACAGAAGACCAAAATCAAGGGGTAGTGAAGTAGCTAAAGTCGTTGCCGTTGTAGCGGTTTTGCTTGCTTTCCCCACCATTCTCCTCGCACATTCCAAGTGGAGCAGCAAACAGATGACCCAGCCCGTCCATTCGGCGGACCAGAACGTAGTTATTTCTGACTACGGTGCTTCTCCTGTAGAGAAAGACCAGGCATATTTAGAGAATACCGCTCCTGTAGATCTCGCTGCTGAAGAGATCAAGATGCCTGTCATGCAGACTCCCGCTTACAATTCCTACGACCTCGTCGGTATCGGATCCGGCAAGGACTCCGACGCTAAAGAATTTTGGACCCGTCAGCTGACAGCCGGAGCTAAAAGACAGCACGTCCTCGCGCCCTTCGCCAGCGATGAGAAATATTCCGAGCTCTGCAAGGAATACGGCATCACGGGCGAAACCGAGTATATCGATCTGGTTGCTGTCGGCGATAACCTCTATCACCTGATGATCACAAATTCCGGACTTCAGGAAGACGGCACCTATAACTACGACGGCATCTATGCAAACATTAAGGATTACATCAACGAAGCAGATATCCGCATCATTAACCAGGAAGTCGTTCTTACTTCCGACCGTTCGCAGTGGACCAACTTCCCTGTATTCGGTGCACCGATCGAGTGCGGCGAAGCGGTTGTAAAAGCAGGATTCAATGTTATCACCCACGCCACTAACCACAGCTGGGATAAGGGCCGCGACATCGCAATGGAAGATATCGAGTTCTGGAACAGCCAGAATAATGTTCTTCTCACCGGTATGTACGACTCCCAGGAAGATTACGATCACATCGTTGTCGGTGAGTATAAGGGCGTAAAGGTTGCTTACCTCAACTACACACAGAACCTTAACGGTTTCACACTTCCGGCAGACAGTAAGTACATGGTCAAGCTGATCGATATGGACCTGATCAAGTCCGATATCTCAAAGGCCAGAGAAGTTGCCGATATCGTCATCGTATTCCCGCACTGGGGCGAAGAGTATCAGACAACTCCTTCCTGGTATCAGCAGAGCCTGGCTCAGCAGATTGCAGATGCCGGCGCCGATCTCATCATCGGTACCCACCCGCATGTTATCCAGCCGCTCGAGATCCTCACCACTGCAGACGGTAAAGAAGTTCCATGCTTCTACTCTCTCGGCAACTTCGTATCCAACATGCCGTGGAACGAGACTTATGTTGAGGCTCTGGCAAAGGTAAGAATTAAGAAGGAAGGTTCCAAGGTTTCCATCGAGACTGTAGAAGCCGTACCGCTCGTTAACTACAGAGGTATCGAGATGGACTACACCGTTTATCTCCTCGAGGATTACACCGCGGAGATCTCCAGAACACAGAGAAAGTGGGAGATCACTCCGACCTACGTTGAGAACTTCTTTAACGGAGTTTTCACCACCAGGTATTATGAAATGAAGCAGGATTAAGCAATACAGCCTCCCTGTTGTAGATAAAAGCTCCGATCTCGCCATCGGGGCTTTTATTTTGCGGATCTTCAGTGCTCCATTGGTACTGGAACAGAGGATCTCATATACACTTTCCCGCATATTATTTTTATCACGGATCCGTGATAAAAATAATGCACTTAAAAACTTACTTCTTCCTCACAATAAAAAGCAATAAAAAGGGACTGTCCTTTTGGACAGTCCCTTCGATTTTACAAACGAGCATTACCTTACTTAAACATTCCCTTCACTCTCTCAAAGAACGAACCGCGCTTCTGGTAGTTCTTCTCCGTGAGTGTGTTATCGAAGGCACGCAGCTTGGCTTTCTGGTCTTCTGTAAGCTTTGTCGGAACCTCGACAGAGAATCTTACTGTGTGATCGCCGCGCATGCCGGATCTGTTTTTATACGGGATACCCTTCTGCTTCAGTGTCAGGGAATCACCCGGCTGGGTTCCTTCCTTAACATGAACAGTCTGCTCACCGTCGATCGTAACGACCTGAACGTCTGCACCAAGCGCTGCCTGTGAGAACGTGATCGGCACTTCGCAGAATGTGTTGTTTCCCTGTCTCTGGATGATCGGATGCGGTTTAACACGGAACTGGATGTAAAGTGTTCCGTATGGACCGCCGCGGAGACCCGGCTCACCCTCACCGGAGATCGGGAGCATATCGCCCGTATCGACACCTGCCGGAACATGGATCTTAAGATCCTTCTTAATGACCGCACGTCCACGGCCACGGCAGTTCGGACACGGGTTCTTAATGACCGTACCACGTCCGTTACATGCCGGACAGTCACGAGTCACCATTGTCATACCAAAGAGTGTCTGTGTCTGCTGCTGGATTCTTCCGCTTCCTTTACAGGTCGGGCAGGTCTCAGGCTTTGTGCCTTCCGCCGCACCGGATCCCTTACATACAGAACATGTATCCTCTTTGTTGATCGTGATCGTACGGTCTACGCCGAACGCTGCTTCCATGAAGTCCAGCGACATATTGTACTTAAGATCGGCACCACGTACCGGTCCGTTGTTTCTTCTTCCACCGCCGCCAAAAGCACCGCCGAAGAACGATCCGAAGATATCTCCCAGATCGACAGCAGAACCGCTGAATCCGGAGAATCCCTGTCCATCGACGCCGGCATGGCCAAACTGATCGTAGTTTCTTCTCTTTTCGGAATCAGACAGGACCGCGTAAGCTTCGTTACATTCCTTGAACTTCGCTTCTGCTTCCTTATCGCCCGGATGCAGGTCCGGGTGATACTGCTTGGCCATCTTACGGTATGCCTTTTTGAGTTCGTCCTCAGAAACGTTCTTGTCTACGCCAAGGACCTCATAATAATCTCGCTTTTGTTCAGCCAAAGCCTTGTTCCTCCTTTATCGGCATAAGGCTGTGCGCGAAAATTCGTGCACAGCCCTGCCTCTTATCTGTTAGTTCTGATGCGCCGGAAATCAGAAATCTCCGCCGGCACTCTTGAATCCGTCAGATCCTTCGGCGCCTGCATCCGGAGCAGCACCAGCGCCCGGGTTAAAGCCTGTGAAATCCTGCGGATTCGGCTGGCCCTGTGCGCCCTCAGGCTGAACCTGAGCGTAGATCTTCTCAGCGACCTTGGAGAAAGCGTTAGTAACGTTATCTGTCTCGGTCTTCATGTCTTCAGTATTGTTTGCTTCGATCGCCTTCTTAAGTCTTTCGAGAGGCTCCTGGATGGAAGCCTTGTCAGCAGGATCCATCTTATCATCGAGATCCTTCATGGTCTTCTCTGTCTGGTAAACACAGGACTCTGCCTTGTTCTTAACTTCGACTTCTTCCTTACGGGCCTTATCCTCAGCAGCGTGCATCTCTGCTTCCTTGATCGCCTTGTTGATATCTTCCTCACTCATGTTGGAAGAAGCGGTGATTGTGATGTGCTGCTCACGGTTCGTGCCGAGGTCCTTTGCGCTTACGTTAACAATACCGTTGGCATCGATATCGAATGTAACTTCGATCTTCGGTACACCACGCGGTGCCGGTGCGATACCATCGAGGATAAAGTTACCGAGCTCCTTGTTGTATCTTGCGATCTCACGCTCGCCCTGGAATACGTGAACGTCAACCTGGGACTGGTTATCAGCAGCAGTAGAGTAAACCTGGCTCTTCTTTGTCGGGATAGTAGTGTTTCTCTCGATCATCTTTGTGAATACGCCGCCTTCTGTCTCGATACCGAGGGAAAGAGGTGTAACGTCGAGAAGGAGAAGTCCCTTAACATCACCGGTAAGAACTGCAGCCTGGATAGCAGCACCGATTGCAACACACTCATCCGGGTTGATGCCCTTGAACGGATCTTTACCGAAGTGATTCTTAACAGCTTCCTGAACCGCCGGGATACGAGTGGAACCACCAACGAGCAGGATCTTCTGGATGTCGTTCGGTGTCATGTTCGCATCGGACATTGCACGGCGAACCGGCTCCATAGTTGCTTCAACGAGGTCACGTGTCAGCTCATCGAACTTCGCACGTGTCAGTGTGATGTCGAGGTGCTTCGGGCCTGTTGCATCTGCTGTGATGTACGGCAGGTTGATGTTGGAAGTTGTCACACCGGAAAGCTCGATCTTGGCCTTCTCAGCTGCTTCCTTAAGTCTCTGCATAGCCATCTTAGCTGCAGTAAGATCTACGCCCTGCTCCTTCTTAAATGGGTCTACTAAGTAATCAACGATCTTCTTATCGAAGTCATCACCACCGAGACGGTTGTTACCTGCGGTTGCAAGTACTTCAAATACACCGTCGCCGATCTCGAGGATAGATACATCAAATGTACCGCCGCCGAGGTCGAATACGAGGATCTTCTGATCGGATTCCTTATCGAGGCCGTAAGCAAGAGATGCCGCTGTCGGCTCGTTGATAATACGCAGTACTTCGAGACCTGCAATCTTACCTGCATCCTTAGTAGCCTGACGCTGTGCATCGGAGAAGTAAGCCGGAACCGTGATAACAGCCTGTGTGACAGTCTGTCCGAGATAAGCCTCTGCATCGCTCTTGAGTTTAGAGAGGATCATTGCGGAGATCTCTTGCGGAGAATACTGCTTGTCATCGATGGATACCTTGTAGCTCGAACCCATCTCACGCTTGATGGACTGAACGGTTCTCTCCGGGTTGGTAACCGCCTGACGCTTTGCTACCTGACCGATGAGACGCTCACCGTTTTTACTGAAAGCGACGACGGACGGAGTGGTTCTGTTACCTTCCGGATTCGGGATAACGACCGGTTCAGTACCTTCCATTACCGCGACGCATGAGTTTGTTGTACCTAAGTCAATACCAATTACTTTTGCCATATCTTTTTCCTCCTTTGTCGAAAAGCACTTTCGCGCTTTCCGTTTTATGTTTTTTCCGGAAGAATCAAGCCTTAAGTGAAAACCTTATGCTCTCTTCTCCATGATGTGATCAACAAGACCATACTTCAGAGCTTCCTCTGCCGTCATCCAGTTATCACGCTCAACATCCTTCTCGATGGTCTCAAGAGATTGTCCGGAAGCATCTGCCAGGATCTTGTTGAGTTTCTGCTTCGTTCTCTTGATGTGATCCGCTGCGATCAGGATATCGGTTGCCTGACCCTGTGCACCGCCCAGAGGCTGGTGGATCATGACTTCCGCATTCGGCAGGATGAATCTCTTGCCCTTAGTACCTGCTGTAAGAAGAACAGCACCCATGGAAGCGGCCATACCCATGCAGATCGTCTGCACGTCCGGCTTAATGTGCTGCATGGTGTCATAGATCATCATGCCGTCTGTAACAGATCCTCCCGGGCTGTTGATATAAAACTGGATATCCTTGTCCGGATCCTCTGCTTCCAGGAAAAGAAGCTGTGCAGTGATCAGGCTTGCTGTTACTGCATTTACTTCTTCGGAAAGAATAACGATTCTTTCTTTCAGAAGACGGGAGAAGATATCGTATGCACGCTCGCCACGATTTGTCGACTCAATAACGGTTGGGACCAGACTCATTCTCTCAAAGTTTTCCATAGTGTGTACTCCTTTATATTTTGTATTCTTAGTTTCAAAACTAGTTGGCGACCTTCACGACTGTGTGACGGATCACTTTACCCTTGCAGGTATATCCTTTCTGGAACACCTGTGCAATCTGCTGCTCACCGAAGGCTTCGTCCTCGACATGCATGACCGCTTCGTGCAGGTTCGGATCAAATGCTTCTCCTTCTTTGCCCTCGATCTCCTCGACACCGAGTTTACCAAGCACATTACCTGCCTGCTTTCCGATGAGTCTGATGCCCTCGGCAACCTTCTCAACAGAAGATTCATCCATATTCTCGGAGGAAGCAACTGCTCTTTCGATATCATCTACGAGCGGGAGCCACTCCTTCACGACCTCGGCAACGGCTGCCGAATAGATCTCTTCTTTTTCCTTCTGTGTACGTCTTCTGAAGTTGTCGTACTCAGCCAGAAGTCTCATATAGCGGTCCTTAAGTTCCGCCAGTTCTGCAGCACTTGCATCTTCAGCATTCTCTTCAGAATCTTCTGAAACTTCTTCAGGAGCTTCTTGCTCAGAAGCCTCTTCTGCTTCTTCAGTTTCTTCTGCTTCTTCCGAAACCTCTTCACCTGTTACCGGAACTGCCACATCGCCATCCAGGACGTATTCTTCTTCATTTCCGGTGTTGAGCTCGATTGGCTCTTCGTTCTCGTGTTTCTTCATTCCTTTGCCTCTTTTCAGTTCTTTTATCGTATTCAACCTTACGGCTGATTCAATTTCTCATCGAGCATCATCCGCACGAAATTGATCTGCGAGATGACCTTGCTGTATTCCATTCTCTTCGGTCCGATGACTCCGATATTGCCGGCCACCTTGCCGCCCACATTGTAGGTCGTCGTGATGAAGCTGCAGTTGTTGAGTCCCTCGAGCGTGATCTCCTGCCCGATGCGGATCATGTACTCTTTCTTTCCATCCTGCTGGGTGACCTCATCGACATATCCTGCGACCAGTCCGTCATGCGAGAGCGTATCGAAAAGCCCCTGTGCTTTTTTCGTATCGGAAAACTCCGGGAGAGAAAGCATTCTGTGCTTGCCCTGCATATAGACATCGAGGTTATCTGCCTGCTTGATCGCGGTATACGCCTCGTAAAGCACCTGATTGAGAAGTGCGTCCGGAAGCTCGACCTTCTGGTTGTCCTTCGCTGCCGTCGCCACCGTGATCAGAGAGATCTCCGAGAGAGGAAGTCCCGACAGTCCCTGCTCGACCGCATTACCGATCTGGGCAACCTGTTCTTGCGTAAGGAAATCCGGGATACGGACCATTCTGTTCTTTACGACGCCGGCACTGAGAACTACGACCACCAGGACTTTACCCGGCTCGATCATGAGCATCTTCAGCTGGGTCAGATAACTGCTCGTAAGCTTCGGCGTCATCGCAAGTGAGATGTACCCCGTCTGGTCCGCCAGTGTGGCAGATGCCGCTTTCAGGAGGCCTGCGATCTCGTCAAAACTCATACTGAGTTTTTCTTTGATCTCTTTTCCTTCCTCATCAGAGAGGCGGTCGACCTTCATAAGGGAATCGACATACTCTCTGTATCCCTTATCGGAAGGAATACGGCCTGCCGATGTGTGCGGCTTCTCCAGATACCCGAGCTGCTCGAGCTCAGCCATATCGTTTCGGAGTGTTGCGGAGCTGACCATGAAATCGTGACGATCGATCAAAGCCTTCGATCCCACAGGCTCACAAGTCGCGACATAATCGTCTACGATCGCCTGAAGAACTTCCTTTTTCCGATTGTCCAAAGCCATGTCCGCACCTCCTTCATCTTGTGTCAAAGTACGGTTTAGCACTCTATCTTCTCGAGTGCTAAACCTACTATAATTCTAAAGTCAAAGAATGTCAAGACAAAAGCAAAGAAAGATTTTATTTCTTGTTAATGTATAATGTTTTATATGGACGAGCAGTTGATCAACAGTACCATTTCCTATATAAAAGCACTTTTCTCGGGGAACGCGGATGGCCATGACGCGGACCATTCTCTGCGCGTCTACAAGAACGCAGTAACGATTGCATCAAACTATCCCGAGTGCGATCTGCTTCTCGTATCCCTCGCTTCCCTTCTTCACGATGTTGATGACCACAAGCTCTTTCAGACAAAGAATAACAGCAATGCCAGAGAATATATGAAAGGTCAGGATATCCCCTCTGAAACGATCGAACAAATCGTAACGATCATCAACTCAGTATCTTTTAGTAAGAATAGAGGAAAGACTCCCGAAACGATTGAAGCAAAGATCGTCCAGGATGCCGACCGGCTCGACGCCATGGGCGCCATCGGTGTCGCCAGAACATTTGCCTACGGCGGTAAAAAAGGACGGAGCCTCGAGGACTCCGTCCAGCATTTTCATGATAAGCTTCTTCTCCTCCGGGACACCCTCAACACCGACGAAGCCAGAGAACTCGCAGACAAACGTCATTCGTTCATGGAGCAGTTTCTTGAGGAGCTTGGAGAAGAATCACAATGCACCTACCTGGATTAACTTGCTTTACTGTTTTTCAATCCATAGATTCCCGAGCCAAGAATTCCTGCAGAACTGACAAGTGACAAGATGTATCCTATTCCTCTTGAATAGATAGCAGCATACTCTGCCTCATGGAATGTATGCACACCTTCACCGACAGCAAGTATGACCGCCAACACCCCCACAATTATTAGGCCAACGTTTCCTTTCGTGAAAAAATGACTCGCAAAAACCACTGCCAACACAGCCAACGCGATGTAGAAAATGCAATCTTCGCCATCAATCATTGCTATGCGCACCTCTGCACCAAAGATACTGAAGGTTGCAAATGGGAGAAATATACTTAACAAAAACAACGCTCCAGAAATTACCCCCGGCATATTGGCTTTTCTTTTCTTCCCAACAGACGCAGCATTTCCTCCATCATTAACTGGTACAGCGGCAACCTCCTTTGTATCATCAGAAAACACATACCCACAAAGACTGCAGCTTTCCGCTTCATTTAAAAGTTTAGAACCACATTTCGGACAAATCATTTTACACTCCTCCCGTAAAAATATTATGTATGACTTCTAGTTCTGTTTAGCCAGATCCTTCGAGTTCGACTCATAGAACACTTTTCCCGTCTGGGAATTTACATATTTCAGCGAAACGCTATCCGGTGGATTCACGAGGAACTGGTAATAAGCTCCACTATATATGTACAACTGCAATGCCAGTATAGATTCACCCAGCGTCAAATCTTCAGATGAGCATGTAATTGTATACTCCGAATAATGGTCGTCATGCGAAATACTGATAATGTGCGGGTAATCAGGATTATTAAGTGTCTCCTGAATTGACTTTTCAATACCTTCCTGAATACCTTTCATCAATTCTATATACTTCTCTTTTGTCATGACATAAGTTACGCTGCCATCAGGATTCACTTTTCCGGAAATAAATCCATCATCTTTAGCTACAGACTCATCAACCTGTGCTTGAGTTATTTCTCCGACAAAATCTTTAGGAAAAGAAAGAGAGACATTGCCATCTACCACTTCTGCATCAATATCCCCTATAGCTTCTAAATCCTTCTGAACCTCATCCACTTCTTCCGAAAACTCTGACATATCCGAAACCGTCTCCGCAGTTGTCGAAGGCGTCGCTACCACCTCATTAGAATTTGTCAGAGTTACCGTTTCCTTCGGTTTGAACAGATCGTGAGTGGAGAGATAGTAAAAGCACGCAAGACATCCCCCTATGAGAAGAACACATATAACACAAATGGTGATTGGTTTTTTCATATCCACGTCCTCCCGAAGAAGCTATTTGTATATCTACAAACTATAGGTTCATTCTAGAGCAGACTCATAACGTCAATCATGAATCTATATGAATATTCTGTAAAAACAGATATTCCAGCTCATCTGAGGTAATGGTATCAAATCAACTGTCCAATTATTTGTCCTGAATCGAAGACATATCCTCCCCCATCTTTTCTGTCAGATCATGGAGGCTTTTATTGTACTGGGCCTGGGTGATGGCGTGCTTCTCGAGGAAGGTATCCAGCAGGGCCTTTTGTTTTAAATACAGTTCGTGTTTCTGCTCTTTGGTTGACATAGATCCTTCCTCCTTCTATTTCGCATCACGTGTGAACGTACAGTTCGGGTAATTCAGGCAGCCCCAGAACTCGCCGAAACGGCCGGATCTCTTCATCAGGGAACTGCCACACTTCGGGCATCGAAGCGTGCCTGGAATGATTCCCGGGTTTACTCCGGAAACATTCGCACCGCAGAACTGCGGAAGTGCGCCCATCTCTTTTCCGAGACACTCAAATACTTTCTGGTTCATGCGGCAGTCATTCAACGCGCGGTGGGCACCATCGGAACAGATGCCGTAATGTTCGGCAAGGCAGCTCAAAGAATATCCTTCAGGGCACTTCATTATCTTCTTGGCGAACTTCAGTGTATCAATATAATCATTCCCAACGGTCTTCCCCAGGAATGCTTCCGCATCACGATAGATGAACTTCAGATCGAAAGACTGGATGTTGTGACCGACAAGGACCTCGTCTCCCGCGAATTCGAGAAACTCGGGAAGCACTTTGGAGAATGAGGGACTGTTCTTGACCATCTCATCCGTGATCCCGTTAACATAAGAAGCTGCTGACGGGATATGCATCCCGGGATTTACCAGCGTGGAGTATTCGTCAACGATCCTACCGTCACGGACCTTCACGGCAGAGATCTCGACCACTCTGTCCGAATACCAGATGATGCCTGTCGTTTCCAGATCAAACACCACGTAGTTCGGAATATATGTATTCAGAATGTTTCCACACTTATCTGAGAGCAATCCGGTCACCTCTCTCCACTTTTTCGCTTTCCGAAGGAGTGTCTTCTTCAATTCTCTTTCAATCATTTTAATACAAGTTGTTATGACTAACTCATTCACTTCATCATTTTCATAATAAGAAAAATGCAGGGCAAATATACGGTCTTTAAAAAGTTCCATATAGAACCTTGACGGCAATTAGTTCTATATGGTACTATCTACCTGTCGAATCTTATATGCTCCGGAGGCAATATATGGAAACGAGAACCGGCTTTCTGATATCACAGATCAAGCAGGTACAGGCACGTGTTTTTCAGCGGCTGCTTCAGGACAGCGGCGTAGAGGAATTCAATGGTCCTCAGGGTCACATCCTGTATGTACTTTGGCAGAAGGATGGTGTTCCGATCGTAGAGCTTTCCCAGAAGACGGGACTTGCGAAGAATACCCTCACCGCCATGCTCGGCCGCATGGAAGAAGCCGGCTTGATTGCGAGAAAAGCAGCAAAAGCAGATAAAAGACAGTCTCTGATCGTTCTCACCCAGAAGGCGAAAGGTCTTCAGGGAAAATACGATGAAGTCTCTCAGAAGATGAATGAGATCTTCTATCAGGGATTTACCGAAAAGGAAGCCCTGAAGATGGATTCCTACCTCGACCGGATCCTGGAAAACCTGGAACAGTCAGAACGCAGTCTTAAGAATGGAAAGGATGATTAAAATGGCAAAGATTCAAGTAAAGAACTGGAACGATTTCTGCCCGCAGCAGTTATTTCTTTATGGCACATACAAGGAGGACGGAACACCTGACTTCGGTCTCTTCTGCTGGTTCAGCTATATCTGGACTTCGGAGGAAGATTACGGCGGAGAAGGTCTGGGGGTTATGGCCGCGATCGGCGCTGAAAAACTGACCAAAGATCTCATCCGTAAAAACGGTGTCTTCTCTGCTAACCTTGTCACGGAAGAACTCCTTCCTCTTGCCGATTACTACGGCAATGTTGAGGGACGCTATAATCCCGATAAGATGAAGTACATGCCGACAGTGGAAAAAGGCACGGTGCTGAATGTCCCGACGATCGCAGAAAGCCCTGTCAGCATGGAGCTTCAGGTGATTAAAGAAATCAACATGGCCAACGGAAGTGATGTTTTCCTCTGTAAGATCATGGGCGAGACCGTTAAGGAAGAACTCACGAATAAGGAGATCCCCTTCATCGACAGATTTAAGACAGTTAAGCAGGTCCTCTGCGGTGGTGAGGAACGTTATGTCAGCATGGACGGACGTGACCTCGGCCCATGGGGCGAACCGATGAAGACACTTACGGAAGCATAAGAATTCTGTAAAAGCACTGAGAGAAAAAGAGCCGGAATTGAAGTGAACCCCTGAAGTTGAACATACTTCGGGGGTTCACTTCATTTGATACCCGGCTCTTTCTTTATATCTCTTTGCAGAAACTTACGATCTGTTCCCTGATCGGTCCGACATCTTCTTTTCCCTCAATCGAAGTGAATCCCAGATGTCCGGCACACTCGATCTCAAGGTGTCCGTAGAAGTGTTCGATACTGAAGATCAGACGCTCACATTCTTTCATGTTGGGACCGGTGCGAAGTGCAATCGCATACCCCTTCTTCCCTGCCGGAAGACTCTTATGCGGTTCATGGGTGTTGCACCACGGTGTGACCCTGTCAATGAAGGCTTTGAACTGGCCCGGAATATCGGCCCAGTAGGATGGTGCCACACAGACGATGGTGTCTGCTTTTTCGAATTCTCCCATCAGAAGATCCACGTCATCACTCTGGACACATTCAGCAGTCTGATGGCAGCTTCTGCATCCTTTACAGAACGCGAAGCTGTAGTCATCGATAGAGACGGACTTGACTTCATATCGGGAAGATAACTGTTCTGAAACGATCCTGGTGATCTCTGCCGTAGCACCGGTTTTTACCGGGCTGCAATTGATAACGAGTGCAATCATAGTCACTCCTCCTTTTCAAAGTTTTACCACTTTGAAAAACAAATATCAATCTATGATACTATAAGTATAATGTTTAGCTTCGCAGATGCGGAAAAGGAGTCGGTTATGAAGCATTATCTTCTTATTCTTCGGATCACCTTTATCGTTCTCGGAATCTTTTTTATCTTTATGCTCGTTCTGGCACTCAACAATCTGAAAGAGGGAAAGGCATACAGAGCCCGCTGCACAGAAACAACCGAAGGTACCGTCACCTATTTTTCCAAAATCAAAGGAGGAAGACATCACAGCAGCGAAACTACTCTTGCATATAAGTACAAATTAAAAGGTTTCGAGTATACTGCAGACCATAAATACGGAAAATACTACAGCAACATGAACTATTCCAAAGGAGACCGTATCACGATCCACTACAATCCGGACAAGCCTTATGAAAACTATGCCGACAGATTCTGCTACCATGAAGAGGTGGCAAAAGAACGTCTCTCGATCGTTGGCATCGTCTGGGCCGTATACTTAATCTTCCTCACGATCCACATCGTAACAAGCGTTCGTTCACCCGAGAAGTTTTACTACTAAAGATACTTATCCGATCGAGCAGAGCTTTCCTCTCAGAATATATCCGATCTTCTCATAGCAGGCATTGGATGCGACATAGTCCGCATCAGTATAGAGCATCGGAAGATATCCTGCATCCTGCGCTTTTTTCGTCACCTGATATACAAGATTCTCGGCATAGTGCTTTCTTCTGTGATCCGGATGAGTAAACACCAGATTAATGGATGCCAGGCCGCCGGCGGCGGGCGCGTATTTACAGCAGCCTACGCTGTTCCCGGCCTCGTCTTTCCAGAAGTACATGGTCCCCTGATTGATAAACTCGATCGCACCCTTCCGGTAATTCTCGAGGGTACCCTGATCGATGCCGATATCCTGATGGAACAGCTCCATGAATGCGACCAGTTCTTCCAGATCGTCCATTGTGCAGCAATGGATCGAACCGCCGCATTCTTTCTGCGGTTCGACGGGAGCCGGACAGTCATATGCAAACATGTTGGTAATAATCGAAAGCGTAAGACCCTCTTCCCCAGCACGTTTTATAAAGTAATTCGCAAGATCATATTTGACATTGAAGTGATACTCTCCATTGAGAAGACCCTTCTCGTTTGCCACTTGAAAAGCACTCTCCATTTCTTCCGGAGAAGCGTCATCCGAAAGCCAGATCCATACGGGGAACGGATGTCCCGTGAAGCAGAGAATGAATCTCTCATGGTCAGATAGAAGGATCCTGCATTCGCCTTTCATGATGCGTCTTAAAACAGCAAACGTATATCTGTCAGCTTCCAGCAGTTTATCGTCTCTTTCATCAACAAAAGTATCCATCTTACTAACCGCCCTTTTCACGGAATTTTGAAATCATTATAGCATCTGAAACCGAAGAGGAGGTGGCAGTGCTGGTATAATCCGGCAAGCGAAACGATTGGCGCTGTTAAGGGAGAACAATCCGAAATAGAATTTGACCTTTACACATCTATAATTTGTATAGTTTACATGAACCGGTTTATCTGATAAGGTTACAATGCAATAGAGTTGGGTTAGACACAAACACGACATTTTATTCTTATCATCTTTGACTGCATCGGAGGACTTAACATCATGCGTCGTAAATTTGTTGCGTTTTTAACGTCAATTATGTTCATTTTGGCTTCGGTTCCGTTCATCGGAACAGCCGGAGTCCGTGCCGCTTCTTCTACACCACTGAACGAAGTTACCGCACTTACAGGCGGTGATCTGAGCGCTTCTCTTACCGTTGGAGGCGTGGAGATCGATAACAATTCCACCATCCACTATGGCGACACGATCGTATGTACGCTGAGATGGGCACTCCCGAACAACGACATCTTCGAGCTTTATCCCGGTGATTCTCTCACCTACGAACTTCCGGATAATATGGACTTCGTGGGAAAGTCCGGCAACATCCTGGACGGGGATAATATTCTCGGTACATATTCGATCAGCGGACATACCATTACCATCACATATACCGATTCGAAGTTCTGCGGGAACCAGGACCGTATCGGTAATCTTTCATTCTACGGCTCGATCGAGAGCGATCCGAATCCGGCCGAAGCACCTGATCCGATCAAGATTACTTTCAAAGGTGCTCGCGACTTTAACCTCCTGGTCGATGATAATCCCATCGATGCGAAGCTGACAGTTAACAAGGTTTTCCGTGTAGTAGATAACGTCAATCACATCTATTCCTGTGTGATCCCGATCACCGCTACCGGCGACCAGACCAACATCGAGGTCATGGATACCATGTGGCCGGGCATGTCACTGAAAAGCACCCCTAAGGTATATACTACGAACCCGCCTACCGATGAGACACTCTTCACCGACTGCAGTGCTTTTGAAGACGACGGCGGAGACGGACATACATTTGTCGGCACGATCTACCATCTCGAAAACGACCAGACTGTCTACCTCTACTATCTTGTAGAAGTCATGGATGAGATGTTTGACGAGGATGCCGCAACCCAGTTCATCAAGGATAATGGATATAACACTCCCGGCAACTACTACGAGGACGGCTATAACGGTACAATTCCGAACCGCGTAACAGTCAAGAGTACACAGGTCCCGACGCCGGTTCAGAGAACCACCGACATCTACGGTTCCGGTTACAACATGGAGAAGTGGCGTGCCGAGTTCGAAATTGATAAAGCGACAGGCATTAATGAGCTGGATCTCGGATATATCCGCTGGCAGCTCTATATCAACCCGATCACGGACCAGAAAGTTACTTCCGGTTATATCATCGACACGCTTCCGGAGAATACTACGGTCGATGAAAACAGTTTCTTCCTCCATGATGCGGGCTGGCATGAAATGCCTTTCTCAGAGTATGTGTCCTACGAAATATATACCAAAGACGGCAAAAAGATGATCCGTTTCGACTTCACATCGAAGATGATTGCGGACCTGAAGGTCAGCACCGAGAGCTTCTACATTGAGTACCGTACACACATGGATAAACAGACAGATGATATTTTCGAATACGTCAATAGGGCAACTCTCTTCTATAATGACAAAGAACTGGATAACCGCGTCGGCCGCTGGGAGAACAAAAAACCGAGCGAACTGGCGAAGTACGTTAAGTATGACCAGACGATCGCACCTTATGCAGAGTATACGATTCTGGTAAATCCCATGGCGATGGATCTTGATCCGAACAGCGATGATCTGATTCTTTCCGATACGTTGGGATCGGCTCTGGATGTGGATCTCGATTCCATTCTCGTAAACGATCAGGCCGCAGCACCGGGTTCGGTCAACTTCTCTTCCGAAGACCGCACATTTACGATCAAGCTGAAGGATTCTACCCGATATTCGATCACGTACCGTGCCCGCGTGAACCTGGTAAAGGATTCGCCGCTCAACGAAGGAAACGCCAATAACGTCTGTGAACTTGTCGGCGTGATCACGAACGGAGACGAGAACTCCGCATGTCTCAAGGGCAAAGTATATGAGAGTTCGGCAGGTTCTTCTTCAAGGATCGGCTACGCGACGCTGAATGTGGTAAAGCACGATAAGGATTCCACAGGAACACTCCTTTCCGGCGCCGTCTTCAGTGTTTCCTCGGCAACACTGAACGGTCAGACGGTCACCGGAACGACAAGTATCGGATCCGGTACAACAGGCAGCAACGGCAAAACAACTTTCAATGATCTTGAGCGCGGCACATGCTATCTCTTCATTGAGACTCAGGCTCCGGAAGGATACGAACTAGACGGCACCCCGTTCTTTGTAATCTTCGCGGCAGATGCCACCACGGCTTATCCGTCTACCGTGACGTATAACGGTAAAGATTATGAGGTTATGGTCGTTGACTTCACAAAATACACGGCCGATAAGTACGTGGCCAATGCACTGGAAACTACCACGGATCCTTCCGACCCGTCAGAGTCCTCCGATCCGAGCAGTTCAGAGACTTCTTCGACGGAGACACAGGCGCCTTCCGAATCCGCTACGGAACCGGCGGATCCGTCCGAAACAACAGGTGACGTTAATAACGCCATCCGTGACAGAGCATCTGAAGAACCGGCCACAACAACGACAGCATCTCCGACAAAGGAACTTCTTGTAAAGACCGGTGAGACCATCGGCAAGCTCGCCATCATCGGCGGCGGCATGATCCTCGTTGCTTTCCTGGCGGTGCTGGGACTCGCGAAGAAGGATAAGGAATCAGAATAAACATAAAAGTGGGAAAACAATATGGGTATCTGCATTGGAATTATTGCAGTACTTGGTATTGGTGCAATCTTAAGTTACATCTTTTAATATATTGTCTTGATCTTATCGAGATCTGTGCCGGTCCTTCTGCAGAATTCGGCAATGTCGAGCGGAGTGGAGACAACTTGGATATCACGAAAATGACCGGTGACGCGATCGACAAATCCGACGGTCGCTTCACCGGTACATATACTCTTCTTTATTGCCGGTTCTTCCTTTTCAGGATCAAAAGGGATCGGCTTTTCCTGTTTCTTATGAAAGATACTCATCGCATGCGAAGGTAGTCGGCGTATCTTTCCTGCTTCTTCTTTTCCTTGATCACTCCGACAATTCCGGCAATCAGGATCAGGCCCGCGCCTGCGCAAAGGAGCCAGAAACCGATCTCCTGGTCAACACTTCCACCCTTCTTGACCTGGGTGATGTCGTACCAGAGATAGTAGTTCTCAGCGCTTGCAGCGATAACGGATAGCGCACCTACTGCAATTACGCCCTTATGTCTTCCGAAGAATCCGAGGACCAGCGCCAGCAGTGCCAGAAGCAGGAATCCGTATCCTTCGAAACGGCTGATCAGGGTAATATCGAATTTCTCATTATTCAGGGTGTAAGTAATCATGTCGGTAAAGACAGACGCAGCCATCGTGATTGCCGCGAGCATGGCAATAATATTCTTACTGTTCGCCTGAAGATCTGCAATCGAACCCGTCTTCGGGAACTGGTAACCGCATCCGCGGCAATTCTTCTCAGTGTTAAAGCTCTTGGTTCTGCATATCGGGCAAGTACGAGTCGCCGCGGAGATCTCGCCGGCGCCGGGAGCCTCGATCTTTCTTGCAGGGGCACTGGCACTGGGACCGGAGCCCTGTTCATATTTTCCTCTCGGAACATTGGCAGCTGCCGGTTTTGCGTTCTCAGAATCAGAAGACGCGCCGGATGCAGCAGAAGCTGTTTTCTTGGCCGGAGCAAACGGAGACGGACGGGCCGCCTCTTCTGCGGACACAAACGGCGGAACCGGTGTAAACTCGATATCTTCCTTCTTCTTTGCAAGAGAATCGAGATCCCATTCAGGATGCTCTCTGGACATGAGCTTAGTAGGACCTGCAGATGCAGCAGCTGCTGCAGCGCCTCTCAGAAGCGACGGTGCTTCTTCCTGGTCATCCTGCGGGCGGGCAGCCGCTCTTTCTTCCTTCTGCGGTTCCGGTCTTGCTGCCGGGCGTGGAGCCGGTGCCGGCTCACGGTTGGTCTGCGGTCTTGCCATCGGCTTTACCATCGGCTTAATGCCCTGGCTCTTGTTCGGGGTATTTCTATTCGGGAGCGGAGCGAGAAGGTTAATACCTTCATCGTCATCGTCCTCTTCAGGTTCAGAGGCTGCTTCTTCCTTCTCTTCTTCGCCGGAGACATCCGGGAAATCAGGAAGCGGTTCCTCATCTGCTACGGCAGGAGCTGTCAGGAGCTCGGACTCTTCGGGAGCTTCTTCCAAAAGCTCACTCTCATCGATAAGAGAAGGTTCTTCTTCGTATGCGGGTTCGTCTGCATACGGAACTTCTTCTGTATATTCAGGATCCTCAGCATACTGAGGTTCTTCAGCATATTCTGTCTCTTCCTGATAATCAGCATACTCTTCAGCCGGTTCTTCGGCGTACTCTTCGGCGTACTCTTCGGTATACTGCCCTTCTTCCTCATACTGGGGCTCTTCGTCACCAAAGGCAGGAAGATCTTCTGCATAATCCTGGTCCTGCTGGAGTTCTTCTACATTCTCCGCGGCCTCTTCTACATATTCTTCCGGATACTCGGAAACTTCTTCTACATAGTCAGCTGCTTCTTCCACATAGTTATCTGCGTCAGCATACTCTTCAGGCGCATACTCCTCTTCTGTGTACTGAGCATCCATATACTCTTCAGGAGATTCTTCTGTGTACCCGGTCTCATCAACATACTCGACGGGTTCTTCTACATATTCTTCCTCAGCGTCACCAAACACCGGAAGGTCTTCTGCGTACTCTTCGGGAGCATACTCCTCTTCCGTGTACTGGGCATCTATATATTCTTCAGGAGATTCTTCCACTAACTCAGCATCTTCTAACGGTACTTCGTCTATCATATCGGAAGCGACGTCTGCCGCCTTATTCAAATCAACCAGCGTGGCACCACATCGTCCGCACACTTCGGACGTTCCGAGGATCCTCTGCCCGCAATCAGGACAAATCTTCATATCTGCATACTCCCCTCATGATATAAAACATATCTAACCATTATTATCCCCTATATAGACTATCAATTCAAGTAAAAAAACAAATTGGGGCTTTACGCTGAAAACAGGGAAATGCAGAAAATCCTGACTGTGCCTACATCATCTGCGCTTCCCGAAGGATCAGATACATGGCATTTCCTTCCTCATAAGTATCAAAAGTCCCGACAACGGTGATCTCCGTACCTTCTTCGGGATAGTCATCCGGATACTTGTGATCCCCTTTAAGATCAAACTCGATCCCCTGTGAGCAGCAGGCGGTCGCATCCTTAATGATGCACGCGAAATAGTACTTATCAGTGCTTTCATCGTGGAACATGGCAAAGCTGCCCTTCATCTTGACGGTCTTCCCTCTATAGCGGTCGGGCTCGTAGACCATGCCGAGGACTTCAGCGTAAACTGTGGTGGATGACATCACGGAAAGATCGATATCGATGCCGTCCTTATTTGCGGTCTGCGAAGACTCGGATGTCTCCGTTTTTTCCGTGGAAGGAGTCTCAGAGGGAACCGTTTCGATCGTAGTTGCTGATGATTTTTCGGCGTTTGATGCATCCTGCGCCGACTGAAGAAGATCTGCGACACCGGTCGTGCCGTTCGTTCTCGTTCTGACATTCTGCTTTGAGCAGCCTGCTGAGATCGAGAGTACAAGGATCAGGCTCAGTGGAAGCACCCTTCTTCTGTTCTGTTTTTCCGGTCTTTTCGTCATATCAGTTCCCTCCTTTAGCGGCACCGATGATATAGCAGATGATGAATGCGACGACGTCGGTCGCAACGATAGTCGAGCCGACGGGCGTTCCCGTAAGGATCGAGATAATGATCCCCGAAAATGCGCAGAATACAGAAAGGATCGCAGAGAATATCGTGACGCTCTTAAAGCTTCTGAAGATCCGCATCGAGGAGATTGCAGGAAAGATGACGAGCGCAGAGATAAGAAGCGATCCGACAAGATTCATGGCAAGAACAATAATTACCGCGATCACGGCCGCGAGGAGAAGATTGTATCTTCCCGCCTTCGTCCCTGTCGCCACGGCGAAATCTTCGTCAAAAGTAACGGCGAATATCTTGTGGTAGAAAAGAATGAATATCGTGACGACAAGGACAGCTAAGATGGCACAGAGCCAGACGATTTGCGGTTTTAAAGTCAGGATCGAAGCCGCACCGAAGAGCGTCGTACAGACATCTCCCGAAAGATTCGATGACGTGGAAAACACGCACATAAGAAGATAGCCGAAAGCAAGCGCGGCGACGGAGATCATGGCGATGGCCGCGTCTCCCTTGATTTTCACTTTCCGCCCTCCGGAAAGAAGAAGGATTGCACTTCCGACCGTCACGGGAAGAATAACGAGCATGTTGTTTGACACACCGGCGACACCCGCTACACACATCGCGCCGAACGCGACGTGCGAGAGTCCGTCACCGATATAGGAGAAACGCTTCAGCACGAGCGTGACACCGAGAAGCGATGAGCACAGAGCAATCAGAACACTTACGATCAGGGCACGCTGGACGAATGGATAAGAAAGATACAACGAGAGTTTATCGATCATGCGGGAGTCCCTCCCTTCTGTGCTGCAAGGAAGAATCTTCCTTCCTCGCTTTTCAGATACTCTTCCTTCGTTCCAAAGAAAAGATGTTCTCCGATATGGAGGATGTGCGTACCGTAACGAAGCGCGGCAGGGATATCGTGGGAGATCATGATGACCGCGATCCCGCTCTTCTGCAGGTTCTCGATCAAGTCATACATTTCGGAAGCGCCCTTCGGATCCAGTCCGCTGACCGGTTCATCGAGAAGAAGGATCTTTCTTGTCGCACAGAGTGCCCGGGCAAGAAGCACTCTCTGCTTCTGTCCCCCGGACAGCTGGCGGAAGCACTTCTTCCGAAGATGCTCGATCCCCATGCGGCGCATATTTTCATTGGCCAGTGATTTTTCAACAGGACGGTAGAAAGGACGAAGGCCCAGGCGGCCCTGGCATCCGGAGAGAACGATCTCCTCCACGGATGCCGGAAAATCCTTCTGAATCAGAGTCTGCTGGGGAAGATAGCCGATCTCGTTTTCCATTAAGCCTTCGCCGGGGAGGATGCAGCCGGATAGCGGTGTCTGAAGATGCAGAAGCGTCTTCATGAGCGTTGTCTTTCCCGATCCGTTCTCACCGACGATAAAGAGATAATCGCCGGAACAAACTTCAAAATTCACTCCCTCGACAATGGCCTGTCCATCGTATCCGAGAGATAGATCTTTCACTTGCAAAAGTGGCATAGCCGCACCTCCCCTTTTTCGAAAATTACTTCAAGGCTTCTTTCAGCACGTCAAGATTCTTCTCCATGATGGAAAGATAGGTCGTGCCGTTCTTTACGTCCTTCGATGTGATGGACTGCATGGAATCCATCGTAAGGATGCTCTGGTCTTTCGAGCTTGTGTTCTCTTTGATCGTCTCAGCGATCTTGTGGTTCGGGCCTTCGATCGTCATGACAGCTTTAAGATTAAGTTCATCTACTTTCTTCGAAAGAAAAGCAATCGTCTCAAAGCTTGCCTCCGACTCTGCGGAGCAGCCGACAAATGCCGCGTAGTAAGAAAGTCCGTAGTCATCGACAAGATAACGGAACGGGAAACGGTCACCGAAAAGAAGTGTTTTTACAGATGCGGCGCCGACTGCTTCCTGATACTTCTTATCGAGATCCAGAAGTTTCTTCTTATAGTCTTCCGCGTTCTTCTTAAAGGTATCCGCGTGGTCCTTATCGACCTGGGCAAGCTTATTTCCGATCGTTTCTACAAGTGAGGATGCACTCTTTAAAGAAAGCCATACATGTTCGTCGTATTCCGGCTCCTCTTCGTCGTGCTCATGTTCGTGATCGTGGTCCTCGTCATGTTCATCGTGATCATGATCTTCATCACCGTGGTCGTGATCATGCTCTTCACCCTGCATGCCTTCAACCATTTCCTCTTCTTTGACCTGATCGCCGAGAGAATCAAGAAGATTGATGACCGCCATATCCTTATTCGTCGCCTGGTCGAGGACATCCTCGACCCACTCATCCGACTCGCCGCCGACATAGATGAAAAGGTCGCATTCGGAGATCTTCAGAATATCGTCTGCTGTCGGCTGGTAACTGTGAAGGTCAACGCCGTTATCGAGAAGCAGAGTGACATCCGCATTCTCCTTTTCATCGCCGAGCACATTCATGACCCAGTCATATTCAGGAAAGATCGTGGTTACGATCTTCAGTTTCTTATCGCTGTTTTTCTTGGATTTTGAGCAGGCCGGAAGACACATAGCCGATGCGACCAGCACTGCGAGAATAGAAAGATGCTTTTTCATAAAACATCCACCTCCGTGTGTTTTTATGTTTTTGAAAACGTGAAAACAGAAGGCAGACCTATGCCCGACGGGTGTGGTTCTGCCTTTGGAAGATGGATATCAATTATTCAGCCGGACTTTTTCAGTTACAGGGGTCTCCGATGAAGTAAACACCGGAACAAGATGCAGGGTAAGACATAAAAAGAGAACCGGAAGGATCGCGGAAACAAGCGTCTTTCTGCTTTCTTTAAATACGCGGATAACAGCTTCGCACTGCTTAATGATCGAGCAGACCGGACAATCGTGACCGTCGCATTCATGGCCGGATTCAAGGGCGATATAGAAACTGGAGAACAGAAGAACAAACAGCACCATGATCCCGAGGATACCGGCGAGCACTCTTCTTGACTTGGAACTTTCTGAAACGCGCACTTTTTCTTACTTCCTGCCTTTTTCTAAAAACGTGGAAATTATAGCACACCCTTATTTTCAAAACAAGTAATTGCGAATGATTCGCAATTAGATTTGATCCGCAGCTATCTTCTTATGCTGCAGTTCACAGATCGAAAAGACTCATCTGGGTGTACTTTTCGGGAAGTTCGTGAAGGTAGTTAAAGCAGTCTTCCGGCTTATAGAGGATATCGTTCTCTTTACAGGTCTTCCGAAGGAGCGCCATCAGGGGCTTGGCGTTCGGACTCGACAGCTCGTAGGCATTCCCGTAGTTTCTGATGTAGTTCTCTTTAACGCCCTGGAAGTGCTTGTCGAGTGCCGCATAGAAATACTCCCTGTCCCCTTCTCTTAAGGTCACGCCGATATCAAAGCAGATGATGCCCTTGACACCCACCCGGACACATTCATCGAGGATCGCTCTTACGTTTTCTTCCGTATCGTTGATAAAAGGAAGGACCGGTGTCATCCAGACAACCGTCGGGATCCCTCTCTTCTGCATCTCTTCGAGCACTTCGATGCGCCGCTTCGTATTGCAGACATTCGGCTCTAAGATCTTACAGAGATCGTCATCGTAGGTCGTCAGCGTCATCTGTACGACTGCCTTAGCCTTCCTGTTGATGGACTCGAGAAGATCGATGTCACGAAGGATCCTGTCGGACTTCGTCTGTACGGCGACACCGAATCCGTGCCGGTCGATGACTTCGAGGCATTTTCTCATGAGCAGAAGTTTTTCTTCGCAGTGCATGTACGGGTCCGACATGCTGCCGGTACCGATCATGCAGTGTTTTCTTTTCGACTTCAGGGCCCTTTCCAGAAGCTCCGGGGCATTCTGCTTGACTTCGATATCTTCAAAATCGTGGGTAAACTGGTAGCAGGTACTTCTGCTGTCGCAGTAGATGCATCCGTGCGTGCAGCCGCGGTAGATATTCATACCGTTACTTGCGGAAAGTATTCCCTTTGCATCGACAAAATGCATGTTCTCTTCTGCTCCTTTCCCCTGCAAAAGCCTGATAGTGTAAGTATAACACGAAATAACGCCCGCTAAGCACACATCGCCTCCCTTGATAATCCTTCGTATAACCGATACTATTTTCTCATAGGGTTAATGGATGTGAGGTTTCAGGGTATGGCACAGTTAAAGAGTTATACTTGTTCGAAGTGCGGCGGCGCGCTGATTGTTGATAAGGATCAGGAAGTTTTCGACTGCCCGTTCTGCGGAACGAAATTTGGCTTTGATGATTTTCACGGACAGGATGTTTTAGGTGACGGTGTAAAAGCACTCCGCCAGATGGAGTTTTCTTCTGCAAAGGAGAAGTTCGAGCGCATCTTAAAGGATGATCCTTCGAACTTCACGGCGCTCCGCGGTCTTGTTTTCTGTGCCGGCCACATCAACTCCCCGCAGTATATCCAGCGTATCGACAAGCTCAGGAAATGCGACATCAATAAGATGCGCGAAGCAATTCCCGATGCCGCGGAAAAAGCACCGGAAAACAATAAAGCGTACTTCTCTACTCTGTCTTCGATGCTCGACCTTTACGATGAATACAGTGAGGTTTCTAAAGAGAGCGCAGATCTTCGCAACCGGCAGTCAAGCGAAGTACAATCGCTTACGGATCTGATGGATAAGAAGGACACTGTCGCCGGCGCAATGTCAAAGGGCACGGATAAGGCCGTCGACATGATGGGCAAGTTCAAAAACGAGACGGACGATAACACGAATATACTTTCGATGTTTGCAGTCATCCTGGTATTCGTTGTTGCCATCATCGTCTGCATCTACTACTTAGGCCCCTTAGGATTATTCGCAGCATTCGGTATCGCTGTCCTCGCTTTCCTGATCCGCGGCGCGATCCTTGCTCTGATCGAGCATAAGAAAAAGCCCCATAGAGAGGCCTTAAAAGAAATACACAGCGATCTGTCCGAGCACAGTCAAAAAGAAATCGAACTGAGCAGGAAGTATGACGAACTCTATCTCCGGCTCAGGGATCTTGATCCGACTTTGAAGAAAGAACCGGATTCGAAAGAAAGCAAGTAAGAATGTTCTCACTTCTGCACGGGAATATGGAGGAAACCGGAATGGCAACAGATAAGAAACTGACCTGCACCACCTGCGGCGGCGAACTGGTCGCCGACAGAGAAAAGAATATCTATAAGTGTGCTTTCTGCGGCGTGGCCTACGGCTACGGTCTCTTTGACGGAACGGGCGCCGATAAGGCTGCAAAAGCACTGTCGATCGGCGAGTATAATGATGCCGATCTTTACTACACCTTCGTGCTTTCGATGGATCCGAAGGACCTCTCTGCCCTTCGCGGCCGTGTCTTCTGTGCCGGCAAATGGAAACGGACGACTGACTTAAAGACCGGCAAAGGAGAGCTCACCGGCGTCCGCGCTGACGCTGTCAGGAAGCGCTGCGATGAGGCGATGAAGAAGCTTTCCGAAGAAGACGGAGAGTATTTTCAGGTGATCAAAGAATTTGTGGATGTCTCCGAGAAATACCATAACGTTAAGGTCAAGGCCCGCCCGATCCAGGAAAGACAGAAGAAGCTTTCCGAGCACTCAAGAGATATCGACAGCCGTGTATCCGCAATGGAAGGAAGCTATGAGAAGGTCCGTTCACGTAACCGCTCGCTTACGGATTTTCTTCTCGACCGTCCGGGCAGCACACCCGTCCCCAATGCTCTTCAGGATGCATGGGATGTGTCGGACATCATGCACGGTGCCATGAGCGACACACAAAAAGAGGCCATGGACTATAACCGCCAGATCAACAATTACGACTTCAAACGGAAGGACCTCTACCACCGGATCGTCGGCTTAGAAAGAAAGATGTTCCCTTCAGATTGACGGGGTGGATATAAGTTTACAAGCCCCTATTTTTATCACGGATGCGTGATAAAAATATCGGATCAGAAGTGATGTGAAATAAAAAAGCGATCAGAGATCTCTGATCGCTTCTTTCATGCTCTTAACATATTCGCCGACATGAGGCGGTGCGTCTTTGCCGTACTGCTCGACGATCTTAACGATCGCGGAGCCGACGATCGCGCCGTCACTGATTTTACACATGGCGGCTGCCTGCTCCGGCTTGCTGATTCCGAAACCGATCGCAACAGGCGTGTCCGTAACGCTTCGGATGTGTGTAACAATGTTACTCAGGTCTGTCGTGATCTCGGATCTTGCACCGGTAACGCCGAGGCTGGATACGAGATAGATAAATCCATCAGCCTCTTTCGCAATCATGCCGACACGGTTTTCCGAGGTCGGTGCGATCAGGGAAATGAAATCCACACCATGCGCTTTGCAGACCGGCTGGAAATCCTCTTTCTCTTCGTAAGGAACGTCCGGAAGGATGATACCATCAATGCCGATCTCTTCACATGTGCTGATAAACTTCTCGGTACCATAGGAGAACACTACGTTCGCATAGGTCATAAAGACCATCGGAACGGTAACGTCTTTTCTTAATTCACGGACGAGTTCGAATACGTTGTTCGTCTTCACTCCGCCGGCAAGCGCACGGATGTTAGCACCCTGGATGACCGGACCTTCAGCAGTCGGATCGGAAAACGGGATACCGAGCTCGATGAGGTCCGCGCCGTTCTTTACGGCTTCTCTGACACAGGCTGCAGTGGTCGCAAGGTCCGGATCTCCACAGGTGATAAATGCGATAAATGCTTTTCCGTTAGAAAATGCGTTTTTGATCTTACTCATGGATATCCTCCCCTCTGTATCTGGCGATCGCGGCACAGTCCTTGTCGCCGCGGCCGGAAATCGTGATGATGATGATCTGGTCCTTACTCATGGTCGGCGCCAGTTTCTGTGCATATGCTACAGCGTGTGCAGACTCGATCGCCGGGATAATGCCTTCCATCTTCGACAGATACTCAAATGCCTGTACAGCTTCTTCATCGGTAACCGGCACATACTGTGCGCGGCCGATGTCGTGAAGGTAAGCGTGCTCCGGACCGACACCCGGATAATCAAGGCCGGCAGAAATCGAATAAACAGGAGCGATCTGACCGTCTTCGTCCTGACAGAAGTAAGACTTCATGCCGTGGAAGATACCGAGTTTTCCCGTGTTGACTGTCGCTGCAGTCTCAAATGTATCGATTCCGCGTCCTGCCGCTTCGCATCCGATGAGCTTTACGCCTTCGTCTTCGATGTAGTGATAGAAAGATCCGATCGCATTACTTCCGCCGCCGACACAAGCGAGGACGGCATCCGGGAGACGGCCTTCCTTTTCAAGGATCTGCGCACGGGACTCCTTCGAGATGACCGCCTGGAAATCACGGACGATCGTCGGGAACGGGTGCGGACCCATGACCGAACCTAAACAGTAGTGTGTATCGGAGATACGTGTTGTCCACTCGCGCATCGCCTCAGAAACGGCATCCTTGAGTGTTCTGGTACCGGTCTTGACCGGAATAACGGTCGCGCCGAGAAGACGCATACGGTACACATTCAGCGCCTGGCGGATCGTATCCTCTTCACCCATGAAGACGACACACTCCATACCAAAGAGAGCAGCAGCAGTCGCTGTTGCTACGCCGTGCTGGCCGGCACCGGTCTCCGCGATCAGACGGGTCTTACCCATCTTCTTGGCAAGGAGTGCCTGTCCGAGAACGTTATTTACCTTATGCGCACCGGTGTGGTTCAGGTCCTCTCTCTTCAGATAGATCTTCGCGCCGCCCAGATCCTCTGTCATCTTCTTCGCGAAGTACAGACGTGACGGACGGTTTGCATATTCGTTAAATAGCTCCGTGAGTTCACGGTTAAACTCCGGGTCATTCTTATAGTGGTTATACGCTTCTTCGAGTTCGATCACGGCATTCATCAGTGTCTCGGGGATATACTGTCCGCCGTGGATACCGAAGCGTCCTGCTGGATTGGTCATACTGACTCTCCTTTCGTTGTCACCAAAGTGCTTTTCTCCTATCAACATGCCGGCTGAAAATCCGGCACAGGTCCGGTCAATCACGGGTGCTTCTTACCGCATCCACGAAGCCGGCCATCTTCTTCTCATCTTTCCTGCCGTCCGTCTCCACATTCGAGCTGACATCCACAGCAAAGCAGTGCGTCTTTCTGATCGCTTCTGCGACATTTCCCTCGTCGAGGCCGCCGGCCAGGAAATACTCCCGGTCGAAGTCCTTAAGAAGATCCCAGTCAAAGGTCTTTCCCGATCCCATGCCCGAATCGATAAGGACATAGTCTGCCGAACTGTACTTGGCCTGAAGAAGCGTAAGCCTTGTCTCCTCCTCAGACTCACCCTTCAGCTGGAAAGCCTTCATGACAGGTTTGTCGGTCATTTCACGGAGAGAATCGATATAGTCTTCGTCTTCATGTCCGTGAAGCTGCGCGATGTCGATTATACCACGGTTCAGAAGATACGACACTTCCTCCGCCGGTTCGTCCACAAAAACACCTACGGCCTTGATGTGCGGATCGAGGATCATGCGGAGCGCGGCGGCAGTATCCGGATCCACGTACCGTTTACTCTTTTCCCAGAAAACGAATCCGATGAATTCCGGACGGATCCTGTTTGCCGCCTCGATATCTTCGGGTCTGCTAAGACCGCAGATTTTGATCTTCGTACCGTTCATTTCTTACTTCAGACCTTTCAGTTCAGCAAGTCTTTCTGTCTTATCTTCCGCTCTCATCAGTGTCTCTCCGACGAGTACCGCGTCAGCGCCGATCTCACGGAGTTTCTTAACATCCTCCGGAGAAGACACGCCGCTCTCCGAAACAAAGAGTACATCACCCGGGATGAGTTTTCTGAGCTTTCTGCTGTTCTCGGTATCGACCGTAAAATCCTTAAGGTTTCTGTTATTGACGCCGATGATTCGTGCGCCGATATGAAGCGCCTTCTTAACTTCTTCGTCGTTATGTGTCTCGACCAGTGCCGAAAGACCTAGAGAATCCGCGATCTTCAGATACTCGCCTGCAGTCTTTTCATCCAGGATCGACATGATCAGAAGTACTGCTGATGCGCCCAGGACCTTCGCCTCATAGATCATGTACGGATCTATGGTGAAGTCTTTTCTAAGGCACGGGATCTTCACTTCAGAAGCGATCTCTTTAAGGTATTGATCCGCACCTAAGAACCACTTCGGTTCCGTAAGAACGGAGATACAGTCTGCGCCTGCCGCTTCATAGGACTTCGCAATCTCAAGATACGGGAAGTCGGGAGCGATCAAACCCTTTGACGGAGAGGCCTTCTTGCACTCACAGATAAAAGCAATATCCGGATTTGCGGCAAGTGCTTTTTCAAAGGAAAAAGACTGATCGGCCATCGCCTCTGCTCGGGCTTTCATCTCTTCAAAAGAGACCTTCTCCTTCGCGATTGCGACGCGTTCTCTTGCGTGATCTGCCAGCTGGTCGAGGATCGTCATAACTTATGCCTCCGGACGGTTGCTGACTTCGATCAGCTTGTTCAGGGTTTCCATAGCCTTACCGGAATCAATGATCTCGGCTGCGAGCTTAACGCCTTCCTTCATGGAAGAAGCCTTGCCGCCGATGTAGAGGGATGCACCTGCGTTCAGGAGGACCGCTTCTCTCTTCGGGCCCTTCGCACCGGAAAGGATGTCTCTTGTGATCTGTGCATTTTCTTCCGGAGTACCGCCGACGAGTTCATCCTTCGAGCATGTCTTAAAGCCGAAGTCTTCCGGTGTGATCGTAGTCGTTCTGAACCAGCCGTCATTGATCTCGCAGATCTTTGTCGGGCAGCTCATGGAGATCTCATCGAGCTTATCCATCCCGTAAACGACCATACCGCGCTTGATGCCGAGTTCTACGAGAACCTGTGCCAGCGGCTCAACAAGATACTCATCGTACACGCCGAGAAGCTGCATAGAGGGCTTTCCGGGATTGGTCAGAGGCCCGAGAATATTGAATACGGTTCTGAAACCGAGTTCTCTTCTGATTGCACCTACATACTTCATGGAAGAGTGATACTTCTGCGCGAAGAAGAAGCACATGCCGACTTCCTTCAGAAGCTCGACACACTTTGCCGGGCTCTGGTCGATATTTACTCCGAGCGCCTCGAGGCAGTCCGCGGTACCGCACTTAGAAGATGCTGCGCGGTTACCATGCTTGGCAACCTTCATACCGCCTGCCGCTGCAACGATTGCGGATGTGGTGGAGATATTGAAAGAACCTGCGTTGTCTCCGCCGGTACCGACGATCTCGAATACGTCCATACCTGTCTCGACCTGTGTCGCGTGCTCACGCATCGCGGCAGCGCAGCCTGCGATCTCTGCTGTGGTCTCTGCTCTTGCGCTCTTTGTGGAAAGAGCTGCGAGGAATGCGGCATTCTGTGTTGCCGTGGTCTCACCACTCATGATCTCGTTCATTACTGCATAGGCCTCATCGTATGTGAGGTCTTCTTTGCTTACGATCTTAACAATTGCTTCTTTAATCATTTTCATTATCTCCTTTACTGTTTACTTCCGCGCGGGGCGGGTGACTCTCTGTTTTCTTATTTCGTTTTTCAAGGTCTTCTCAACGGAGGAAGTTCTCGAGGATCTTCTTTCCGATTGGGGTCAGGATCGACTCCGGATGGAACTGTACGCCGAAGATCGGATACTCCGTATGCTCTACCGCCATGACCTCTCCGTCACCAAGTGTTCTTGCAGTGACCTTGAGTTCCTTCGGAAGCGTCTTCTCATCAACTGCCAGTGAATGATATCTTGCCACCTGCGCCGTCTTCGGGCAATGCTTAAACAGGAGAGCGTTAATATCCAGTTCGGTTTCTGAACGTTTTCCGTGCATCAGTTCTTTTGCATAGGTAACCGTTGCGCCGTATGCCGCGCAGATCGCCTGGTGACCGAGGCACACACCCAGGGTCGGGATCTCTTTACTGATGGTCTTTGCGACCTCCATGATGACCCCTGCATCCTCCGGTCTTCCGGGACCCGGGGAAAGAATGATCCTTCTCGGGTTTAACGCCTTAATTTCTTCTACGGTCATCTCATCGTTACGGATCACTTTGATGTCCGGATCGATGGTGCCGACGAGCTGGTAGAGGTTATAGGAAAAACTGTCGTAGTTATCAATGAGCAGGATCATAAGTCAGCCTCCTGTGCAAGTTCGAGAGCGCGAAGAGAAGCTTTCGCTTTGTTCAGGCACTCCTGGTATTCTTTCTCCGGATCGGAATCGGCTACGATGCCGGCACCGGATCTTACAAATACTTTTCCATTCTTCTTATATGCGATCCGTATCGCGATACATGTGTCCATGTTGCCTGTAAAATCGATGTATCCGATCGCACCGCCGTAGATGCCGCGCTTGTTGTTCTCAAGCTCTGCAATCAACTGGCAGGCACGGATCTTCGGTGCGCCGGAAAGTGTTCCTGCGGGAAGCACTGCAGCAATGGCATCGAGCGCATCGTACTCCGGACGGATCACGCCGCGAACGGTGGAACCGATGTGCATAACGTGGGAATATCTCTCGATCGAGTGAAGCTTCTCAACTTCAACGGAACCGAAGTTACTGATCTTACCGAGATCGTTTCTTCCGAGGTCAACAAGCATATTGTGCTCGGCAAGTTCTTTCGGATCGGAAAGAAGTTCCACTTCCAGCGCCATGTCTTCCGCACGGGTTGCGCCTCTCGGACGTGTTCCGGCAAGCGGGAATGTGTGAAGAATGCCGTTCTCAAGCTTAACAAGTGTCTCCGGAGAAGCGCCAGCCACCTCTACGTCCGTTCCCGAGAAATAGAACATATACGGACTCGGGTTGATTGTTCGAAGCACGCGGTAAGTGTTCAGAAGGCTTCCTTCAAACGGTGCCTCAAGGCGGTTGGAAAGAACGATCTGGAAGATATCTCCCTCGAAGATGTGGTGCTTACCCTTCTCGACCATCTCGCAGAACTGGTCTTTCTCGAAAAGCGCCTTGACCTCGCCGAGAAGTTTTCCGGGCTTTTCTTCGGACTTTTTTCCGTTATGGATGAGGTCTGAAAGATACTTCAGCGTCTTTACCGCAGCGTCGTAATTCTTTTCGATCTGCTCATCGGAGAGAGTCTTCTCGCCGTCAGTGATCTTCATGTTCTCGATCAGGACGATCTTCTGCTTTAAGTTATCGAATGCGATGACCTTATCAAAGAGCATAAGATCTACATCCTTAAACTCTTCGGAGTCTTCTACATTGGCTCTTACCGTCGGCTCGCTGTATCCGAGATAGTCGTAGGAAAAATAACCTACAAGACCACCTGTGAAGGACGGAAGATAGGGAAATCTCGGGCTCTTATATTCGGAAAGGATGTTGCGGAGAACTTCTTCCGGATCCTCGGTATGGATCGTCTCATCTCCGATCGTCATGTCACCGTTACTGCAGGTGATGGAGAGCTTCGGCTCAAAGCCCAGGAATGTGTAGCGTCCCCAGGTCTCATCCGCCTGTGCGGACTCGAGCATGTAGCAGTGGGTCGAGACATTCTTCAGGATGCGCATCGTCTCGATCGGTGTGGTGAAGTCGGAAAGGATCTCAACACTTACCGGAACGACACTGTAGGCGTTCTTCTTCGCGATTTCCTTTACTTCTTCAAGCTTCGGCAAAATATTCATTTTTGTCCTCCTTCCTGTTCGAGGGGGAACAAAAAAGCCCTCGACAGTTCTATTTCTGTCAAGGGCGAATGTACATGTCTTGCACTATCCGCGGTGCCACCTTGCTTCACGGTATGACCCGTGCTCTTAGCGAGATACCAACATATCCCCGTCAATTTACGTCTGACTAAACGTCGCAGAATACTCTGGATTTACCATTTGACTGCGCCCTCAGCGGTCCATTTGACAACTTGTTTCTCACCTGATTCTCAGCATCGCAGGCTCTCTGTAGAGGCATCACTGCCGTTATCTCCGCGTCAACGGTTTGTTCCATATTCAATTGTAGCGATAATAGCACAACAAAAAAGTGCTTGTCAATACATGGGTAGTACGATTCTATCAGACCGCGCCCGAGGCCACTGAAGAAAACATAAGAAGCGTGATTCCGGCAAAGAACATGATTCCGGAAAGGCATCCGCCGATGATGAATCTCGTCGCCTTGTGGTGTTCCCTGTCGATCAGCATCATGGCGGTAACGATCAGTACCGGTGCCGCGCAGGAAAGGAACAGATACGAGCCCATCAGCTGCACCATATCGACTTCATTAAGATCCGCAGTGTTACCGGAGCTGATCATTTGCCCGAGGTAGCCGAGAACGACAGAGACAAAGTTATTCCCGAAGTGAAGGATCATCGGAAGCAGGATATTGTTCTTCTTGACCATGACATACGAGAGCATCGCGCCGAGCACTGCCGTGTTCAGAAAGCGCAGCGGAGACCAGTGCATGATGCCGAAGAAAATTCCCATGATCAGGACGATCACCCAGTCCTTCTTGATGCTTCGGAAGTGCGAAAGCACGCACCCTCTTTCCATGGCTTCTTCGCAGATCGCAGGAAGTATCGCCACGATCAGGATAAGCATCGGAAGATTCATGTTCCCGTAGATATATTCACTGAGTCCCGTAACCTCGGCACGGTAGGATTTCGGAAGGACTGCCAGAGAGAACCCGACACAAAGAAGGCTCAGCATGAAGCCTGCGGCGCCAAGGATCGCGGTTCCAAAAAACTCGGCGACCGTGAACTTCTTCATCGGGAACATTTCTTTCAGTTTTACCTTACGGATAAGACAGTAGAAAACGGCCACCACAAGGAACATCAATTCAGAACAGACGAGTCCCGCAATACCGAGATTCCTCTGCATCCAGGCGCCCGCAGTCAGAAACAGCACAAGAAAACATATCTGGGCAACAAAGCCCATCCATGGCCTCAGTTTCTTCTGATTCGAAAGCTGTTCCATCGTCTGAATCTCCTTTTCATCAAATATCAGTCTGCCCGTTTCCGGCGTTTACAGTCTTTCCCGAGGTCATACTTTTATCACGCTTCCGTGATAAAAGTATGGTGCTATAAGTTTATCACTAGATAGCCCTTACCATAACACAAACAACGCAAAATGAAAGAAGAGTCAGTAAATAACTGACTCTTCTCTCAGATTTCAACAAATTACAACCCTAACAGTAGAAGCCTGATTCTCACTGTACTCCTAAATAGGCCATAAATGCCTTATGGAACAGATACAGCGCTCTACAGAAGTTCTGTGCATCCTCCCCGTAGGAATCATCACTGATGACATTATAGCAGTATGTCATCGGATTGTAGGTTACCTTGTAGTTCTCACCGTTTACGGTTACCGTCAATTCGAGATCCGTATCCAGTTCCGCTGCATTGATTCCACGGATACGTGCAATCTGATAGCCGTCTTTAGTAGATCTCTGAACGACTCTGCTGCCACAGCTGAAGGTCAGCTTGGCATCGCTCTTGAAGTACAGAGAAAGCGTCGTCTCCGACTTCAGTGAAAGAGTTGCTCCCTCAAAGCTTACGCCATCCGGAAGAGTTGTTCCGGCCGGATCATACGGCTTATTGATCAGATCCGCGGTAACACCGGAAAGAATCTTCTCATCATCCGAAAGCTCTGAATTCGCGAGGTCGCCCGTATTCACATTGAAATACTTCTGCGCAGAAGCACCATAGTTCAGAAGTGCTTTTACCAGGCGGATCGTCTTGGCATCGTATTTACCTTCCTCTGCAGAGAGAATATACGAAGCATACTCTTTTACAGAATATGTGTAGACCTCTCCTACGCGATCCGTATCTACGATCTGCGCAGTGATTTTACCCGTCATGTCTTTCGCGGCCACCTTGCACTTAAAGATGTAGTAGGTCTTGCCATCGATCTCGACCGGTTTATCCGCCACATCACTGACCATGATCGTCTGAGTATCGATTTTGCTGCCATTAGGAATCGTGAAAACCATCTTTGCAGTCGCACTGTTAAGAATGCTTTGATCAAGTTCCATGTAGAAATTAACAGCAATATCACCATCCAGACTTACTGTGTATCCTGCCAGATTTGCGCCTAACTCATCATCGGGCATAAGGAATGGAAGTGTAACATCATCGATATTCAGTATGAACTGGTCTGTTACACCAAAGTGCCTAATCGCTACATAGACATTCTGTCCGCTGAAGTTACTGAGATCACCGGTATACTCAACCCAACCATCTGTAGCTGTATATACAGGCGAGATCTGCGTCCACTTAGTAAGATTAATATCTGTCGGATCGACATCTTCTACTTTTGCAGCATAAAGCGCAAATGTCTCAAAAGGATAATTAACATCCTGTCCGATTGCCCAAAGGGACACCGTCTTTGCTCCATTCGGATCAACAACACCGGAAGGAGCTATTGCCCAGTTATCCGGATTTAATGCTGTTAACTGATCATTGGAGTAGGACTCAGAGAAAATAATTGTTTTATCGTTTTCTTCTCCGGAATGTGATTTCATTCCTTTTTCCGAAACTAGTCCATGTCTCCAGTTATTTCCATCTCCATCACTATCGATGAAGATCCATCCATCATCTTCAGGATCAGAAGAAAAATCATAATACACCGCGTAATCCCACTGTGCATACAACTCAAAAGAACTCTCTGACCCGATTACCTGACCGGGCACATAGGAATCTCCTTGCCCATCCGCCTGCGTATTCCAGCCTGCGAAAAGATAGTGGGCGTAGAAGAAATGATTTCCTGTAATCTCATTTGTGTTCAGATTAAGATCCTGAATATATGATTCACCAGAACCATTATTTGCATAGTAAGTAACATTTTCGCTCTCCTGCCACTGCGCATACAGTACCAGGTCACCGGAGAAACTGATAGTTTCATAATCGTCATATGCTATTCCCAAACCATCTTCCTGTGTGTTCCAGCCTGCAAACTTAAATCCGGATCTGGTAAACGGATTCTCTGGAAGAGTAAACGCGCTCTCATCGGAAGCTACATAGATAACATCTCTTTCATCGCTTCCGTTTGAATTCAGCGTAACGTATGAATACCCATCTGCCGGATAAATCTTAAGAACACTCTTAGAACCATAGGTACTACTCCCGTCGATTCCCGGCTCAACGGAACCGTAATCCGAAAAACAATACCGTGTGCAACTAACTGATCCGGCTGAATAAATCGAAAAAACAGCGTTCGCGTTATTAGATCCCGTCTCGTCAATAAGGATGACTAAAAGATTCTTCGCCGGGTCATGCTGATAAGAATGATCAAATGGGATCACAGACCAGCCAGTGTCAGCGAATGGGAAAGTACCATCGAATACCAGATCCGCATTATCTAAAATCCCTTCTTCGTCCGAAGGGCTCATCTCGGTGAGAGTTGTATCCAAAAGATACAGTTTTCCTTTTCGAGGAGAAGACATTTCACTTTCAAGATGAAAAGCTATTGCTTCAATTTCCGGACATCCTCCGATTTCTTTAGGCGTGTAGATCTGTTCAGTGAAACCATAATTGTATCTACCATTTACCGGAAGATAGGCAGATGATTCGAAGTCTCCGGCAATGATAGTTCTACTTTCATTCTTCCACATTGCGTACAGAGTCAAATCACTATCCAGAGTTAAGAACTCATTACATGCATATACAGTTCCGGATCCATTGGAAGCTGTGTTCCATCCAATCAATGTAAAACCATCACGGGTAAAAATATCGCTAGCCAGCTTTACTTCTTTACTCGGATCAAATTCCTGCTCAGAAGATGCAGTCGTGCCATCGTTAGCTTTATACGTAATACTCTTCGTCGCGACCCACTCCGCATAAAGTGTCATGTCCTCAGTCAGGCTGATACTGGCTTCAGCATTGTAATGGGTCCCGTTACCTTCAGGATCAGTATTCCATCCCACAAAAAAATACCCATCGCGTGTGAAAACCTCACCTGCCAGTTTCACTTCTTTAGACGGATTAAAATCCTGCGTAGATGAATTCTCTGAACCATCGTTTGCAATGTAGGTAATCGTCTTCGAAGCTACCCATTCCGCATAAAGTGTCAGATCCCCGGTTAGGTCGATCGGGTCTCCGGGATTATAATGGATACCGTTCCCCTCAGGATCAGTATTCCAGCCAACCAGATAATACCCCTCACGCTCGAAGTGCTGTTCGTCGGAAACATGCGCTCCTAAAGCAGACACCGATTCAGCAAACGTTTCACCTGTATTATCATTCCGGTCATAAGTCAGTTGATATGTTGATATAGCAGTAGAAGAATACAACCGCATAATATTCTTATACGAATCTGTATAAGCATTACCGAGTGTATCGCCGGGTTTTACTTCACCACTGTCGGTATATCTGTATAATACACACTTACTGGCCTCATAGTAGGTATCAAACTTCGCATAATTATATGTAAAGCTCCCGGTTTTATTGATTACGATAACCATCAGGTTATCGGTTGTTTCTCGTGTAAAGGATTGATCCAGCTTCAAATACATCCAACCGGTGCGGGTAGTTTTCATCGTTCCACTGTAAACTAATGTGGCATCGTCGATTGAAACGGTATCATCCGTATTGTCAAAACTGGTTTTATCAGTATTAAGAAGATAGACGTCACCAATCGCATCCTTGTTGCTGGCTGTACTCACCTTAAAACCTATTGCTGAAATCTCCGAAATGTTTCCGAGTTCTTCAGCTTTGTAAATCTGCTCAGAAAAACTGTAATTGTAATACAGTTTAACGGGCAGCGCATCTGAAACACTTGTAAATTCCGCATTCGCGCCGAGTTCCACAGATTGGACTTCCCCATCAGCATTCACTACGCCTGACTTTCCTGTCAGACATGAGAGAAGCTGTACCGGCAAAGCCGTAATTGTCATCGACAGTGCCAGCATCAGGGCAACCGCGATCCTCTTTGTTCTACCTCTCATAGCAACCTCCTTGACATAAAAAAGCACAAAAACATATCCTGTTTTGGTCCTATTAAATCAAGAATATTTTACCATGATGAAAGAATACTGCCAACAAAAATTGAAGAGTCAGCTAAAAAAGCTGACTCTTCTTTCAGATTTCAGTGAATTACTGCCTTAAGCATCAACGCTTCCTCAATGAGAAGCCTGCATCCTTCTGTTCTTATAAGCAGGCCATAAATGCCTTATGGAACAGGTACAGCGCTCTACAGAAGTTCTGTGCATCCTCCCCGTAGGAATTATCACTGAGGACATTATAGCAGTACGTCATCGGATTGTAGGTTACCTTGTAGTTCACACCGTTTACAGTTACTGTCAATACGCGATCCTCGTCCAGTTCCGCAGCGTTGATTTCACGGATACGTGCGATCTGATAGCCGTCTTGAGTCGATTTCTGAACGGGCTTGCTGCCGCAGCTGAAGGTCAGCTTGGCATCGCTCTTGAAGTACAGAGAAAGAGTTGTCTCCGACTTCAGTGAAAGAGTTGATCCCTCAAAGCTTACACCAGCCGGAAGATTTGTTCCGGATGGATCATACGGCTTATTGATCAGAGCCGCGGTAACAGCGGAAAGATTCCTATCCTGAGCGGAAAGCTCTGAATTAGCGAGGTTATCCGTATTCACATTGAAATACATCTGCGCAGAAGCACCATAGTTCAAAAGTGCTTTTACCAGGCGGATCGTCTTGGCATCATAAGTGCCTTCCTTCGCGGAAAGAAGGTAAGATGCATACTCTTTCACAGAATACGTGTAGATGTTTCCTTCGAGATCCGTATCCAGGATCTGCGCGGTGATTGTGCCCGTCATGTCTTTCGCAGCCACCTTGCACTTAAAGACGTAGTATGTCTTACCATTCATCTCGACCGGATGATCCGCCACCTCGCTGACCATGATCGTCTGAGTATCGGTGTTACTGCCATTAGGGACCGTGAAAACCATCTTTGCAGTCGCACTTTCAAGGACACTCTGATCAAGCTCCATATAGAAGTTCATGGCAATATCGCCATCCAGGCTTACTGTGTATCCCGCCAGTTTCTCGGCGAACACATCCTCGGCCATAAGGAACGGAAGCGCAACATCATCGATATTCATGCTGTACTCGTCCGTTACATCAAAGTGTCTGATCGCAACATAGACATTTTTTCCGCTGAAGCTACTGAGATCACCGGTATATTCAGCCCAATCAGTTGCAGTTGTGTATATGGGCGAGATCTGTGTCCATTTAGTGGGATCAATATCTTTCGTAAGATCGACGTTTTTCACTTCCGCCGCATAGAGTGCAAATCGCTCGCGGAAATAAGTACCATCCTGTCCGATTGCCCAAACGGCGACTGTCTTTGCTCCATTCGGAGCAACTACACCGGCAGGAG
>JAEEGL013956058.1_pt1 | contig 38994 bp, 16 predicted proteins | sample 9134231 | NCBI WGS metagenome assembly JAEEGL01 (sample SAMN16246548, study PRJNA631951) | gut metagenome | biome: gut microbiome; feature: rumen; material: fiber-attached | host: Bos | place: Iran: Karaj | collected 2018-10 | reverse complement strand
CGGGAGAATACGAGTGCGGCAAATCCGGACAATGCTTAACCAATGATCCGACGGGATGCGGCAGGGAATGCAGAGTCTGCGATGTCGATTTGAATTCATACGAATCCACCTGCGATGATGTCGGTGTGTGCCATGTCGTAAAATGTCAGAATGGCTATCACTTCGTTTCGGACACGCAGATGTGCGAACAAAACACTCAGACATCATGTGGCAGTACAGATAAAAGCGATGCCAGGGACTGCACAGCCTTATCCGATGTCCAGGAAATTCAGTGTATCAATGGAACGTGTATTATCGGTGAATGCAGTGCAGGATATCATCTGCATGAAAATACCTGCGAAGCAGACAGCGATGATAATTGCGGCGCACATGGCATAAAATGTGTCGTTTCCAATGGTACATCGGCGTGTCAGGGTGGTGAATGCAAAACAACGGCATGTGATTCCGGATATCATCAGGAAGAAAATTACTGTACGGGCGATAACACCAGCAGCTGCGGCGATCAGGATTGCAGCAAGCTGCCCGGCTGGATGGCTGGAAATTGCATCAATTCGACCTGTATAGCGACGGCATGCGACAAGGGATATTATCTCGACGACTCCGCATGCGAAGTCAATGACCAGGATAACTGCGGCACAAAAGGCAAAAAATGTACGGTTAATAACGGCTCAGGAAGCTGTGATATCAACAAGGGCGAGTGCATATTCGAAGGCTGCAGCTCCGGATTTCACAGGGTAGGCAGCGAATGTATTCAGGATTCGGTGAGCGCATGTGGTCCAGACGCAGAGGATTGTTTATCAAAACCCGGCTGGAAGACGGCCGATTGCAAATCGGGGGGTTGCCAGGCAACAGGCTGCGAATCGGGTTTCCATCTATATCAAGAGAAAACAACTTGTGAGAATAATAGTACATACAACTGCCTGAGCCATGGCAATGTCTGCAGTGATTCCAATGCCGTCAGCGTAAGATGTGACAATACCAAAGGATGCCAGGTGAACGGATGCAATAAAACCTATCATGCTTCGGCGGATAATTCCAAATGCGTCATCAATTCAAATACTGAATGCGGGGCACCGGGTCTGAACTGCACGACCCCCAACAGCACTGCACACTACACGTCCGCAACGTGCGATATAAACGCCGGCGTTTGTTTACCTCAAAAATGCGCTACCAGTCCCAATGAATATATTTTACTGAATAGAGTATGTGTTGAAGGCTGCTATCTGGTTCAAATCAATAATTACGGGGCAAGTGAATATTACTGTTGCCAGATAGGGAACTGGGAATACTGCAGACAAAACAAATCATGTAATTCATGCAGATCGCTCGGCATGGCAGATATCAACGGAGATATGGCCTATAAAGCGGGCTGTATCACACCTGCCATGATCAAAGAACTTGAAATCAAGAATTACACAACCCAGCAAATCTATTGTCCCAGGGAAATCTGTGAAGCCCTAAAGCTGAACCCGTCCAATTATACCGGCGCATACCTGTCCAATCTTTATGATATTCTGAATAACTGCTTTGTTAACAGAGCCGGGATTATTTATTAATTCCATGCAGTTCATGGTTAAATGCGACAGACCCGAACCATATGTTCGGGCTGTCTGATGCCGATTATTACTTGGTGAAAATGAAATCTGGTGATAATCGTGCATCTTCATTCGGCAAAAGCCGGAGTGTTCTTGCCTGTGAATGAGGATTAGATGTTCTGTATGACAAGCGTGTCGATAAGCTCTGAGCCTGGAGTTAGTGGTTGAATTTACAAAGCTCTAAGCCAGGAACGACACAATGGCCGTACACACCTTATTAAAACGATAAGACAGGAGTATTATGTCTGAAGAACAAACCATAAATGAAGAAAAGCCGACGCTGGGTGCCACGATCAAGTCGTTCCCCGGTTCGTACTGGACCGCGAACGTTATGGAAATCTTCGAACGCATGGCATGGTATGGTTTTTATGCGCTCTCCTCTCTCTACATGTGTGATGCAGTTTCAGAGGGCGGTCTTGGCCTGACCTCTGCAGATCGCGGCATTATCCAGGGAGCAGTGACCTTTCTCATCTATCTGTTCCCGTTCGTGACGGGAGCGCTCGGCGACCGATACGGCTACAAGAAAATGCTGCTGATTTCGTACTGCATTCTGGCCCCATCCTATCTGCTGCTGGGGCAAATGGAGACGATGCCGACATTCTTTGCAGCCTTTTTGTGCGTAGGCATCGGAGCATCCATTTTCAAGCCGCTCGTCGTCGGAACCATCGGGCGCGTCTCGAACGAAAAGACCGGATCGCTGGCCTTTGGCATATTTTATATGATGGTCAATATCGGCGGATTTTTCGGGCCTCTTCTGGCCACGACTCTGCGTTCACAGGGATGGCACTACGTCTTTATCGCCTCGGCCGCATGGATTGCACTCAATATCCCGATCCTGCTGCTTTTCTACAAGGAACCACCGCGCAGTGAAAATGAGTCCAAAAACAAATCTTTCAGACAGGTCATGACAGAAATGTTCGAAGTCATCGGAAATGTCCGTTTCTTCATCATGTTTTTTGTCACCCTGGTGATGTTTGTCATGGGATGCAAATGGTACCCCATTGAGCAGGTGGCATCTGCAGCTGCTGGCTGGATAGTTCTCAACACACTCGCCGATTTTATCCTGAGAATTGCCGGTCTGAAGCATTGGTGCATGCGCGTAGGCCACAAGCGTTTTCTGTTGTTCCTGCTGCTGCTGTCGAGCTTCTGGATCGCATACAACCAGCTGTTTATCACGCTGCCGCTCTACATCTCGGATTATATTGATTCCACACCGGTCATGAATACCATCATGACACTCGGCGCGTCGCTGGGAATGGACACCTCTGCCGAAGGCACACTTGCCATGGTATTTATGGACAAGAATGGCGGTCTCAAACCTGAACATTTCGTCAATATCAATGCTTTCTGCATCATCTTTTTCCAGGTTATCGTTTCGATACTCAATGCCCGAATCAAGCCGCTCATTGCCATCATGATCGGCATTTTCCTGACAGCTATGAGCTTTTTGATGATCGGCTACGGAGCTTCCCCATGGCTCATCATCGCCGGCGTCGCCATCTTCAGCTTCGGCGAAATGATGGCGTCCCCCCGCGCCAAGGAATATACGGCGCACGCCGTGGCTCCGCGGGACAAAGTCGGCATGTATATGGGATACTACATGTGGAGCAACGCAATTGGTTCGCTGTTCGGCGGTATTCTTTCGGGCACTTTGTACAAACAGATTGCCCAGGACATGCACAATCCCACGATGATGTGGACGATATTTGCAGGTCTTTCGATATTCTGCTGCATCCTGATTTACATCTATCATCACTTTGTCGGACGAAAAGTGAGTGGGTAGCGGGAAGTGGTTGGTAAGGTGCGCGTATTCGGCGCAGCCGAATAGCGCACCAGCGCAATCCGTATTGGCCATGGGCCAATAGGATGCGCCCCCCGAGCAAGAAAAACGTCAAATTTGTGAAATGAAATTTGTCGTATCGCAAGAAAACAACTAAAAGACACCCGGATTGTCTTTGTCCGGAGGAATTATGAAAAAATCGACAGGCATCATCATTTTGGGACTTTTGCTGGCAGGCTGTGCATCCTCAAACAATTCCGAAGAGCTTCAGCGCTGTGAGTACAACGGCGAAGAGTTTTTCTGTCCGCAGGAAAGCACATGCGGTCCGAGTCGATGCATTTACAATCCGGATGAAGAATGCGGCATTACGCTGACGAAATGCGAAGCGACCGAAAGCTGCCAGAACGGCGTATGCACATGCAAAGCTACGGGAATTGCCTGTTCCGGAACCTGCTGCACGGATGGTTGTTTTGCGACCCAAACGGATCCGAATCACTGCGGCGGATGCAACATCAAATGCAATCCGGGAGAAGCATGCGTAAACGGCAGATGCACGTCGAACTGTCCGGAATATATGGATACATGTCTCGTCGACGATATGCCGGTATGCGCGGATTTAAAGCGCGACGTCACCCATTGCGGAACCTGTGAAACGCGATGTCCATCCGGTCGTCTCGACATTCATATTAAAGCGAGTCAGTGTATGGAGGGCAGATGTATCCCGATTTGCGAGCAGGGATGGTCGGACGCCAACAATGACATCAGCGATGGCTGTGAAACTCGCAGCAACTCGACTTGCGGCAATGCCCTCATCGAACCTGGCGAAACTTGCGATGGACTTCATCTCAATGATCAGACCTGCGAAACCCTCATTGGCATAGGCTCTGAAGGTAAACTCCATTGCAACAGCAACTGTACGGGGTTTATTACAGATGACTGCTCGCCATCGACTTTGTGCGGCAATCAGGCCCTCAATCCCGGTGAAGTCTGTGATGGAGACAATGTCGGATCTGCGACCTGCGAACAACTTGTAGGTGCCGGTTCTACCGGAAAACTCCGATGTGCAACGAACTGTGCATCCATCGACAGTACAGGCTGTTCGAAGCCCAATACATGCGGCAATCAACAGGTGGATGGCAATGAAAAGTGCGATGGATCTGTTCCGAACGACGTAACCTGTGCCAGCCTGGTGGGCCCAGGTTCGGAAGGAACCGTCGGATGTGCAGAGAACTGCGCCAATTTTGATATTTCCAAATGCACGAGAGCATCGGTCTGCGGCAACAGCATCATCGAAAACGGCGAGGAATGCGATCAGACTTCATTTGGAGAAAAAACGTGTGAATCCGAGGTCGGCAAGGGATCCATCGGCAGTCTGTTGTGTACACCGCAGTGCACAATCGATAAATCCGCCTGCTCTGCGCCCTCCACATGCGGAGACAAGACCATCAACGGCCATGATGTCTGCGATGGCACACAGCTCAATGGCAAGAAATGCGAAGATATCGTCGGCATTGGTTCCAAGGGAACGCTCAAATGTGCTGCAAATTGTGCAAACTTCGATATATCCGGCTGTTCAGCACCTGCCTCCTGCGGCAATAACCAGATTGAGAATGGCGAAGTCTGTGATTCCCAGCGCCTGAACGATCAAAGATGCGACACATTCATCGGCAAGGGATCCACGGGCACACTCAAATGCAACAAGACCTGCTCCGGGTACGACTCGACGGGATGCAAAGGGAATGCGAACTGCGGCAACAATAAGATCGACAGCGGCGAAGTCTGCGACAATACAAAATTCAACGGTAAAACCTGTGAATCCGAAGTTGGCAAGGGTTCCAGGGGATCGCTCCGATGTATCAATGACTGCAAAACCATCGACTACTCTTCATGCAGTGCCGCAAGCCTGTGCAATAACGGCAAAGTGGATACGCATGCCGGCGAAGTCTGTGACGGAACCGATCTGAACGCCGAAACCTGCGAATCGATCGTCGGAAAGGGATCCAAAGGAACGCTCAAATGCGGATCCGACTGTATGTTTTTTGACATTTCGGGCTGCAGTCCCTCGGAATACTGCGGTGACGGAAAAATACAGAGCAATGAAAAATGTGACCTGAACAATGTTGCAGGCCGAACATGCGAAGACCTGGTCGGAACTGGTTCTTACGGCACACTTCTGTGCAAGAAGGACTGCAAGAACTATGACATGTCGAACTGTTCGCCCAAAGATACCTGCGGCGACAAAGCCATCGAAGACGGCGAAAAATGCGACGGAGATATGCTCAACGGCTGGACCTGCGAGAAACAGGTCGGTCCCGGTTCGACGGGAACCCCCAAATGCAATGCGACATGCAGCGGCTTCGAAAATGGCACATGCACCCCGGCATCGACATGCGGCAACGGCAATCTCGACACCGGTGAGGACTGTGACAAAACGAAGTTCAAGGATGGGGTCACTTCATGCAAAACCTACAATTCCAAGCTCTATACATCGGGTACGCTCAAATGCACTCCTCAATGCACGATCGATATCAGTGACTGCAAAGGAACGACGGCGGCAGTCTGCGGCAACGGCACCATTGAAGCCGGCGAGGTCTGTGATAAAACCCAGTTCAATGGTGCAACTTGTCAGTCCATGCTCGGCAAACCCAATGCTACCGGAACGCTTAAGTGTTCGAGTGACTGCAAAACCATTCTGACGACGGACTGCAATTACTGCGGAGACGGCAAACTCAACGGCGATGCCTCCGAAGACTGTGACGGCACGGACTGGATAATCAACAGCTGCACAGAGTATTCTCCGCTTTATTCGGGCGGAACACTCAAATGCGATAATACCACCTGCCTCTTCAATGATTCAGGATGCATCCTCAGAAGTGTTGAATATCAATGCGAAAAAGAGAACGATCTGAGATGCACGAACGGATCTCCCTCCAAACTTCAGATGTGCGTGGACAAGATGTGGCAGGATATTGAAGAATGCAAATCACCGCTGCCGGTTTGCGATATCTCGCGCGACGAATGTATGCCAGTCAAATGGTGCAGTATTAAATCTGTCCGCAAGGAATCCGGAAAGTGGGTGGGATACAGCCGCATTCAGCTGGAATCCGGCGTCGAACCGAGCAGCGCTTTTCTCTTCTGTACGCAGGATCTGAACCAACCCGTCGAAGACTGGGATGCTACACTCGTCAACGGCAAATCCGATATAGTATCTGCCGATCGCAATAAGTCATGCAGTGATTGCGGATATAATACAGAATACGTCACAGATATGGAATTCACCATGCCTTCCGGCAAATCCTACTGCACGTTCATCTATAGTTTCGAAACGTCCAAAGGTTCCAAGGACTATGCATGTCCGTACAATGGCGGTCTTCCCTTCCCCACGAGAAATCTGAAGATGACGAAATCCAATACATTCAACGTCAGCAATTGATTTTAATGAATTATTAATCGCTATGTTTAACCAACGTGGATATGGGATGAGTTGGAAGTTGGAAGTTAAGCAATCACCAAGTTCTTTGCTAAATCATCGGGTAATTGCTGACCACTTCTAAAAGCTAAAAGCTATAAACTCTAAGCTCACTCCAAGCTCTAAGCTCCAGGCCTGAATTGACATTCCTTGCGAACAAAATATCCACACTCGTATATCAGAGCCTAATTAATTGTTAGCGGCGTTCCGCAGAACGTCGCAAACAACTAACCCCTAAAATTGCCAGATTCTGAGATTTGCGATTACAAAGCCCCTGTTGGGGCTTTTTTTTCGTGGATTCAGGGCATGGGTCGAAATCGATATCAAAAATACATCCAAATCATCGTCATGACAGGCATTCTGGCCTGTCTGACATGGACATCCGGCTGTCATGTTTCGGGTTCATCGGGCGAAGTATCTCCGACTCAAATCCCCGCCAGCAGCAATGATAAAGAATCCCACAACCTTCCAGTCGATTCCATTCTCGAAACACATACCGCAGCACTCCACGCCTTTGAATCCTTTAATGAAGATGAATCCGGCTTAAAACCGGTATTCAAGCCATGCATTGATGTCCAGACCCCGGTGGATCAGGCATGGATAAAAGCCATGAGCCGACGCACCGACGGTGCGTGGCTGCTTTTTGCCCTGCGTCTTTCCCAGGCGAATTCCCAATACCTGTCCAAAGCCATATCCATCATCGACATGATTCGATCGCACGAACATGATTATGAAATCGAAGATATCCTCGATTTCCATCAGGGACGGATGTGGCTGGCCCATGCCCAAATCCAGGACAACGAAAATCCCCAAAGTGACTACGAACATGCGTATCAACTGTTTTCGAATGTTCTGAAGAACCGCAAATCCCCCTACTATCACCACGCCCGAGCGGAAATCCTCAAAGTTTCTCATTTTCTCAACAAAGATGTATCGAAGGAACTGGAAGAATTCATCCGTACCTATCCGGATTATCCGGGATTGCTCGATTTTAAGCTGGCTCTTGCGACACTTCAGTTCAATGCCGGCAAAACCGATACGGCGGTTCAAACCGTCCAGGATCTGGCTTATCTGTATCCCTGGTCACCGATTGCCCCGAAAGCGAGGCAATGGCTCGAAGAACGCAGTCAAAGTGATCGTGCCCGGACTTTTGAAGAGGATTTTAACCGGGTCGACAAACTCAGGCGAGCGCGTTTCTGGGACGAAGCCGAAGATGCTGCGGTTCAGGCCATGCCCGAATATCCCGAGAGCTACCAGCTCATGGTCCAGCATGCCAGGATTGCCTACGAAAGGAGCTATCACGAGGAATCCGCGCACCGTTTCGAAACGATTCTCGAAAAGCTGGATGGACAGGTCAAAGACAAACTGCGGCCAGCCGGCGTCATTGCCTATATTTACCGGGCCTATGCCTATGCCGGGAATTGCCCCAAAGCCCTCGAATATCACGCCATCAATGCCGCAAAACTCGGCAAAAAGGACAGAGCGCGCGCGACGATGGAATTTGCACTTTCGTGCGGCGCACTGGATGTTGCCTGGGAAAATGCCAAGACCGTCTATGCAGATGCGACAGACGCCAAAGACCTCTATCAGTACGGTTTGATCGCATATCTGAACGGCGAATATGAAACCGCAAGACTCAGGTTCGCCCAGGCTGCCGAAGATCTTTCCGGAACGTACAAACGACGCGTCAATTATTTTATCGCCCAGTCGACCCTGAAGAGCGCACAAAAACAAGCGAATTCGCCGGATTCCGGCAATTCCGAGACTGCATCTGCGGCTGTCCGGAACGACGAATCTCCCAAAAAAGCCGAATCCAAAAAATCCACTTCGAAGAAATCTTCCGCAAAATCCAAAAAATCTTCAAAAAAATCGTCCAAAAAGAAAGGCCCCAAAGCGATCCAGCTGGCACCTGCAACCATCGAACGTGCGAAATCCCAGTTTGAAGCCCTGATTGCCGCAGATTCGAGTGATTACTATGCCATTCTGGCTCATTCGCGGCTTGCGGAACTCGGCCGCGAACCCAGCCAGTCTGCTCCGCAGACGCCCGCGATACAAACTTTTGGCGAAATTACACAGGATCCGGAACCCCTCAGGCCCTGGTCGATGGAATTTACCTACGACGAAAAAGCCCCCCTGAGCGAGTTTGATACGCAGGTAGAACAGCTCAAAACGGTCATTCCGGAACTTTCGAGAGTTAAATTCCTGCATGAAGCAGAGCTCTATCACGAAAGAAATGCCCTGTTCCGTACGGTAGCCATCGAGGCCATGGGCATCACGAAGATGTCCAAACGCCCGACAACAGCCAATCTCTGGACGACGAAACTCAGCATTGACGGTCATCTCGTCGACAACCGAAAAACGGATACCGGCGTCTGGGGATGCGAACTCAATGACTATTACTTCGACCTTCCGCCCAAAAAAGACACCAAATCCCGCGCTCCCATCGCGGAGCGCCAGGCTGCCATCTATGACAATGCAGCCCAGATTCGTTCATTTATCACGAATACCCTGCCGGCATTCCACGATTATTACATGGCGCGCAAATATACTCCTGCCCCCAAACAGACCTGCGGCAATGAGCAAAACCTGAAGGCCTGCTCTACTTTATATCCGCATGCATTTTCTCAGGCCGTCATTCAGGCCGCTCAAAACAACCACATTACCCCGGATGTCATCTGGGCACTCATGAATATCGAATCGGCCTTCAACCCCGATTCCATTTCGCATGCAGATGCCTACGGACTGCTTCAGATCATCCCCATGACCGGCTACAAAATTGCCAATGCGATGAATCTTTCGGGTTTCGGGCCTTACGATTTGATCGAACCGGCCAATTCGATCCGCATGGGAAGCTGGTATTTTGCGCAGATTCTGCACAAATTCCACGGCAATACTTCCCTCTCGATGGCCGCCTACAACGGCGGCCCGCATCAGGTCGCCCGCTGGCTTACGGCCTATGCCAAACAGATCGAACAGGATGCATTCATCGAACTCATTCCCTACGATGAAGCCAGAAACTACGTCAAAAAGGGAATGGCCAGACTGCTCATTTTCCATCGCATTGATGAACACAATCCCAATGCATTCTTCGAAATTCCCAACGAACTTCCGCAGAATTTTGAAGAAATGCCCAACTACTAGACAGCGCCATGAGTTCAGACATCATCATTCGCCGCATGAATATCGAAGATCTCAATGATATTCAGAAGCTGTATGCCCAGCAGGTCGATGCCGACGACAACCCCCTGACATCGCTTCGCATTTCGTCCAAACAGCACGCCTGGGAAATGCGCAGACTGCGCCAGCAGCTCCTTACGGAACAACGATATCTGGCATACGTCGCCGTCGAACAGGATGAAGCCTCTCACAGCCAGAAGATGATTGGCTATGCTGCAGCCATTCTGGAGCAGCAGGCCCATCTTTTTGAAGTCGACACCATCGCCTCCATCGAAGAATTGTGGGTGTCAGGCGAATACCGCCGTCGCGGCATCGGCAAAGCCCTCATCGAGGAATTGCTCTGTGACATTTCACGCAGCGGCATCGACTGGGTAACCGTACACATGCCCGCAAGTGCTGAAGATGCGCGAGCATTTTTTGACAAATTCGGATTTGAACAAAAAAATGTTGAATTGCAGATCAAACTCAATGAAAACTGATATATAAAGAAAATAATCAGACGCAGCGAAGCGCCTTTTTTTCCATTTTTCAAGGACACAATAACCATGCAAACCAATGAATCCATGCGCTATTTCACACCATGGAGCGATTCCATCACAGAAATACTCGGCGTCCACCTTCATCGTTATCTGATGCCTTTGCTGATGGATCATAAAATCAGCCATCTTGGCGTTCTCGTTGGTTTTGAAGCCAGCCACATGCCAGCCATCGCGCTTCAGGTTTCCGCCTACGGATCCGAAGTCATTAAATTCGATGCGAACTATGCCAAACTCGTTGCCGAAGCACGTTCGCACGAAGATCTCGCAACGCCTCTCAAGCGCGAATCCGATGGCAAAACCATTTATCTGTATCCGATTCTCTCGATCTCCGAACCCGGCCGTGAACATATCCATGCGTTCGTCATGACCGAGAACGCCAAACTCATGGATGCCGATATTCTGACGGTTGCCCTTCGCACGCGCATCAATGAAGCCATCCGTTCATTCCGCCACAATTCCCTGCGCATCGTCTTTGATGAATGCGAAGGAGCATCGCCGCGCGAATTCCTCGATCGCATTCTCGATTTGATTCCCGTCTGGTGCGGTTCCGACCATTCGGCATGCCTGATGCTGTCGAGCTCCCTCGAATCGATGGTCATGAGCAGCGTCGGTCCTGCGCATTTCCAGATCGTCAACGAAAAAATCTACTGCGGTCCCCAGGACGAAGACAAACACTACGAAAACCTTTCGTCCCTCGAATTTGTCGTCACGCACGACGGCCAGTCCGGCCTCGTCGGACACGCATTCGAAGAAGTCCGCCGCTCGAAATCCGTCGGTCTGAACATCTTTATCGGCGACAGCGAAACCGATGAATGGTTCTCGATGGGCGAAATCCAGAAGAGCGCCCACCGCGTCGCCACTCACTCCTATCGCCCGAAAGAAAAGCTCACGGTTCTGCTGCCGCTTTTGTGCAGCAACGAAGTCGGCGATCAGGAACTGCTCGGCTTTTTGTCGATCAATTTCTTTGAAACCATGCCCCTGGCCTCCCTCACGTCGCGCGTACTCGAAACGCTCGCCACACGCCTCGGGACCTATCTGCACCGGTCTTCTTTCTTCAGCTTGTCGGCCCAGCAGCTGTGGCTCCTGGAATGCGTGCGCGAAGAACAGGTCGCCGTTTCGCGGCTCTATCACAATGCCGGCGAAAGCAAACCCGATCTCGCCCTGCAGGCTTTTATCAAGAACGTCAACAAACTCGTCGCCCAGTCCACGCAGATTCCGTGTTTTGCCGTTGGATACCGCGCCGTTTCCGAATCCGGCGACGATATTCTTCGCTTTACCGATCCGCACGGGTTTACCATCTTTAACAACATCGATCTGCCGATCTATCCGGATTCGCCCGCAGAATCTTCACTTTCGACACTCGCCGTGCGCCTTAACCGCGTCATTACCCTGACCGGCGGCGGACTCCGCGACGGACATACGGATTTCAAAAACGAAATCTACGTCAACGAAACCAAAGGCATTCTGTGCGACGGCCGCCTTGAGGACAATCTCGGCCCCGACTGGCGAAAGCTCAGCGACTACTACAAACCTTCGCGCGAAGGCAGCTATGCCACGCTCTGCTACCCCATCCGCATGAAAGATGAGGTCGTCGGCGTCATTGCCGTCGAAGTCGATCGCGATACCAACTGGGTCTGGTGGACAGGATTCGGTTCGTACCTGTTCTATCGCCTGTTGTCGAATGAACTGGCCGCAGACTTCAGTCTGCTCGGTCTGGATGTTCCGGAAGCCTGATTTTTGGGGAAGCAGGCCTTGTGCCGCCCAAAGGGCGGCCCTACGGCCATGCTCAACGCCGCTATGGCTGTGCCATACGCGGCGTTATTTTTTTATGATGACATGCGCAGTCGTATTGGCCAAAAGGCCAATAGACGGAGCGGACGTGCGTATTGGCCAAAAGGCCAAAAGCACGTCAAAAAACAAACAAAAAATATGACCTTTCATTGGCCTTTTTGCGGGAATGAGCGTATAATTAAAGCCAATTTTGGGCGTTTCCCGAAGGAGGTCCCCATGTCTCATCAGCATCTGTGCGCTTTTGTTGTTGCTGCTCTGATTGCAGTCTGTTCAGGTTGTGCTGAAACTCCCGATCATTCGCAGGATGCCTCGCAGCCGGGAATCAATATTTCGCCCGAAATCACGCTGCCCCTGATGGAAAGCGGCCCTGCCGGTTCGTTCTATATCGCGCTGACATCACCGACCAGCGAAGCACTCGATATTTCGATCACGGCCAATCATCCCGAAAAAGTCGCAATCTCGGCGAACAAAATCAGCGGATATTTTTATCCCAACCCCAAATCCATTGAGGTTCGCTGCATCGACGATTACGTCAACGATGGCGATGAAGATGTTGAACTCACTTTCAGCATCACCGGCAATGATGCGCAGTATCAGGACATTTCCCTGACGCGTACCGTGAGATGCCAGGAAAATCCTGCAGTTCCCACGCGCGAAGCCCAGGACGATTTCTGTCCGGACAATCCCGACAAAACCACGCCGGGTGTCTGCGGCTGCAATATGCCCGACACGCCCGAAAATACAGCAATTCTCTCGGACGGTTATCCACAGTGCCTCACGCATTCTGCCGCAATGGGATTCTACGATGACGACAATGAACTGAGCATCCTCGAACCCGATGATGCATTCCTGACGGAACTCGGTGACAGCCAGATATTTGCGGTTGCCCTGAGTGCAAAACCAGCGGCCGATGTCGTGGTTCCCATCGAATCCTCCAATCCGACAGAAGGCACTGCAGACGTCACAGAGCTCGTGTTTACTCCCGAAAACTGGAACGATCCACAGTTCGTGACCGTGACCGGTGCCGACGATGATAAAGTTGACGGCGATGCTTATTTCTCGCTGTTTTTAGGCCCAGCCCAGAGCGATGATGTGAGTTACGACGGCGTGACGAGTGAACCGCTGACCTTCGTCAATATGGACGACGAAGACCCCGTCGCCGACCTCGTGATCAGCTCGACAGACATCTCAGTCCACGAAGGCGGCGTATCTTCCGAACTCTACGTCAAACTCGCCAAAGCCCCGATGGAAGGCGAAAATGTCGAAGTCAACGTTCACTTCGAATCTTCCGACAGAAAAGAAATCGTCGTCACCCCCGAAGTCCTGACTTTCGATGCCGAAAACTGGGATGATCCACAGGTCGTATTGCTGCGCGCCTTCAAGGACAAATACGAAGACGGCAACAAAAACGTCGAAATCACCATCACCAGCGACAGCAACGAAGAGTGCGGCGAAGCCCTGTGCTATCGCGACAGAACGTACGACAAAGTCAACGTCACGGTCGTCGATTCCACACTTTCGGCAGCAGAAGCAGCCAAGAAAACCGCCAATATCCGCATTATGGCTGCCAATATCACATCCGGCAGTGCACAGTCCTACGATCCCGGACACGGCATTCACATCTTTAGAGCCGCAAAACCGGATATCGTCCTGATTCAGGAATTCAACTACAACAAGGATTCGATTGCCAATTTCGTCAAATCGACGTTCGGCGAAGAATATTCCTACACCCGCGGCAAAGGCGCCATCCCGAACGGCATCATTTCGCGCTATCCCATTCTCCAAAGCGGTTCGTGGGAATCCAACCGCGTCGTCAACCGCGAATGGGACTGGGCCGTCATTGATATTCCCGGCGATCGCGATTTGCTCGCCGTCAGCGTCCATCTGCATACCGAAGACAACGCAATCGAAATGGGACCGCTCCGTACGCGAATCGATAAAAAGATAGATTCCGATGGCCGCGATTATTACGTCGTCATCGGCGGTGATTTCAATCAGCCAAACTGGAATCCGATCCGCAGCAACTTCGGAAGTCTGTTCACAGTCGGTAAGTCCTATGCCGACTGGCCGATGGATCAGCTCGGACAAATCACGACGAACGCCAAGCGCGTCAAACAATACGATTATCTGCTCTGCAGCACGGAATTCTGCAAATACGAAACGCCCGTCGTCATCGGCGAACACAGCTATCCCAAAGGTCACGTCATCGATTCGCGCGTCTACAACAAAAAAGGCGAACTCAAGACCTTTGAACCCGTTCAGGCCAAGGATTCCGGTGCAACCAATATGCAGCACATGGCCGTTATCCGCGATTTCAAATATCGTTATGCGGATTGATTTATGATTTGTCATTCGTTATCTGAAACCATTCAATTCGGCGAAATCCTTGGTTCACATCTTCATGCCGGCGATGTCATTGCCCTTCGCGGACATCTCGGCATCGGCAAAACCCAGCTGGTTCACGGCATTGCCAAAACCTATCTCAATGCTGATGTACACGTATGTTCACCGTCTTTTACGATCATCAATCAATACGAAGCCAACGGACGATCCATTCATCACCTGGATCTGTACCGGCTTTCGACGCTCGAAGAGCTCGAATCGACGGGCTACTGGGATATCATTGAGGATCCGAATGCCCTGATCCTCATCGAATGGCTTGAACAGGTCGACCGCGCAGATCCCATCGATTTCGTCACCATCGATATCCGGTTTACCGACGAAACCGGGGATCTCTCTGCATCTCCAAGAGAATTCTCGCTCCTGGGACAGGGGGAACTCTACGAACGCCTCAAACCGTTGTTTTGATTGCCCCATCCCTCTGAATTCCGCTTTCCTCTGGTCAATCGAGAACTTTGGTTGATTTCCCGTTTTCCTTGGGCTTACCCCCGGGCTGAGTTCTGACGCACCTTCGGTGCTGATGTTTGTGTTCGTTGATCATAGCTTAGGGAAGGTCTGATCAATTGACCTCTCCCACCAGCACAAGGGCTATTGAGTTCTATAAGTTCCAGACTTTATGAAAATTGCAAAAAGCTGGATGTTTGTTGGGGCTAAGCCCTGAAGGGGCGATAAGAGTACAGCCCGGGGTGGAGCGTTAGCGCAACCCCGGGAAAGATGATTACCCCCAATGTTTTAGCCCTGAAGGGGCGACAGGCAAAAAACAACAAAAAAACAGAACTCTACGATCTTGCCCCACTGCTCCCTCTCCGTAAGCGGCGAGGGGGAGTGGGGTTCAGAAATATAGAATTGATTATTCAGAGGTTCCATAGAGATTTGAGCTTTGATAATATAGTTCACAAACACCACCCCCTATGCATCAGGCTCAGAACTTATCAGCATTCATATCAATAAAAAAAGCCCCGGAGAATATATATTCTCCGGGGCTTAACTTATGTCAATATATATTCAATCAGATGCCATCCAGATCGAGTTTCTGGGAAGCAGCGGGTTTAATCAGAGAGGGTTTGGCTGCGGGTTTATCTGACTTTGAAGGAACGGGCATATCCAATCCGACCATATTGTAGACATCCTTGACGGGCGGAACGGATTTCATCAGTGAGCTGAGGAAATTCGAAGTGGTGGAAGCACCATCCTGACCACCCATGGTATCCCAAACCGTGATCTTGTCGATATTGACACCCTTGATGGCTTCGACCTGCGTTTTGACGAGGTCTTCGATCTTGTCGGTCATCATCAGGCGGACGGCAGCATCGGGATCGCCGTTGGCCGATTTAACGAGCATCATGAAGCCTTCTGCACGTTTGGCCAGCTGTGCCTTGTAACCATCAGCTTCTGCCTGCATGCGGACCAGAAGAGCATCTGCCTGACCTTTTGCTTTGCGGCGAATGGCTTCAGCTTCAGCTTCAGCGGCAATTTCAATGCGGCGTTTTTCGATTTCGGCCTGAACGAGGACGTCGGCCTGCATCGTAGCTTTCTGGCGTTCGGCACGGGCGAGTTCTGCTTTTTCTTCGGCAGCATAGGCCTCGCTGAGAGCTTTAGCGTTCTGAACTTTTTCGGCCGAATATGCACGCGAACGGGCTTCTGCTTCGGCTTCGCGACGTTTGGCTTCCGAAAGCGCGATCAGGGCTGCAGCCTCGTTTTCGGACGCAACAGCATCGGCGTTTTTGGCTGCGACAGCAGCACGCTGTTTGGCATCGGCTTCCATTTCGAGAGCCTTCGTTGCAGCGGCATCCGCAGCAAACGCAGCACGCTGATTCATCTTGGCCTTATTTTCATTAATCTCTGATTTGGAGTTGGCTTCAGCGATGATTGTACGTCTTTCCTGTTCTGCCTGTTTTTCAGCGGCGACAGCCAGTTTCTCCTGCTCAGCGACGGCTGCACGCTGTTCGCGATCTGTTTCAGCAATGGCCTTGGCTTCGAGCATTTGTTCTTTCTTCACGCCCGTATTACCTTCACGGTTTCTGGCGGCAACGTTGCGCTTGGCTTCGTTGACGGCATTGGCTTCGGCTTCCTGACCCAGTGCCTTAATGTATCCGGATTCATCGCGGATATCGGTAATGTTGGCGTTGATGAGTTTAAGACCAATCTTCGAGAGCTCAGTTTCGACGTTTTTCTTCACCTCGAGCATGAATTTATCACGCTGCGTATTGAGCTCTTCGATGTCCATCATGGCAATAACCTGACGCAGCTGACCAAGAATGATTTCGCTGGCAAGGCTCTTGACCGCCTGACCATTCAAACCGAGCAGACGTTCTGCTGCATTCTGCATAATGCCGGTATCCGTCGAAATGGCAATCGTAAAGCTCGCGGGAACGTCAACACGAATGTTCTGTTTCGAAAGCGCGCCTTCGAGACTGATGTTCAGAGGGAATGGTTTAAGATCGAGGAACTGGACTTCCTGAATAATCGGCCAGATGAGCGCAGCACCACCGTGGATGCACTTTGCCGATCTCTGACCGCCGCCCACCTTACCGCTGATGACCATGATCTGGTCCGCAGAGCATCGGCGATACCGCTTTAACAAACTGAAGAAGAGTACCACAACAACGAGGACAACTACCCCAACCAGAATCAAGCCAAAATCAAGTTCCATCACCGCTTCTTCTCCTTTGGTTTCCCTTGCTATGCCGACGGCATACGCAAGGGTGCGCGCCTATTGCATACGGCGCGCAAACAATTAATGACTGAGCAAATGCTCGCGACTGACAATCCATTATCTCGCAATATCGAATGCTTCACAAACACTTTCTAGCAAATCTCTTCCGATTCGCGCTGAACGACGAGCGTTCCATCGTCCTTCAAATCGACGACGCGAACTCTCGCTCCTGTCTCTATGGGTTCCTTATCCATGCTGACAGCATTATAGTCGCTGATTTTTTCATTCAACATCAGATTGACTTTGCCTTCACCATCGTCCATGGCTGGAATCATCAGATAGACTTCTCCGATCTTTCCGATGGCGTCTTTCATATTCACATTCCCCGATGCCTGGAGTTTCAGCATTCCCCGCATAATCAGAGCCGAAACGAACATCATGATCACACCGGCCACAAAACCGACGATCAGCGAGATAACATGAGAACCTGTTTTATCCAGACAAGCCAGAACAGCCCATGAACCCACGGCAAAAAACGCCAGAATCCCATTGAGTGAAAAGAAATGAAGGCCACTGCTGGTGCTATTGATTTCGGCGGGCAAACTATCGGTCGCTACATCATCCGGAACATCATCCGGAACATCATCCGGAACATCGTCAGGCATATCTTCCAGTGCATCCATATCACTCATGCCGCCGATACCAATCATCATCAAACCGGCTTTAATGACAAATGCACCACTCGCAATGATCGCCAAAACGAATGTGATTTGTTCAAACAACCCAAGAGAATGAAACCACTCCATCATATATCCTGCCCTCCGTCAGAAAACGTAATAAATTTACTACATTGTCGGAACAAAATAAATCGCAAACGCAATGCTTTGTTAGTCGTTAGTACATAACACGCCCCACCGGGGCATCACCTCTGAAGCGCTATTTATCTTCATATAATTCGGAATCATCGTGAAAATCGGCGATATTGGCTTCCACGATCTTCAATCCGATCTTCGACAGGTCTTCATCGATATTTCGCGTAACCTCAGATACAAAGGTATTTCGCCGCGCATTAATTTCCTCAAGCTCCAGCCTGGCAATCGCCATGCGCAGCTGTCTCAGAATGATTTCAAGCGCAAACATCCTGACATACCTCAATTCTTTTCCAACCAGATGTTCTGCAGCATTCGGCATGACATCGGGATCCGTCGAAACGGCCACCTTAAAAACAGCAGAAACGCCGACACGATTATTCATTCTCGAAAGCGCTCCCTGCAAATCGACTTCCACAGGAACGGGCTTCAGGTCCAAAAACTGAACTTCCTGAATAAATGGCCGGACAAATGCTCTCTTTCCATGAATACATCTGCATTTCCGACTGCCAAATTTATCAGAAATGACCATGATCTGATCATCCGGACATCGGCGATATCTCAAAAAGATAAAAATCCCCAGAACGACAACGATAATAACGATAATCATCACTACCGTGGGATCCAATACGATTTTCATTTTCATACCCTCTGCAGCAAAGCCCCTATGTGGCGAGACTGATTTTATTATACATCAACCCAATAATAATTTGTACAGACGTGTCGCAGCACGTATTCAACATCTTCCGGGGGTATGCACTTCCGGGAGGCACACACGGCTGATTATATATTATGCATTAACCCAATTATAATTTGTACAGACGTGCAAACCGCACGTATTTCCTTCACCCCCAAATTGACAATTGCTAATTGCCAATTTTCTCAATGCCCAACTCACAACCATAAAAAAAGGCCCCGATTCTGCTTTGAACAAAACCGAAGCCTCTGTATTTCTGGCCGGCATCGCCGGCCAGGATGTTTTTTGATGGAATTAATCGCCGGATTCGCCGGTTTCATCCTTGATAATCGGTGGAACCAGGAAGTAGGCAATCCCGGAGTTCAGGACGGAACCGTCGCCGAGAACCTTGACACGAGCTTTGATGACCTGCGGTTCTTCTGTTGCCGGGAAAACAGACTGATAATCGACGGCGACGACGTCGTAGCATACAACTGTGCGTGGAATCAGTGCTTCAATGCCCTGATATTTTCCTGTCACGATTTTGTTGTTGATCTTGGCGCATACACGCCCCTGAACTGTACCGCCTCCGTTAATATTGACATTCAGAGCTTCGATGAGTTTGGTAGCATTCGGGGTGATGTCTTCTGCAGTCGAAGTGATATCCATTGGCATGGTTCGGGCAATTTCAAGAATACCTTCTTTGGCTTTGTTGGCAAGTGCACTATCCGTCGCCGCATAGGAGTATGCGACACCGGATGCGTTCACACTGCCGCTGTCCTTGCCGATTTTATCCGAAACGGCTTTCATCGTATTGCCGCTGCCATACAGGCCAATGAACCTGACTTTTTTGTTTTTGAGAACGCTGCCGACCTTGTTTTGGAATGTTGTGCAGCGATTAAGATATGTAGATGAGTAATAGCTGCTGTTGCAGTTATCTTCATCAAAAGCCTGAATCAGCAGTCGAATGGCAGTTTTCCGATATCCTACGCAGCCAATTTTATTCGAATCGGTCGAACAGTTAATTGCATGAGAACGCCATTTGTTGTTATTGGAAAGACACAGGCTATTGTCGGTCATGTTTTCTGTTGTACCACCATTAACTGCACAGATCGGAGCCTGATAAGGTACTTCATACCAATGATCCGTATCAACGATGTTATTATTGAAATTTGTCGGATCAAGACCGTTGATGACGAGGTTGGTATTGCTGGTCAGATGCTGCGAGACCCAGAATGTATCCTGACTGCCATACCAGCCGAGGCCCGTTTGCATGCTGTCAAAGCAGCCATCACCATAAGCCGGGCTCGTAATACATTTGCCGCCTTCGGAGCAGATGGAATTGGGCAGATCCTTACAGTCGTTGTTTTCTGCGCAGTTCCTTCCCAAATCCTTGCATTTGATTTTGGTCAACATATCAGCGAGGCTGCCATGAAGTGAAGAAACTTCACCGCCCATGGAGCCTGAAGAGTCGAATGAGAAGAACATATCGACACTTTGGATCGATGTGACAAAGCTCAGTGGCTGAGTCTTGGGTTCTGATTTCTTCTTGTAGGGAACGACGAATACGAAATTGCCCTTGGATTGCGGGTTGTCATTTTTGTCTTTGGGCTTCGTACCGGCACCGTATTCGATAAGATCCGATACGCCATCGCCATCACTGTCGGCTTTCGTCGGATCCGAGCACCAGTTGCAGCCGCCATTGCAGCATTTGTTTTCGAAGTTGTCCGAAAGTCCGTCATTGTCGGAGTCGACTTCGAGCATGTCGGGAATGCCGTCGTTGTCGCTGTCGCGGCAGGTATTGTTGGCAAACGCGCATTCTGTTTTATCCGCAATACCATCACCATCGGTATCACCATTATAGCGAGCCAGATAACCGGTTTTCAGACGCAGCATGCCTTCCTGGACATCCGTCAAACCGTCGTTGTCGGAGTCAGTATCCATATAGTCGGGCGTACCATCGCCATCGCAGTCCACAGGAGCGGATGCAGTGCCCAGCTTATTCTTGGGATTCGTCTTGCTGTTGGGACAAACACCGGAGAACGTCCCGGCTTTTTCGTGCTCTGACTTGGTCACCAGACCTTTGATCTCATCGACATCGCTGAATCCGTCGCCGTCGTTGTCGTAATCCAGATAATCGGGAACCTTGTCGCCGTCGGTATCCTTGCAGTCTTTAAACAAACCATTCTCTTTGGTACCAGCGCATTCAACGCTGTCCGGAATGCCGTTGTCATCACTATCGGTATCCAGATAGTTCGGGATGCCGTCGTAATCGGCATCGTCGGGTTCGTATGCACCACTGTTGTTGTTGGCTTCGATGCTGTCAGGGATGCCATCGTTGTCGCTGTCCGTATCCTCATAATCCTTCTTGCCATCTTTGTCGGAATCGACACACGGTTCATTGGGTTCGGTAAATCCAAGTTCCGTATCCTCGGGGTGGCACTCAAGAGCATCGATAATGGTATCTTTGTCTGTATCGTTACCCTGCTGAGCAACTTTGATTTCCTTACAGAACGAACTGCCGTTTTCATCGACACATTTTTTACCGGTGTTGGGGCAGGATTCGATGACTTTGGAGAAATCACCACTTACACATTCCATCAGGTAATCATTTGTACATTTTTTCTGGCCATCATCGCAAGTCTTGGTGACACAGCTGGCGTCACTTTCATTTACAGGCTTGCAAACGTAGCCCGATGCCTCACAATCCGACAATTCAGTCCACCAGCCCTTCGCACACTGCATCAGCTTGTTGTCCTGACATTGTTTAACTTCACCGGAACATTCAAATTCCTTGCATTCCGGTGTTCCGTTATCATTCAAAATACAATCGGAAGTTGCCGCATCACATTCGCTGCTCATCGTAAAGAGCCCATCCGCGCCGCAAACCATCACCTTGTTGTCCAGGCATTTGCTTTCGCCTTCGGAACAGCTCGCGATACATTCCGCATGACCATCGCCCTGCTCGCAAATCGGTGTCTCCTCCTTGCTGGCGCAGTCATCATCGGCGACCAGTTTGTGCGCATCATTGCAAATCATCACAACAGAGTCAGCGCATCTGGACTCGCCCGGAGTACATTCCGATTCGAAACAGCCTGTTTCGCCTTCTTCATTTGTAAAGCACATCTGGTTGGGATTCTCTTCGGATTCGCAATTTTGGCTTTCGACAAAAACGCCCTCTTCGCCGCATGTCTGCAGAATATTGCCATCGCAGCGCTTTTGCTCCGCGGTACATGCATTGGGATCCGGTTCGACATAACCATCATTTGCACACTGGAAGTTTGCGTCGCAGTGTGAATCTGCCGGGCATTCCGGACATCCCTGGGTTTCATTGCCATCATCATCCTTGACGATGTTGCCTTCTTCATCCACCAGGACGCATCTGTTGCCTGTACCAGCCTCAATGATTTCACCATCTTCATTGACGACATCTGCAAAACACTTATAGCCTTCAGCACAGGCAGGACAACCCGGCTTCAGAGGATCATCATCTGCGACACAGTAGCCGACTGTACTTTCGTCACAATGGAATCCTTCCGTACAGGATGTTGGACAGCTGAATTCAGGTATGACGACGCATTCCTGTGTTGCTTCATCACAACGTTTGCCAGCACCACACCCATCTTCGGGACATTTCTTTTCGGCTTCATCGGCGACACATTCAAATCCGGTCGATTCATCGCAGTGATATCCTTCATCGCAGCTTTCCGGGCATTCGGAGGTACCATTGGCGACACATTCAAATCCGGTCGATTCATCACAATGGAAGCCCTCATCGCAGCTTTCGGGGCATGTTTTATCAGTGGTACCATCGGCAACGCATTCCTTAGTGGCTTCGTCGCAGTGTTTGCCTTCGCCGCAGTCCGCCGGACATTGTTTTTCCGGAGTATTGTCAGCGACGCAGGTCTTCGTGGCTTCGTCGCAATGTTTGCCTTCACCGCAGCCCTCGGCAGGACATTGTTTTTCCGGATTGACAGGCGTATCTGCCACGCACACATACCCGGTCGATTCATCACAATGGAAGCCGGTATCACAGCTATCGGGACAAACCTTGCTTTCATCCTTGCTTCCGGATGAATCATCGCCGCACGATGTCAGCAGCGGGGCAGAAAGGCAACAGGCCATCATAAAAATTAAAGATCGTTTAAACATCTTTCCTCCTGAATCGGGTTACAGATATACCAACCCTATTATTTTAGCGTAATAAATTGATTTTTACAGCATAAATCGGTTCAAAACTACCAAATTTGTGGGGTAACAGACTGTGCCTGGGTCTTCGGACTCGATTCAAGTACAGACGTGCGAATCGCATGCCTCTCCTTCACCCCCAAATTGCCAATTGCTCATTGCTAATTACTAATTCCCTCAGCTCCCAACCATAAAAAAGGCCCCGGTTCTGCTTTGAACAAAACCGAGGCCTCTGTATTTCGGGCCGGCATCGCCGGCCAAAATGGTAGATGGAATTAATCGCCGGATTCACCGATGTTCGAATCGATCAGAGCGGGAACGATGATCGAAACTTTCTGCGTATCGAACAGCAGGTTCGTCGTCGGATCGTAAACATCGATATAGGCTTCGAAGACATGCGTCTGTTTGTCCTGTTTGTAGCAGCCGTCATTCTTGGCATAGACCGTAAACGTCAGCTGAGCACCCTTCTTGTTTACACTCGAAGTACCAGTGGCAAAGTTCGTAAATCCGCTGTTGTAGGATTCACCCAATTTGGCCGGTGTTGCCGTCGGATTGCAGGACTTTTCGGGTTCTGCAGGAGGTGCGATATAGCCTTTTGCTTCGATTTTTTCGATAAAGCAGGTCGTATTCTTGCCGTTGCCAATCGCATTGCCGCGGTACTTCGTCTTGACAGAATACGTTCCATACTTAACGAGGGCATCAACACCCTTAACAATATATTGATTTACCGAATCCTGAGCACCCGTGTATTTCAGAATACACTGCTTGGCTTTCCCATCTACTGTCACGGAGGCTGATGCTGATGTTCCTAAACAGCACATATCTGCTGTTGTATTGCCATTACAATTCCAGGTATTCGATGTCGTCTTAAATGCACATGCAGGAACAACTGCATTTGACTCTCGCGACCATTTTGTCATTTGACCATAATAATCCCCATACTGAGAGCCAACATTCAATGTAATAACACGCATACCTTTGTTCTTAAGAACAGGAAGAAGAACACCGGAATAATGAGGTGCAGGAACAAGACTGGATGAATAAGGCTCCACATCAGAGTCATGAGAATAAACATCCGTCGCATGGATCACGACCGGAAGGGTATTTGACCGGAAATCGACATAACCCCACGTTCCCGCCGGATTGGTGTGCGCAGGCAAGTTGCCGCCTGACCAGCTGACACCGGCACCCGTTGCAATCTGATACAACGATTCTGCACCAGACTCAGCACCATCTGCGCCGCCGGAAGCTTTGAAATGTGAATGAGACATATACCCGCTGACTGTATTGGCATTCGTTGAAATAGGTCCAGCCACAACCAACGGTCTGTCGCTGCCGCCACCATAACCACCAACAGGGAAATCATCGAACATCGTCAGCGTAAACCCTGAGTCTGTCACCATACTTCGGATAGAAGTTATCATGGAATTGATATTACTCTTAACCGAATTAATTGTACCACTCATCGATCCCGTCGTATCGACGTTAAACACGACGTCGAGTTTCGAAACTTTCGGCGTAAACAACAGTTCGTCGTCATCTTTTGCATTGTCGGGCAGTTCGAAGTAGAACTCGTATACATTCTTGACGCCGATAGCCTTGTTGCAGATCATCTGTGCCGGTGTGTACTTCGTCCCTGTATAACCAGACTTCTGGGTTTCCTGGGCAACTGCATATTCTGCAGCATCCTTAAATGTGTCACCATCAGCATCGGCCGAGAGTCGCGGTTTGATGCCGGCGGACTTGCAGGGTTCCTGAGATTCGAGCGCATATTCATCTTTGTCCGAAAGACCGTCGTTATCGGAGTCGACTTCGAGGAAGTTCGGAATACCATCGCCATCGGAATCGTCGGTCAGGCCTTCGATCTTGTCCGAAATGCTGTCGCCGTCGGTATCGCTGTTATAGCGAGCGAGGAAACCGTTCGAAGCGAGACGCAGCATACCTTCGTCCTTATCGGAAAGGCCATCATTGTCAGAGTCAGTATCCATATAGTCGGCCTTACCGTCACCATCGCAGTCGACCGGTTTGGCCGCCGTTCCAAGCGCATTATTGCCGCCGCAGGCACCTGAGAAATGACCATCAGTTTCGTGCTTATTGTTGGTAATCAGGCCCTTGATCTCGTCGACATCGCTGAATCCGTCGCCGTCGTTGTCGTAATCCAGATAATCGGGAACTGTATCACCATCGGTATCCAACGGCTTATTGGGATCCGAACCAACTTCGACTTTATCCAGAATACCATTATCATCGCTGTCGGTATCGATATAGTTCGGAAGGCCATCGTAATCGGCATCTTCAGGTTCGTACTTGCCGCCGTCGTTGTTGGCTTCGATCTTGTCGGGAATCGTGTCGTTGTCGGAATCCGTATCCTCATAATCCTTCTTGCCATCTTTGTCGGAATCGACACACGCTTCGTTCGGTTCTGTAAATCCAAGCTCCGTATCTTCTGGATGACATTCGAGTGCATCGATGATCGTGTCGCCATCGGTATCGTTACCTTGCTGGGCAACTTTGATTTCCTTGCAGAACGAGCTGCCGTTTTCCTCGACGCACTTCTTGCCGCTGTTCTGGCAGGATTCCGCAACCTTGCTGAACTCACCGCCAGAGCATTCCATCAGATAATCGTTGGAACATTTTTTCTGACCATCTTCGCAATTCTTGACTGCACAGATAGCATTCGTATCACTTTCGGTCTTGCAGACATAACCGGATGCTGCACAATCCGAAAATTCCGTCCACCAGCCTTTATCGCACTGCAGCAGTTTATCGCCGTCGCATTTCTTGACTTCACCGGAACACTCATAATCCTTGCATTCCGGAGCGCCATTATCATTGATGATACAGGCCGATTTTGCCGCATCGCATTCGCTGCTCATCGCAAAGAGACCATCCGCACCGCATACCATCACCTTGTTGTCCAGGCATTTGCTTTCTCCTTCGGTGCAGCTCGCGATACATTCCGCATGGCCATCGCCCTGCTCGCAAATCGGTGTTTCCTCCTTGCTGGCGCAGTCATCACCGGCAACCAGTTTGTGCGAATCATTGCAAATCATCACAACAGTATCAGAACATCTGGTCTCGCCCGGAGTACATTCCGAATCGAAACACCCCCAAATGCCTTCCTCATTCATGAAGCACTTCTGGTTGGGATTTTCTTCGGAACCGCATGTCTCACCTTCGACAAAAACGCCTTCCTCACCGCATACCATCAAAACATCGCCATCGCAGCGCTTTTCGTCACCAGAGCATGCATTCGGATCCGGTTCGACATAACCATCATTCGCACATTTGAAGTTTTCGTCGCAGTGTGAATCTGCGGGACATACAGGACAACCCTGAACATCATTGCCATCATCGTCCTTGACGATATTGCCTTCATCATCAACCTGAACGCATTTCCCGCCAGTCCCCGGAACGGTTTCACCGTCTTCGTTGGTGGAATCCATCACGCACTTGAACCCATCAGCACATGCAGGACAGCCCACTTTTTGGGGATCATCATCCGCAACGCAGCTACTGTTGGTCGTATCATCGCAATGGAATCCCTCGTCGCAGCTGGCTGGGCAGCTGAATTCCGGAATCACGACGCATTCAAAGTTGGTCGATTCATCACAGCGTTTACCCGCACCGCAGCCATCGTCGGGGCATTTCTTCTCAGCACCATCAGCGACACATTCGAATCCGGTCGATTCATCGCAGTGGTAACCTTCATCGCAGCCCTCAGCAGGACACTGCTCCTCTTTGCTATCCTCGACGCACTCAAATCCGGTCGATTCATCGCAGTGAAATCCCTCATCACAACTATCGGGGCATGTTTTGTCAGGGGTACTATCCGCGACGCATTCCTTTGTGGCTTCATCGCAGTGTTTGCCTTCGCCGCAGTCCGCCGGACATTGTTTTTCGGGAGTATTGTCAGCGACGCACGTCTTCGTGGCTTCGTCGCAGTGTTTGCCTTCGCCGCAGCCCTCGGCAGGGCATTGATTTTCAGGACCAGGTGCAGCATCTGCCACGCAAACATACCCGGTCGATTCATCACAATGGAAACCGGTATCACAGCTGTCGGGACAAACCTTATCACCGCCATTATCTTTGCTTCCGGATGAATCATCGCCGCACGACGTCAGCAGTGGAGCTGACAGTGTGCAGGCCATAACAAAAATGATCGTTCTTTTTAACATATATTCATATCCTCCATATAAGGTCATAAAACCCCGCTTGATTATAACCAAAACAAATGCATTAATCGACACTCAAAGTATTTATTTTATTCTTTTATTCGCGTTCTATCTGCCTGCGGCAGATACGTCCGCGTGCGGCGCTAATAACTTACGCGCCGCAAATTTTGATATATCGATAAACAAAATAAACAAAAAACCCTTTTGCCAAAGGCGGCAAAAGGGCTTTTGCATTCATGAACAATACTAATAATTAGTTGCTGCCGATTGGCTTCAGATCGAGACCGGCAGGATACCCATACGACGTATCGTTGAAGAATCCATAACCGATGACGCCAAAGTCCTGATCGCTCGTCAGTTTGTGCGTACCACCTTCCAGTTTCAGGTAATAGTAAACATGCGTACCATCACCGAAGCCCTGACCACCTTTCATCTTAGTCGTGCCAGCCAGATTCGTCGTAATATTGATCTCATCAGGCAATTCTTTCAGAGCCTTCTCATTATACTCAACTTTATTGATTGTCCCTGAATATCTTACAACGGCTTTCTTCGGTGCAATGACCGTGACATAGTCCTGGTCATATCCCTTGGGAACTGCAAAAGTATAGTCAGAACGATACTGTTCACGCGGAACGTTCATGATGAACGACGGATCACCGATTTTACTGGCCAAAGCGGAACCGACCATGAACTGACCGACCATCACCGGCTGCGTTGCCGAAATATCAAAGCTTTGCTCTGTATAAATCACACCATACTCACCGGCTTTTAACGTATTGTTCGCGATGGGATTATCATTCTTATCCTTCAGCTGCAGATTCTGGTTGCCGGCTTTTGCGGTAACCTTGGTATTATCTTTCTGAGCGAGAATATAGTAATAATCCTTTTCGTCCGCACGTCTCTTGGTCTTGACCGCAGAATACTTGGTACCCCAAGTGTTCGTCGGGAAGATCAGCTCTTCGAGGTGATCGCAATAGTTCTCGTTTGTCGGCACCATGCCGCAGCCCGCAGCACCGAAGACCTCGACTTTCTTGTCGGCCTTAATGCTTGTACCCGTCGAATTGCTGACGATCTTACACGTTTTGTCATGCTCCCCATTAGGATCACATTTCTGAGACAGACTCAGCACCTCGTACTGCTTCAGCTTGACCGTCTTCTTGGCACCCGCATCCAATACACTACCGGAACCAACGTCAGCGGTCTTGGCCTTCAATGTGATTTCAACACTTGTCTCACCAGGTTCGACGGCGACGATGTTGATATTATCGGCCATATCACCTTCAGAACGTGAATTGAATCCCATTGTCAGATATTCCTTACCAAGAACCGAAACCGGCATCAGCAGCGAAGCATCGGCGGAGTGCGTCTCGGGTTTGGCATACGGATTGAACTGATAGACGACAACCGGAATACTGCTCATGACCTTGAAGGCATTCGCTTTCTGCATCGAGCCTTTCATCATGTAATTGCCGACTTCTGTTCCGCCTGAATTGTCTTTATTGCTCTTGCATTTGGCTGCATCAGCCGGTTTCTCTGCACCATCCTTGCATGATTGGCCATCCTTGAAGGCATTGGCATCATATCCGTAGGTACCATACTGTTTACCGGCGATTGTTTTAATTGCCACTTGGCCCGGAGCAACTTTAAACTTCTGTCCTGCAGAAACCTTTGTCTCTGTTGCAGCGACTTCAGGCATTTTGGTAACATCGAAAGAAGTACTCTTCTTTGCATCGTCAAATACATAAATATATGCATCTTCCGAATCACTTGGGTTACTGACGATCAGCGTCAAATCGAAATAGACGTTCGTCGTCGTACTGAAACCATCCTGATTCTGCAGGAATGCCGGCCAATACTCGCAGCCGATGTATGATGTCGAACCCGCCATCGACTGACATCGCGTCAAACCTGTTTCGGTCTTGTCTTCCACGCCATTGCAGTTTTGGTCACCGGCGAGTGCATTACCGATATCATCCTGTGTATAATTCTTCGGGTACACACCGCCTTCGCAGGCTCCCCAGAATCTACCGGATTTATCGCAAACCTGTTCACCATCTTTGCATGCACCTTTGCCACGCGTCTCAGCAGATCCGCGCCAGCAGGGCTGTTTGGCTCCCGGCGTACAAGCGCATTCCATCGTCGATTCACAGCCATTTGCTGCGTCGCCGTCGCAATCCCAGCGGCCTGCAGCACATTCACAGACGCCTTCATTGCAGGTCTGGCCATTCTTGCAGACAGTATCGCAGCTGCCGCAATGCGCATCGCTGTTGGTAGTATTAAAGCAGGCATACACATCATCTTTGACGAGACAACGATCGTAGCCTTCTTCGGTACACTGAATGATGCATTTGCCGCCCGTACAGACTTCGTTCTCGCCGCATTTATTCAGACACTTGCCGCAGTTATCATTATCGGTTGCCGTATCGACTTCTTTACCATGACACACTTTAACCGTCGATTCTTCGCCGGTTTTCTCGACACAGACACCATCGGTACAAGCTTTGCCTTCTTCACAGGCAATGCCGCAGCCACCACAGTTGGCCGGATCAACCTTGATGTCCACACATGCGCCCCAGCACTCTGTAGTTGGCACACATTCCTTGTCATCTTCGGCGCAAGCACAGCTAAAGCCTTCCGTGATCTCAGAAGAAGCCTTACAAATATAGCCGCCTTCATCGCCGGTCACGCACTGCTGTGTCGTTTCGCATTTCACATCACATGCACCGCAGCTCCTCACATCGCTCGGCTTCATGCATTCGTCGCCGCACGCGAGTTCACCTTCACCGCACTGGATAGTACAGGTACCCTCAATACAGGCATAACCTTCTTTGCATTCGTTTCCGCATGTGCCGCAATGTTTGGTATCCGTCTGTTTATTGACGCATTTTCCCCAGCATTGATCAGTCAGCCCACAGTCGGGGGTATCTTCGGGACACGTACACTCCGTGACGTCCGAATCGACGCAGGCAGGCCCTTTGGTCATGACGGGATTGCCTTCCTCGTCGAGTTTAGGTTTTCCTTCCTCATCCAACTCCGGAACTTCGCTCTCGCCGCAAACCTGATTATCGTTGCAGCGTACTGCACAAGTGCCGCAATGACGCGGATCTGATGCCAGTTCATAGCAGGAATCCAGCGTACCGCAGCGGTCCTTGCCATCATCTGCGGAGCATTCGATCTTGCACTGACCTGCATCGCAAACATAGCCATTTTCGCAAGCATTGTCGCATTCGCCGCAATTCTTGCTGTCTGTCATCAAATCGACGCATTCTCCCCAGCATGAGGTTAGTTTTTCATCATCGCACTTGGCCTCGACGCATCCGGAATTCTCGCATTTCTGGCTTGCCTTGCATTCAGACAAACAGCCACCGCAGTGATGGACATCAGAAGTCAAATCGTAACATTCATTCTCACCGCACGATGTTTTGCCTTCTTCACAGCTAAACTCGCAGGCAACTATGGACTCACAGCCATTTGAGGCATCGCCGTCACAATCATAATGACCGCTGATGCATTCGCATTTCTGACTCACACAGCGCTGAGCCTCACCACATTCCATATCGCAAAGCAATTCGCAGGCAATCTCGGATTCACAGCCATTCGAAGCATCGCCGTCACAATCATGATAACCCACGCCGCACTTGCAGTTCGCTTCATAACAATACTGGCGATCAGCACATTTATGACCGAACTCGCCGCAGTTTTCATTATCGACCTGAAGATTGAGGCACTTTCCATCCTCAGTTATCGCATAATCATTGGGACACTTTGCACTGCATTGTCCGTCCACACAGGCTTCGTAATCCTTGCAGACAGTGTCACAGTTCCCGCAATGAAGCGGGCTATTCTTGCTTACGCAGTTGCCGTTGCACAGATTCTCTGTTTCCTTGCAGCCCACAGAGATCTGTCCGCCATCCTGGCAAGCGCCCTCAACACATTTATCGGCAGCACAGCAGCCGCCGCCGCATACCACCGCACCATCCGGACACGAAAGATTCTCTTTGCTGGACGATGAAGAATCATCGCATGCACAAGCCCCAAGAATCCCAACAACCAAACAGGCATACAGAGCCTGATTCTTTCTATTTTTCATATCTTTCTCCAATTCCTATCAATATTTATCAGTTATCAGCAATAAAATAGCGATTTGCGTATTGCCTTCAGGCAATAGCAAATCGCCTCCGCGTATTGCCTTCAGGCAATAGCGGAGGAATCGAAGAATCAGTTAACGGCCACACTGCCGACGCCCGGAACGACGATGGAAACCTTGCGCTCACCAAAGCTCATGCCCGTTAACGGATCGATCAGTTCGATTGTAGCCTCGAAGATCTGCGTCTGTTCTGTCGGCTTGGCACAGTGATCATTGACGGCCTTCACCATAAAGTTCAGCTGTGCACCTTCCTTCTCGGCGCTCGATGTACCGATGGCGAAGTTCTTATAACCATTCTGGTATTCAGCACCCGAGAATGCCTCAGGTTCAGCAACGGGATTGCAGGATTTTTCAGGTTCGGCCGGAGGTGCAACGTAACCAGCATATTCCTTATCCTTGAATGTCTCTGTCGTAAAGGCCTGAACTTCTTTGATGAAGCACGAAGTATCGACACTCGGTGTGGCAGCCAGTGCAGCGGGATCGGGCTTAACGATGGCCGCAACCTGCGATATCGCATATTTCACGAGGGCATCGACGCCATCGACGAGCGTATCCGACAACTGATTACCATTCTTAATGGCATAGCTCAAAACGCAGTTTTTACCCGTAGGCGCGACACCACCGGGAATCGTGCAGCACCAGGCCTTGCTGTCATCAGAAGTACCAACACCCGGACCGCACATCCAGTTGCTGTTGCTGTCCTTGAACGCACAGGCGGGAACAACGGCATTCGTCTGCTCAGATGTATTGATGAGCTGCGGGAGCTGGGCAATGGATGCCGAATCGGCAACGTGACCATCATAAATGGAGATAACACGGGCACCTTTTTCCTGATAGGCAGCATGAACTGCTTTTGAATAGTGGGCGTTCGTGACATGTTCAGGATCATAGGGTTTACATTTCAATGCAGCATCTTTCACATCATCCGCAGTACAGAAACTGCCATCATCGTCATGCGCTGTCGTATCGGTAACGTGAACGACGACGGGCATCGTCGAATTGCGGAACTGGGCACCACCCCAGCGCTCTGTCGATTTCGGAGTCTGGGCAATCGAACCGTCTTTGAATGTCGTCGGATCGTTTGCGTCAGCACGCCACGAAACCATATCATTCGCACCAAAATCATCGCCGCGAACGATCTGCCATAATGCCTCATAACCGGATTCGGGGAAGTCACCGCCGTGATGCAGGGTCAGCTTATTGACATTTGCCTGTACCGTGGATTCTTCAATCTCGGGACGTCCGAGCAGCTGGAACGGAGAGTCACAGCGATAAGGTACATCGACGCTCATATTGTCGGTGTTCTTACAGTCATCAGCACGCCCATAGCCTTTGTCCGAAAGGCCGTTGCTTGTTAAAAAGTCGTATTTATCATTCGACCTCGGATGCGTCGGGAAGTCGTCGAAACGCGTAACGCCAAAGGCACTGTCCGTTACCTTGTTGCGGATAGCGGGAATAATTGTCTTGCCAACCTTCTCGCGCAGGTTCTTTACGTCAGCACCCATGGAGTTCGTCGTATCGAGGTTGAACACAACGTCGAGCTTCGAAACTTTCGGCCTGAAGTTCAGAATATCCCTCTGAAGATCCTTATCTTCATACGTTTCCTTGCCCAGATACGGCAGTTCGAAATAGAAGTCGAACTGACCGACAACACCTGTTTCGGGGTCAGAAACCGCACCGCGCATCGGATCGCAGATGAACATTTCGGCATACTCCGGAGGCATACCATATTTATCAATATATTCCTTGCCGAGAATGCTCGTCGCATACGCCAGAGCTGCCGTGTATTCCGTTGCATCACCGACTTTATCACCATCGGCATCTGCATGATAACCGCTCCAGAATGAGTTCTCTTCTCCCGACGTATTGTTGCCGCCTGTTTCACATGCGCCATCAACGCATTTCACGCCATCTTCACAGGCCTTGCCGCACTCGCCGCAGTTCGCTGCATCCGTCTTCAGGTCGACGCATGCACCCCAACAGGCTGTCTTTGCAACACAATTCTCTTCACCGTCTGCACAGTCACAATTTCCATCCCATGCTTTGCAGACGCCCTTGACGCTTTCGCCATCCACTTCCTCGGCACATACTTCCGTGGTTTCACAGACTGTACCACAGGCGCCGCAGTTATGACTATCCTTCGTCACTTCGACGCAGGCACCGTTGCATTCTGCCAGTGATCCTGCACAGACGAGTTGGCATACACCTTCCACGCAGCTCTGGCCGGCCTCGCAGGCAACGCCGCAGGTACCGCAGTTCGCAGCATCATTTTTGAGATCGACACACGAACCCCAGCAGGCCGTCTTTTCGACACATTCCGGATCATCTTCCGGACAGGAACAGTCTGCATCCGATGCCTTGCAGGTCGCTTTTGCCTCCTCGCCCTCGCCCTCGAGTATACAAACTTCTGTAGTCGCGCATGCCGTGCCGCAGGCACCGCAATTCTTATAATCATTCGTCAAATCGACGCAGCGATCATCGCACTTCGTCATCGGCTGCTCGCACACCAGAGCGCACGCGCTGTCGATACAGCTCCAGCCGGCATCACATGTTTTGCCGCATTCGCCGCAATTGTTCGGATCGGTTTTGAATATAGCGGGATCAACGCACTCGCCGTTGCACGAAACGGTCTGAACGCCATCCTTTTTGCCGCAGAACACGCTGCACTTGCCAGAAATGCAGATCAGCTCATCACCGCAAACCTTGCCGCATTCACCGCAGTTGCTGTTGTCGGTGTTCAGGCTCACCTGCTTACCGCCACAGGTACCGATCTTGCAGTAAACCTCACTGCCGTCACCCAAACCGTCCTTGTCGACATCCGGATTCTGGAAATCCGGCACCGTATTGCCTTCGTGCGTTTTGGGGAATTCACCATCGCCGCGTTCTTCCTTGTCACCGAGTCCGTCGTTGTCGCTGTCCCAGTCATAGCGATCGAAGAAACCATCGCCATCGGTGTCTTTGCCGCCAAAACCTGCATCCTCGACCACATCGAGAATCGTATCGCCATCGCTGTCCACGCTGATGTAATCGGGAATCGTATCGCCATCGCAGTCAAACGGTGCATCCACCGAACCCATGGGATCGGGCTCGCCATCGCCAAAACGGTTGATGCCTTCCTTATCCTTGAACCATCCCCATTTGTCATACTCGGCGTTGTAGCAGTCGGCACCGCGAGGCGGCTTTTCGCTGTAGTTCCCATATTTTGGATGTTCCAGACCGGCAATTTCAAGGACGTCTTCGACCTGATCGTCATCATTATCCTTATCTGAGCTGTCCAGTACACCGTCGCCGTCGGTATCGGCATAGAGCTGGCAGCTTTCAGTAATCACCTTGCAGAAACCTTCGGAGGCATCCGGAATACCGTTTTCATCGCTGTCAAGATCGCGATAGTCGGGTGTACCATCTTCATCGGAATCGGCCGGTTCCTGGCAAGGATCTGAGTTATGTTCCAGCTCATCGGGAATCGTGTCACCATCACTGTCGATATCCTTGTAGTCCGGGGTACCGTCTCCGTCCGTATCTTCACAGCCATCGCCTGTTTTGGGATCGCCCGATGCGCATTCGATCTCATCGGGAATCGTATCGCCATCCTCATCATTGCAATCCAGAATGGCACTGCTGTCCGCACATACACCGCGTGCACATACGCCGGTGCTGCAGAAAACGAGACTCGAACGGCAGTCATCTCCAAGAAGAGCGGGTTTCTTGCAAATGCTTTCATGACATTCAGCATCTTCCGGGCAATTCGCATTTTCTGTACATGCCTGTCCCAGAGCAGTATCGGCACGGCATACGCCCTCTTTGCATTTGCCGCGTTTGCAGTCAGAATCGCCGGTACAGGCAGATCCAATATCACCCGGTTCTGCATTGGGATCCGGTCCGGGACCAACCGGACCGCTGCCCGTACCGCAGTGACCATTGATACACGACAGACCCTCGCCGCAAAATGTATTCACAAAACCACAGCCATCACCGGAGCCAAGCACCTTTGCACAGACGCCGCTCTCACCTTCCCCCAGAGCTGTTCCTGATGTAGACAGACACTTGTAGCCACCGCCACAATCGCCATCGCCTGCACATGATTTTCCCAGATCGTTGCTGCCGCCGCCGGAATCCGAACATCCAACAGCAATCATGCTGGCAAGAATACACAGGCCAAAAATACGCGATTTCTTCATTATTTACCTCCAAAAACAAGCAAAAACGCTGTTACGTCTTTAAATGTCCAATTTCTTGATAATGTCATAAAATGACCATTACAGCCCGTTTTCTATCATAGCACATTGCAATACCAATTTTCCTCTTTTTTTGAAAAATTAAGTTAAAAAAAAATCCCCTGTATCGATATACAGGGGATTTCATCATAAATCTGTGTTCAGATAGTTATCAATTCATCGCCCAACCGCGCGCAACGCATGCCTTCGCAACGCGATCAATGGCAATCATATATGCGGCATCTCTCATATATACACCCTTGTCCACATGCATCTGATGAACTGCATGATAGGCCGCACTCATCTTCTGATCCAGCTTGCTCAGAACTTCATCCTTCTCCCAGAAATAGTTCATGTTGCACTGAACCTGCTCGAAATACGAACATGTCACGCCGCCGGCATTGCACAGAAAATCGGGAATGACATAAATGCCGCGAGCTTTAATGACATCATCGGCTTCCGGCGTCGTCGGGCCGTTTGCGCCTTCAGCAATGATCTTCACATTCTTGCCAATCTTGTTGACTGTCTCAGCATTGATCTGATTCTCAAGTGCCGCAGGAACCAAAATATCCACATCCTGCTCCAGCCACGCATCGCCGGGAAGAATTTCATAGCCAAGGCCCTTTGCTGCAACCTTGTCAATCTCACCGTGCTCGTTCGTAATCTTCTTGAGTTCGACAATATCCACGCCGCTTTCGCGCTTGAAGCAATACGATTTCTTATCGGCATTGTCCCAGCACGAAACGCAGATCAGCTTGCCGCCGAGCTTGAGATAGCGTTCACAGGCATAATAGGCCACATTACCGAAGCCCTGAATCGACGCGCGCGTCTTCGTAATATCGATGCCCAGCGTCTTGCAGGCTTCATTCAGGGTGCAGATAACACCATAACCCGTCGCTTCCGTACGGCCCAGCGAACCGCCGCTCCCTACCGGCTTGCCCGTAATAAACCCGGGGAATTTGCCGCGATGAATCGCTTCATATTCATCCAGCATCCAGATCATGTGATATCCTCTCGTGTTCATGTCCGGCGCCGGAACGTCCTGAACCGGACCAACCTCTGACGAAAGCGCTCGAACCCACGCACGGCAAAGACGTTCCTGTTCCGTCATCGAAAGCTCATGCGTGTCACAGTCAATGCCGCCCTTGCCGCCGCCAAGAGGAATATCCACCACCGCACATTTCCACGTCATCCACGTCGCAAGCGCACGAACCGTGTCGATCGTCTCATTCGGCGCAAAACGAATGCCGCCCTTGCATGGTCCGCGACCATCATTGTGCTGTACGCGATATCCCTTGAACACGCGCATGGACCCATCATCCATTCGAATCGGAAGCGTAAATGCATATTCGCGCATCGGTTCGCGAAGAAGTGCGCGAATGCTGCTGCTCAAATTAAGCTGATCTGCCACTCTGTCAAACTGTTTCTGAGCCATTTCGAAAGGATTAAATGCCATAATCTCTACTCCTGTGTTAAAATTCCGTCCCTTCGGACGTTATGTGGCGCAGTTGCGCCGAACCGATGGCAACCATTTAACACCCCGGCATTTTCTGCGCAAGCTGGTTGTTGAATTTTATTCACAAATTTTGTAAATTTCTGAATATCCTACAAACCATCACATGTCACACAACCACATTCGATGTAGGCCAATCCAACGTTTTGACCTTCTTGTACGGCTGCTGGGTGCTCGGCCTTGGGGGCCATACACCACGCCCCCCGGATTCCTCTTTCATAATTAATATATATTCATTCCCCCTGCGGACCGCGCATCGCCGCTATGACTTCCGGTCATACGCGGCGATGGCTCGCTATTCTTTGCAGGCCTGCTGCCCGCAAAGAATACGCTCGCCTTTTTATATTCATTAATTGATGCCGCTCTCTTCCTCAAATACCGGCGGGATCAGGAAATAAACGACACGCTCGCTCAGCGTCGAACCGTCACCCTTGATGACTATCTTTGCCTTCTTGACCAGAGGAACATCCTGAGCAGGAATAACGTTGTTAACAGGAACAGGCTTGACATCGTAACAAACGGCACGCCCCGGAAGCAGCGCCGCAATGCCTTCAAATTTGCCCGGAACAATATTGTCAATATTTGTACATGCCTTACCCTCGACAGATGCATCCGTAATATTGACAGAAAGACTATCTACCAGCGCCGCAGCACCTTCGTCAATATCAGCAGCCTCAGTCGTGATGACGAGAGGTTTGTTCTGAGAAATCGAAATAATGGCTTGTTTTGTGGCGTTCACAATCCCCGAGCCATCACATCTGACGTTAAATGCAGATGGATCAAGTCCATTGCCTTCGATCGCACCTCTGAGGATGCACTCAGCCGTTCCTCCCCAAAAACCTACAAGATTGACATTTTTGGATCTGGCATATTTACCCACATTCTTTGCAAGGTTAGCATCATTGGGATTCATATCAGCGCAAGAAGCGTTATAATAGTAGTAAGAATTGCCCCCCCTCGATACATCCAGACAAGTGGTGGCGCCCATCTGGGCTTCATCCGTCAATGTAATAAAGACCCGAAGCGAATTGTCGCGGAATCCGACGCATGTATCCTTGCCGGCAGCACAATTCGTCGACCGACCGGAACATAGATTGGGTTCCGAAGGTGATGCAATGCCGCAGTAAATCGCATCCCATGCATTTTCATATGCACCACGATACGGAAGCGTCTGCAACTGTGAGATAAAACTGTCTATATTGGGATTGACATCCATAATATGCCCAAACTGGCGGCAATCTCCCCACGATCCCGTTCCAACCCACATATCGGATACGCAGCCGCCCGCTTTCTTTGTAGGATCTTCAACGCATTGATGAGAGATGACCGAACAGATGGAATTGACAATTCCATGATCGGCGCAGTCCTTATCCTCATTACATGTAAAGTTGCCGTCGAGAACCTTGCATTTCAGCGAATCCATCAAAGGTTTAATATTACTTCTGAGAGCCTCGATTTCATCATCCGTCGACCCGGATGTATCGATGGCAAAATACAAATCCACGGCCTGAACAGATGTCGACAACGAGAGCGACCCCTTGTCGGGACTGCTGGGCTTCTTATAAGGCACGACAAAGACGAAATTACCCTTGCTCTGCGGATTGTCGGCAGGATCAGTGAGGCTGGATCCGGCTCCGTACTCAATCAGATCGTTCGCGCCGTCGCCATCGCTGTCATCTTTGAAGGGATCCGCAGAAATACCTAGTTCAAAGGTATCCGAAAGACCATCACCGTCATTATCGACGTCCAGAAAATCCGGTGTACCATCACCATCCATATCTACGCAGGTTTCGGGCAATTCCGTG
>JAEEGL017087289.1_pt1 | contig 38995 bp, 45 predicted proteins | sample 9134231 | NCBI WGS metagenome assembly JAEEGL01 (sample SAMN16246548, study PRJNA631951) | gut metagenome | biome: gut microbiome; feature: rumen; material: fiber-attached | host: Bos | place: Iran: Karaj | collected 2018-10 | reverse complement strand
TCATCATATTTCCCTCTTTCTATTCTTAAAATTTTATTATTTATCTGCTTATTAAAATCGTTTCGTTTTGCAGGATAGACTTTAGTCAACTGGTAAAAAGATTTAGTGAAGTAAAGTCCACCCTGCTTTAAAATGGTGTCGATGGCGGGACTTGAACCCGCAAGGATTTCTCCACACGCCCCTCAAACGTGCGCGTATACCGATTCCGCCACATCGACACGATATAACTCTCAGGTACAGACCTATGCTATCACAAAAATTTTTTCGTTACAAATATTAATTTTTCATTGACAGAAAGTCAATAATTGTGGAAAATAATAACGTAGATTGATGTAAGGATGTGTTTATCCCTCTCGTCGTATCGTTGGAAAGAGGTTATATTATGAAAATTTCAGCTATTACAGAAGAACCCGTCGAAGAAAGTTTCAGACGCAATAATTTTATTCGTATGAGCAACAAATATATGTCTGTTCCGGAAGTATCTAATCCGGTTGAACAGCCTCAACAGGAAAACAAACGTCCTGCTAAACTCGGTATCGAAAACCTTCAGGAATTTACTATTTTCCCAAAACAGGTTGTCGACGGCAGAACAGTTATTACTGCATAATTAAATGTTTTACAAATTTTCAGGGGTTGGACTCTTTTATCCAACCCCTATATATTGAAAGGGAGACTTATGATTTTAAAAATTTTCAGAATGCCTCATAACAAATTTGTACCGGAGTACAAAACCGAAGGTGCTGCAGGTATGGATTTATGTGCCGCAATTTCCGAACCTATAACACTTAAACCGCTTGAAAGATATCTTGTTCCGACAGGCTTGAAAATCGAGCTTGAACACGGATACGAAGCACAAATCCGCCCGCGCTCAGGTCTATCAATAAAACACGGTATAAGTCTTATCAACTGTGTCGGCACTGTTGATGAAGACTATAGAGGAGAAGTTTGCGTAGGTGTTGTTAATTTATCCAATGAAGAATATACCATTCAGCCGGATGAACGTATTGCTCAAATGATTATCGCTCGTGTCGAACAAGCCAAAATAGAAGTAGTTACTGAGCTTTCGGATACTGCAAGGGGCGAAGGCGGATTCGGCTCAACAGGCAAAGTTTAGTATTATACATTAAGGTAATTTATTTTAATATATTTATGATATAATATTGAAATAAACCATTTATGTGATATAATAACAACATAATATTTATTGGAGGGACTATGGCAAGAGTACTAATTTCAATGTCAAATGACTTTTTAACAAGAGTCGACAGTATTGCTACCAGTGAACAAAGAACAAGAAGCGAACTCATCAGAGAAGCTTTACGTGTTTACATCAAAAGAAATAAAATTTCTAACAATGCCAGAGCTGAAGAAAATGCAAAAACACTTTCTGAACTTTTAGGTTAATTTAAGTTTTTTATAAAGGCACAGGCGAAGTTAAAACTTCGCCTATTTATTAACAATTTACCCTACAGATTAACATCTTCCACTGTGTACAACATATGAGTTGTATTTGTGAAAATTTTTCCGTCATTGCCTTTTACAAATATTAATGGTAGTGTAATCCATAATATCCAGCCTGCATTTGCCCAATACCTTCCGTCTCCTTTGTCTTGTACTATTCCACTCAAATTTATAACTTTATTATTTTGAGTTATTATTTGGAATTCACTTACTTCAATCTCTCCGGGAATACCCAATATACCATTATTTTTTCTGATAAACAACAAGGCATGTTTCGTGTGCGAAAAGCTAGACTTTTAAGCATACCGATTGTGTTAGAATGTAATACACTTACCCCTATTCTTTTTCTTTAATTTGTTTAGCATCAGCCAAGTCTATATCGCTAACTTTTTCCTCTTTTTTAGCATCTTCCGCTTCAAGCTGTTTGTTTATAATCATTGTTTGAACAACCTGGAAACAGTTACTTGCAATCAAATACAAAAGAACACCGGCAGGAATCGGGATAATTACAAATGTAAATGTCAGCATAATAGGCATAAACGTGTTCATTGATTTTTGCATTGCAGCCTGCGCCGGATCCTGGTTCGCAGTTTTGTTCATGGCCATCATTGCTTTTTGAGAAAGTACCATTGTTATTGCAAAAAGAATAATCAACATCAAGACATCATAATGGAATGAAGTTTGAACCTCTTTTGTCGGAACAGTTGCAGTCAATATACCGTCTTTTCGGTCAAAATCAATCGACTCAGTTTCTTTCGTCTGAACGTCCATTATGTCTATTTGTGCTTTTTCAATCTGATCAAGCTGACTGAATTTTAATCCCAAATTGTCAAGACTTATTTTGAAATCAGTGTCCTCACCCGGATTCAATTCTCCCTGAACTTCCACGGCACGTTGGGGTTTTTCTATTTTTACTCCTTCAAGAGGTTCGTCAATACCTTTCAAATAAACCTTTGCAGTTTTACCTGTCATAAAAGTATCATATTTTGAAACACCCAAAACTCCGTCATGAGAAACTCCCGCAGAAGTTTTTAGAGTTGCATCAAGTCTGTTTATAAATAAGAAATGAGAATCACCTGCCATTTGTATAAATTGGGGACTCATCAAAGTTGAATACAAAAGTATAAAAATCGGCATTTGAATTAGAAGCGGAAAGCACCCTGCCATAGGATTAAATTTATGCTCTTTATAAAATTCCATCATTTTTTGCTGCATCTTTTGAGGATCACTTTTGTAGCGTTCCTGTATCGCCTTCATTTTAGGCTGCAACAGTTGCATTGTTCTCATAGAACGCTGTTGCGAAACCCCTAAAGGCCACATTGCGGCTCTGACAATTATCGTAAGTAAAATAATACCGATTCCATAACCGCCCACTATTGACAGAGCTTTTAGTATTTCTATAGTTAATGTTGTAAAATCCATAATCTCTTCCCTAAAACTTTGTGATATCAAAAAAGTGCAATTAATAATTGCACTTTTAAAAATACTTTAAAGATAAGTTAAAGTCAAATTTATACTTCCTGCTGGGTAGTTGTGCCAAGTGAATGTAAACGTTTCGCAGGATCGGTAATATGAGTAATTCTCAATCCAAAATTATCTTCTATGACGACAACTTCACCGTATGCAATAAGCTTTCCGTTCGCATAGAGTTCAACAGGCTCGCCGGCAGCCTTATTCAAGGTTACAATAGAACCTTTTGTAAGCTCAAGAACCTTCTTTATAGGCAATTCTGTTCTACCTAATTCAACTGTTAATTGAAGTTTAATATCCAAAAGTATATTTAAATTTTGATTTTGCGGTCCTTGGACTTGCTCCAAATCCTCAAAAGATGCGAACTGAACCGGCTGAACTGTTACCGGAGAGTCCTCACCGTGTTCTTGATGTGCATCAACAGGAGTTGCATCTGCAGAAGCAGCAGGAGTAGTTTCTTCTTCAACCGCTTTTTCAGGCTTTACTTCTTTGGCATCTTCTTCTTTATCTAAACCTTCTTTGAATTCATCATCTTCTGGCATAATTCTACCTCTCTAAAAATAGTTTCTTAGTAACTCATGCATTTCATCATAGACTTCTGTTATTTTAACACAGATATTGTCTTTTATTGTACCTGGTCTTGCGAAAAATTTCTTTTCCCCATTAACTCTCACAACCAAATCATCATCAACTTTATTATCAAGTTTAATAATATCACCTTCGGACAACTGCAAAAAGTCATCCAGCGTTATACTGCAAGAACCGAATTGAACTCTTAAATCAATATTTGAAGAATTCAGTTTGGAAATCATTTTCATTCTTTCATCGTTTGATGCAATCAGACCTTTAGTTTGGAATATATGCTGTGTACTCAAGTGTGTCAAAACGGTTTCTAAGACAGGGTATGGGAAACAAATACTAAATAATCCATAATGCTTACCAGCAATTTGAACTTCAAAAGTGAGCAACGCAACTATTTCACCGGCAGTTGCAACTTGAATGGATTGGTAATTATCATCTAAGCTTATGAACTTGCCCGTAACAGGAATAATTGTATTCCAAGAATCTTCAAGTGATTGTAAGATGATGTTTATAACCTTTTTAGCAAGTGCTTTTTCAATATCAGTCAGTTCCCGTGACTGAGTATCAATAGTACCGATACCGCCGAGCATACGGTTTACTATACAAGACAACACTTCAAAACTTATGCCCAGAAGTATTTGGCCGGATAATGGTTCAAATTCAAATACCCCTACACTGATTGGAGAAGGCATAGAACGTACAAATTCTTCATATGTAAGCTGGTCAACAGATACAATCTCAATTTCGACCCTCATACGCAAATAACCGCTCAGAATAAGAGATATAGCCTTTGAAAATTCTCTGTGTATATCTCTTAAAGCACGCAAATTATCTTTTGAGAATTTATCCGGACGCCTAAAGTTATAAAGCTTATAACTCTTATGCTCGGATTCGTCTATTTCTTCATTTATATTCGTATAACTCTTTGTTGTTTCGTTTAGATCAGACATTTTTTACCTTACTGTATTATAAATTGTCCAAAGCTTACTCTCAGAACTTCTCTTTCTCCACCAAGTATTGAATTTATATCATTTGAAATTTGCTCTTTTGCAAGTTCTTTCCCAGCAGCAGACGAAAGCTCAGCAGATGTTTTACTGGAAAGGTTTGTTATAACCGCATCTCTGATTGCCGGCTTAAATTGATTCATTTCATTTTGTATTGCATCCATTGGGTTAACTGCAGCAGGAGCTTCCCCATGGCCATGCCCGCCTTTAGCAGCCGGTTCCTCTTTCGGGAAGTCTGTATCCTTTTGTGAAACTTCTATTGCAACATTTACTTTTAAATATTTCTTCTGATTTTCATCGCACAGGTTTAGAATAAAGTCGCCTAAATCTACAACTATACCCCTTTGCATCTCATCTTCTTCACCTTCTTCTTCGTCAAGTTCTTCTTGAGAAACATTTATCTTGTTAATCTGAGAAGAAACCAAATTGTTGAATATAAGATAATTTACACCTGAAAATACGACGAACAAAAGCACCATCGCAACAAGTATAATAATCAGAAACTTATTAATCTCTTTTCCTTTGACGTTGTTTTCAACTGTTTCATTTTCGTTAGCCATACTATTCTCCACTTACATTACACAGTATTATTATATCAACTCTGTTTAATAATTTACCACCATTATTTGGAGTATTATTTTCAGGTAAAAACTCTCCAAACCCGACAGAATGAATAAGCTTATCTGCCTTTTGCATTCCGCTGCGCACCACATTTTCTATATTTGCGGCTATCACAGCCGTCCTTTCCCAGTTTTTCAAATTGCATGAGCTATTTGAAGCAACAGAAGAATGCACCTCTATTATAACAGCATTTTTATTTTTTGCCAAAAAATATGCTATTTTTTTTATATTTTGTTTTGTTTCATCCGAAAACTCGACATACTCAGAATCCGGATTTTTAAGTTCAAATCTTAAAATTATCCCTCTCGAATCCCTCAGAACCCTAATATTACTGTCTTTGAAATAAGCAACTGCCGGTTTGTAAAGAATATTAATACACCTATCATGAAGTATGTACTTAATTTCTTCACAACAGGCAAAATTACAAACCATTGTAAATAATATTAACAGGCATAAAACTTTTCTCATCCAAATATTATTTAAATAAATCGTAAAATCTTTAAATTAGATTGCCAGATAAGAATTAGAACAATATAATATATGTATGGGGAAGTTTGATATTTTTAACAAGTTCAACAGTGCAGTTATAATCGTAAATGACAAAAAAGAAGTTGTTTTTAAAAATAACCTTTTTAGAAGAACTTTTCCCGATTTTGTATCGCTAAAAAAATTTTCACATAAGCTTGATTATAATGTATATGCACTCGAAAGCTCTGATGTGTTTTCCCTGCATTCACCAATTTTGCAGGCACTTGAATCCAAAGAGGATTTTTTTGCCCATGTGTTTTACCAGTCAAATGACAACAGCTATCTGTATTATGATATGACCGTTTCCAAAAACGGCAAATACAACATCATCGTCTTTACTGACGTTACCTCAGAAATCGAATGTGAAAATCTTAAAAAAGAAAATGATTCAATGCAACAATATATTTCTTCTTTGGAGAGCGAAAACAAAAGTATTTCTAAGATTAAACAGCAAGCACAGTCACAGGCAATGAAATTACTGTTATTAAATAACATCTCTAACATCATAAGAGGCTCTATTGATACCTCAAAAATAATTAATTCCGCAATCAAAGAATTATCAGGTTTGTTTGCCGCTTTTAGAGCATATTATGCGGTTTATTCAAAAGAAATGAATGCATATATTATCAACAAATCCATTACTAAAAAAGATATAGGTTGTAAAATTACGTTTGATGAAAAAACTGAAAAAAATATAAATTCAGGAAAGGTATTTTTAACCTCCTGCCTGAAGGAATATACAGAAGCAAAACCATTTAAAGAACTCGTCCAGCGTGTAATTTTACCAATATATAACAGGGACTCAAAGCTCGGTATAATTGTACTTTTAACGAAACAGAAAACCAAATTAAATGACACACTTGAAGTGTTGGATGGAATTTCAGCACAACTTGGCAGTGCAATAATTCAGGCAGAATTGTATGAAAAAGATGCCAGAATGGTTAAAGAATTAACTAAAACTTTGAAAGAACTTAGAGAAACACAACTACAACTCATTAATTCCGAGAAAATGGCATCTTTAGGTCAACTTGTTGCTGGAGTAGCACATGAAATTAATACGCCACTCGCATCAATAAAATCCAATAACGAAATTGCATCAAAACTGATTAATAAAAACAAAGATGGAAATTCCGAATTACTTTCCGAAATACTGGAAATAGACAAAGAAGCCATCGAACGTATTAACGAGCTGGTTATATCTTTAAGAAAGTTTGTACGGCTTGATGAAGCAGAACTTCAAGAGGCTGATATTAACAAAGAACTGGATTTGACGCTTAACTTAATTAGACACGAGACAAAAAATCGAATCAACGTTGTGAAGAATTTTGGGAAACTCCCACCTATAAAATGTTATCCAAACATGCTAAACCAAGTCTTTATGAATATTCTTGTAAATGCCGTCCACGCAATAAAAGATTCTGGTACAATAACTATTGACACGGATTACAAAAGTAAAAAACTTGAAGTAAAAATTCGTGATACTGGATGCGGTATTAAAGAACCCGAAAAAATATTTTTTGCCGGCTATACAACAAAAGGGGTGGGCGTTGGAACCGGCTTAGGCCTTGCTATTTCACAAAAAATAATTGAAAAACATAACGGAAATATAAAAGTAAAAACAAAATTAGGTAAGGGGAGTGAATTTACTATTACTATCCCAAGTGAGTAATAAATATTAAGTATTGTAAATCGCTTAAGTGTCTGTAATTTCAACTATTTTCGCTTAATAGCGGCAGATTTTGTAAAAAATTTTTGTAAAATATCCGACAGACTAGACATGAATTTAATAAAATATGTTATACTTGCTATTGCAAATTGATTAAGTGTATTTTTTACGCTAAAAAATTAATTGTAACAATTTAGTAACATATCAAAAAAAAAGGGCAATTTTTAAAAACTCATAAACTTAATATAACTGTGTAGAAGTTTAATAGTTTTATTTACGTTAACGGAGGTTAGTAAATGACAATTACAGTGAATAGCAAAAAGAAACAGGTAAAGAAAACTTTTCAGGAATTGATTAATGATTTGATGACCAGCAGCTCCGAAAAAGTCCGTTATAATGCGGCACGAGTTTTGGGCGAAACCGGTGATTCTAAAGCAGTTGAACCGTTAATTAATGTTTTGAAAAATGATAAAAATGGCTCGGTAAGATTATACGCAGCAAGGGCACTTGGCGAATTAGGTGATTCTAAAGCTACAGAGCACTTGATTGAATCTCTACGTGAAGACAGAAATGTTGATGTCAGAGTTCGTGCAGCACGTGCTCTAGGCAGACTGGGCGGCAAAATCGTTGTCGAACCGCTTGTTGAAGCATTAAATGATGAAAATTCACAGGTTTGTATTACAGCAACAGATGCACTTATAGAAATCGGCGATGTCGCAACAGATGCACTTATCAAATCACTAGACCATGAAAAAGTTAATGTAAGATGTGATGCAACACGTGCATTGGGCGAAATAGGAAACAAAAAATGTGTCGATAAAATTATAAATATGTTATATGACGAATGGGTTAACGTTAGAATATACGCAGTAACCTCACTCGGTAAACTAAATGATACGAAAGCAGTTCCGGCATTGATTGAAGTTATGAAGAATCGTTCGGAAAATGATTTAGTAAGAGCAGGTGCTGCAGCTGCATTGGGCGTATTGAGAGACCAAAGAGCACTGCTTCCTTTACGTGAACTAATCATGGAAGCAGAAGAACTTGGTGAACTTGAAGATACTGCACTTAAATCATTCAAGAAGATTATGGCAGCTAATTGGCAAGCTATTCCTGGCGCCAACCAACAAAAGAAAACTGCTAACGTATAATAATATTAAATAGCACTTAATAAAAAGAGTCCGCATTATTTTCGGACTCTTTTTATTTTAAGATATTATTTATTATGGCATAAACCACAACCTGAACCCTACTATGACAACTCGTTTTCACATATAATTTTTCTAAAATTGATTTTACCGTATGAACTGATATAAATAGAATTTGACCGATTTGGGCATTTGTTTTCCCTTCGGCAAGAAGTTTTATAACTTCAACTTCACGTTCCGTTAAATTAATCATTTTTATTCCTTCATTATAATAGGTTGTGCACACAATTATTATACTCATTTATACATAGAATATATTAATATATTTTCCAATTTACAAAAATTTACAATAATTATGGAAGGCTCTCGAGTTTTAAAATTGTGATATCGGCCAAACATTTTGTGGTATAATGAACTTATTAGATATGTTTGGAGGATAAGAATGAAAGAGGGATATTTTCCGCAGGAAATAGAAAAAAGATGGCAAAAAACTTGGGAAGAGGATAAATGTTTTCACACCCCCGATAAAAGTGACAAACCAAAATATTTTGCACTCTCCATGTTCCCGTATCCATCAGGGAAATTACACATGGGGCACGTCAGAAATTATACAATAACTGACGTTATCGCACGCTTCAAGAAAATGAACGGTTTTAACGTACTTCATCCTATTGGCTGGGACAGTTTCGGACTTCCTGCAGAAAATGCAGCTATGCAGCATAATGCTGATCCTGCAAAATGGACTGATGAAAATATAGCATATATGACAAAACAGCTTAAAATGCTCGGGCTTTCATACGATTGGGACAGAGAAGTCACCACATGTAAACCGGATTATTACAAATGGACACAGTGGCTGTTTTTACAGTTATACAAAAAAGGCTTAGCATACAAAAAAGAAGCAGCCGTAAATTGGTGTGACAAATGCGGAACCGTTCTTGCGAACGAACAGGTCATTGATGGCAAATGCTGGCGATGTGACAGTGTGGTGGAAAAGAAATACCTTTCACAATGGTTCTTAAAGATCACTGATTATGCCGATGTTCTACTAAAAGACTTGGATAAACTCACTGGCTGGGGCGATAACGTCAAAACAATGCAGGCAAATTGGATAGGAAAATCCGAAGGTGCACTTTTAAGATTCAAAGTTAAAGAAATAGAGGGAATGGAAGTTCCTGTTTATACAACAAGACCTGACACGGTTCACGGTATTACGTATCTTGTTGTGGCGCCTGAATATAAAGACATAGAAAAACTTACTACGCCGGAAAACAAACAGGCAGTTGAAGAATACAGAGCAAATGCTCGTAAAATGTCTGAAATTGAAAGACTTTCAACAGAAAGACCAAAAACTGGCGTTCCTTTGGGTACACACTGTATAAATCCGTTTAACGGTGAAGAATTCCCACTTTGGACTGCAGATTATGCGCTTGTTGAATATGGAACAGGTGCTGTTATGGCAGTTCCTACTCACGATACAAGGGATTTCGCATTCGCTAAAAAATACAATTTACCACTGAAAGTTGTTATACAAAATCCTCAGAATCCTTCTGATTGCAAGAATGAAGCATATACGGAAGAAGGAATATTAATTAACTCAAATGAATTTAATGGTATGAAAAATACCGAGGCAAAAAAAGCTATTACGCAAAAAGCAGTCGATGGCGGCTATGGTGAATTTAAAACGCAATTCAGGCTCAGAGATTGGCTGATTTCACGTCAGAGATATTGGGGTGCACCAATTCCTGTTGTATATTGCGATAAGTGCGGAATCGTCCCTGAAAAAGAAGAAAATTTACCGGTGATGTTACCTACCGATGTCGACTTTTCTGTTGTCGGAAAATCTCCGATAACTACTTCTCCGACATTTAAGGACACTGTCTGCCCGATTTGCGGAGGACATGCAACAAGGGAAATGGATACAATGGATACATTCATTTGCTCAAGTTGGTATTATTTAAGGTATGCAGATGCTAAGAATTCGAAAAAATGTTTTGATAAAGAACTTGTAAACCATTGGCTCCCTGTCGACCAATATGTTGGCGGAATTGAACACGCAATTCTACACCTTTTGTATTCAAGATTCTTTACAAAAGCTCTCAGAGATTGCGGGCTTTTAGATTTTGACGAACCCTTCAAAAACCTGTTAACACAAGGTATGGTACTAAAAGATGGTTCGAAGATGTCAAAATCCAAAGGAAATACAGTTGATCCCGATGAAATATTTGAAAACTACGGAGCTGACACCGCAAGGTTGTTTATACTTTCGGATTCACCTCCGGCAAGAGATTTTGACTGGTCAGATGCAGGTGTTGAAGGATGTTATAAATTCCTTAACAGAGTTTGGCGCTTATTTGCAGACGGAGTAAATAAAGGTCTCATATCAAAAGACTACAAATTATCGTTCCCATTGAGCAGGGAAAATGATGACCTCGTTCGTGTTGTAAATATTGCAATAAAAGGCATTACAAATGATATTTCAAACGATTTTCAATTCAATACCGTAATTTCAAAATATCGTGAACTTACAAATGCAATTTACGAATATATGGGCAAAAGGAATGAATTTTCGGAAGAAGATAAAAATGTATTCAGTTTTGCGACAATTTCGCTCATCAAATTAATGGCACCTGTAACCGTTCACATGGCCGAAGAAATTTGGCATGAATTAGGTTATACAACATCAATCCACAACGAAGAATGGTGCAAGTGGGACGAAAACCTAGCAAAAGCAAGCAAAATAACTCTTGTCGTACAAATTAACGGGAAAGTTAAGGATAAAATTGAAGTTGATGAGGGTGTAAATGACGAAGAATTAAAATCATTTGCTCTCGAAAGTCCAAAGGTCAAAGAACTGACTAACGATAAAGAGATAATAAAAACAATAGTTGTTCCGAAGAAACTGGTTAATATTGTTGTAAAAGGATAGATTATTAAAATTATAAGAGGGCGGCGGGCAGAATACCCGCCGCCCTCTTATAACTAACTTTATTATACATGTATTAAGTTTTGTAAAAAATTTGATTTAATTATTAAAGTTTTTTAAAAATATACCGTTATAATTAATTGTAAGTTAAATGAAAGGAGCCTATTAATGATTGACGGTGGTAAAATATCTGCATGGGTACAAAAAGCAGTTGCTAATATTGCGGCTTTTGATGGAAATTTAAGAAGAGTTGATAGTGAAGCAGAAAAAAAGGCATTAGGTCAACTTCTCGCCGGAGATTTAAGCAATGAAGATAAAGAATATATTGAAGGCTTTATGTTGGACAGGAGAAAAAGAGCCGAAAAATTTGACGGTCACAAACCTCAAAAGAATGAAGAACGAAGTATAGAAGTCCCTAATCCTCAACCTGGATCTGATAATATGCCAGAAGAACAAAGAATACAGTACGCTAAAATGTATGCTGATATGAAACTTTTCTTTGACGAAAAAGGGAATATAATAAAGAATGAAACCAGAGACGAAAATGGAGTAGTTACTCGTATAACTAGTTTAAAACATATAAATGAGAATGAAATTGAATGTATTGGTGAACAAAAGATGCCTGAAGGAGGTTTTATTAATTATAGAATAATTGGGAATCCTGCAACCAAAGAATCTAAAATACTTGATCATACTTTGTATAACTCCGACGGAAAGCCTATAGTCGAAATCCATAACAATGATGATGGTACACACGTTTTTAGACAATATATAAAAACACAGGAAACCCCGGATCGTGCAATTTATGTACCAGAGAATATTAGGTCCCAATCCGAAGAAGAAATTGCAGATTTCATTTCAAAAGTACACATCGTTGAGGAAAGTATCAAAGATGATGTAGCAATAAAACGATATTTAGACTCAAATGGTGAAGTATTGGCTACAATTACGGGTAATGTTGAAAAAGATAAAGATGGCTACATGAGGCCAGTATATCCTGAAGAATAATTATACTATAATACTAAATAAGAGGGCGGCGGGCAGAATACCCGCCGCCCTCTAATTTATGATTTATTTATGAAATAAAGCAATTAATGTTGTTGCAATTATTGCGCCAATTTCTGCGAGTACCATTGCAATATCTTTAATCTCATAATGTGTTTTTGTTTTTTCTTTAACACATTCTTCAAATGTATTTACATTCTTAGCATTAAAATCGCCTAAGAAAAATTTGTGTTCATAACTTTTTTTACCGGATTTATTGTTTTTTACTTTATCTATGTATACAGAAATTTTATTTTGCCAATTATAAGTAAGGTAAAAGTTATATCCTCTTTGATCAAATTTTTTATATAAATCTTTTCCGCAATTATTAACTACTTTTCCTCTCAAAAGTTTACCTTTAATTGTATTGATTACATTTTGCTGTTCAAAACTATATTTGTAGCCTTTAGCTACAGATACTCCATTAAAATTTGTACAACTAACAAAATCAAGTTTCATATTATGTATTTATTTTACAGGATTTCTAACACCTACATTCTTTCCGGTGCAGTTACAGCCAAAATGTCAAGTGCACTTTTGAGGACTGTCTTAATCGCAATCATTAGAGCAAGCCTTGCTTTCATCAGGTCTTTATCTTCACCTATTACACGATTTGCATTGTAAAAGGAATGAAATTCCTGTGCAAGCTCCTGAACATAACGGCAAATTGTATAAACAGTTCTGTTCTCAGCAGAAAGCGAAATAACCGACTTGAATTCTTCAAGCTTCATAATCAGTGTTTTTGCCGTATCTGCTGTTTTTGCAATCAATGATTTATCAAAGCTTGTTTCAAGTTCCTTTAGTTCTTCTTCAGTCATGGGAGCAGGCTCGCTGCCTAATTTACCGGAAGAAATTGCATTCCTTAAAATCGAACAAACTCTTGCATAAGCGTATTGAACGTAAAATACAGGATTTTCATCGGTAGAGCGTTTCGCAAGTTCAATATCGAAATCCAAAGTTACGTCAATATTTCTCATGCACATCCAATAACGGGTTGCATCAATTCCGACTTCGTCAATCAAGTCATCCAAAGTAACCATGTTTTTGCGTTTACCCATTCTGACTTCATTTCCGTCCACAACGAGGTTAACCAATTGCCCCAAAAGAACTTCAAATTTATCTGAATTATAACCCAATGCCTCAAGTGAAGCCTTTACACGAGCAATATAACCATGATGGTCTGCCCCCCAGATATCAATGAGACGGTCAAAACCTCTGTCAAATTTATCTGCGTGATAAGCTATATCGGCAGTCAGGTAAGTATTTGAGCCATCGGCTTTTTTAATTACTCTGTCTTGGTCATCGCCAAAAGCGGTTGACTTAAACCACTTCGCACCATCATTATCATAAATATAACCTTTGGCAGTGAGTGCTTTAACCCCGTTTTCAACCTTCCCGGATTTATGCAAATCAAGCTCAGAATAGAATTTATCAAAATGAACCCTAAAGTTTTCCAACAATTTTTGCTGTTTTGCTTCCATTTCCTGTTTGGCAAATTCACAAAGTTCATCAAGCGGAATATCATTAACATTATCTGCATTTACTCCTTTGTGTGTTTCAAGATAGTTTTTTGCAGTCGGGATTAAATAATCGCCGGGATAATAGTTTTTTCTTTCAATTTCATCAGTAGGAAAATCTGCATCCATTCCTAATTCCTGCTGAATTCTTATTCTTAAAGAATTTCCGAGTTTTTGAATCTGGCTCCCGGCATCGTTTATATAAAATTCTTCATAAACATCATGCCCGTAAAATCTCAAAAGATTCGCCAATGCACTTCCCATCGCAGCCCATCGTCCATGTCCTATATGGAAAGGTCCAGTAGGATTTGCAGAAACATATTCGAGTAAGATCTTTTCTTTGTTTTTAACCTGGTTTTTTCCGTAATCTTCACCCTTTTCAAGAATTTCGGCCACTATATTTTCAAGAATCTCGTCTTTTATCTTGAAGTTTATAAACCCACCTACAACTGAGACTATGTAAGCTTTTTGAGGTAAAAATTCAACGATAGCATTTGCAATCATAGGGGGGGCAATTTTTGCCATGCGTGCAAGTGACGATACATTGACCGCAAAATCTCCAAATTCTGGGTTCTTCGGCTTTTCAACAACAAGAGTATATTCGTCATTCAATCCCATAGAGCCTAATTTGTTTGCGCCAATTGCTTTCTTTATACTATTTTCAACTTCATTTAAGAAAAAATCTTTTAACATTAACCATACCTCATTTAATATTTATCACTATTATAGAATAAACATGAAATGTGCTATAATTTGTTTATGGAACTAAAAAAAGGCGATAAAATCGGTATAATTGCTCTTGCAGGAGCCTGCGATAAAACTGCCATGGCTTTAGCGGGTGAGTATTTTAGAGACCTGGGGTATAACATTGAATTTTCAAAAAACATAAATGACGAATATGCCTATTTTGCCGGAAGCGATGAAGATAAAGTCAGCGAGCTTCACAGATTTTTTGAAGATACGTCAATAAAACTCATTATGAACGCAAGAGGCGGATATGGTTCAATTAGGCTTTTGGATAAGATAGACTACAACATTATAAAGAAAAACCAGAAACCATTTGTCGGCTATTCCGACATTACAGCGATGTTGCTTATGATTTATAAAAACACAGGGCTCATTACCTACCACGGTCCCATGTTTTGTCCTGATTTTGCGGGCGATGCCTTCAGAAATGATAACTTAAGATCCTTACAAAATGCTTTGCTGGGCAAACCCATTACATTTAATGGAAACAAAGTCTATAAAGAGGGAAAAGTGGAAGGAATTATTTGGGGAGGAAATCTCACAACAATGGCAACTCTTTGCGGTCAAGATTTTATACCTGACAAAGATTTTATTCTCTTTGCGGAAGATTTAAATGAGCCTGTATATAAAATTGACAGAATGCTCCAGCAATTGCTTAATATTAAACAATTCAAAGATAAATGCAAAGGAATTGCTTTTGGTGAATTTTTAAATACCGACAATGAAGCGTGGCTCGAAAAATATTTTACAAATTTAGTCAAACGTTATTCTATTCCAATATCTGGCGGTTTTAATATCACACATTCCGGGATAAAATTAACCATACCGATTGGTAAAATGGCTGTCCTGAATGACGGTAATCTTGTAATACACAATTGTTAATGTTATAATCACATCAACCGTACTCCACGGGGACTTAGCGGATCTCTCGACCCGAACGCTATGCGGGGTGCAGAGCCTACTGTGAGGGGTTCAAGAAGTTCGGTGATGTGTTTAAGGTTGTTGATGGTTCAGAATATGATGGCGTAAGCTATCGAACCGTGTCAGGATGGAAACATAGCAGCACTAAGATAATCCTTGCGGGTGTCATATTTCTGAAAAGGAGATTTTAGATTCAAAGTCTAATTTTTTGAATTTCGATAGGTAGTGGTACGGTTAAAAAGAGACGGACATATGTCCGTCTCTTTTTATTACATGAAATGTTTTTATATATATATTTAAGTTTTCTTCCATACCTAGCAATTTACAATTAAATTTTGTATAATTTCGTAGTATTATTAAATCTGTAAGTTTTGTAGGTGTTTATATGCAAATATTTCAAAAAAAGAAACTTGTGGCCGGTTTATCAATAACATCGAATGTTGTATTATCAGTACTCAAAATTATTACGGGTATACTCAGCGGAAGCTTGAGTATAATATCTGAGGCAATTCATTCTTTGAGTGACTTTTTAGCTTCGGTATTAACATTCTTTTCCGTTCTTAAATCCTCAAAACCCGCAGATGACGACCATCCGTATGGTCACGGTAAATACGAAGATATGGCAGGGTTTATTGAAGGAATTCTTATAATATTTGCATCATTGTTTATTATTTATGAAGCTGCAAAAAAAATAGTTTTCGGAGTAAATATAGACACCGAAAATACTATGGGAATGGCTGTTATGCTCCTTGCCGTTATTCTGAATATTATCGTAAGTTCTTTGCTTTTCAGAGTCGCAAGAGAATCAAACTCAATATCTCTGTATGCGGACGGTGAGCATTTGAGAACCGATGTTTACTCATCCTTAGGCGTTTTAATCGGATTAGTATTAATCAAAATAACAGGTTATGCAATCCTTGACCCAGTAATCGCCATTCTTGTCGCGGTGATAATATTCAGGGCAGGATATACCATATCAAAAAAAGCTTGCTCCAATCTTCTTGACCATTCACTACCAAACGAAAATATAGACAAAATCAGACGAATAATTGAAGAAAACGCAGATTGTGCAATTTTAAAAAATAACAGCATTAAAGCACGTCAAGTTGGACCGACAAAAGATATTGATATAGTTTTACAATTTCCGGAAAGCACTACAATCTGTAAATGCCACAAAATATGTGACGAAATTGAAAAACATATTCAAAAAATTTATCCCAATTGTTCAATATCCATACATTCAGAACCAAATTGCTACAGGAAAAACTGCAAAAAAAAATGTGATAAAAATTAATACTTAAAAATAAGGGGCGATTATATTTCAAATCGCCTCCTTATTATATAGTCTCCGAAATTATTCTTTCAAGAATGTTTCGTAGTTTCTCGCCAAGAGGTGCGTTCTGACCTGATTGATCAAATCCAGAGCAACACCAACCATGATTATTAATGAAGTTGCACCAATACCTTGCAATGTCGTTATTTTGGTTATATAACTTGCAAAAGCCGGAACCAAAGCTATCAAACCGAGCGCTAAAGCCCCAATAAATGTAGTTTTTGTTAATATTTTATCTAAAGCTTCTGCAGTAGGTCTTCCGGGTTTTACACCAGGAATCGATGAACCATATTTCTTTAAATTGTCAGCTATTTCCTTTGGCTGCATATTAGGCATAATTGATGCATAAAAGAAGGTCAATGCCACAATCATCAAGAAATATATTACATAATATGTAAGTCCGCTCGGATTGAATATCCTGTTCAAAAACATCACGATCGTTTCAGCATGCCCGCTCAAATGAGCTTGACCTACCAAACTCAAGATAGTTGACGGGAACAATAAAATTGCTACCGCAAAGATTATAGGCATAACACCGCCGGGATTTAGCTTGAACGGAATAAATGTGTTAACTCCTCCGTAAACCTTGTTCCCAACTTGCCTTTTGGGATTAACTATAATAACTTTTCTTACTGCTTCCTGCATTATTACGATGAAAATCATTGTAACAAAGAATATCACAAGCAACAAAACTAACCCCCACATCAGCATTGTATCATTAGCAACCATTTGCGCTGTTCTTGCCGAATACAGAGGTATTCCTGAAATAATACCTACGAAAATTATTAATGAACCGCCATTGCCTATACCTTTTTCTGTAATAAGTTCTGACAACCACATTACAAGCACTGAGCCGGATGTTAATGTTATTATCGATGAAAGATAAAACATTGTGTGATTTAATCCTGAAGTTATTGCTCCCGGCAAGTGTGATAAATATGCCATAAATATTATGGATTGAAATACGGCCAAAACTACCGTAAATATTCTTGTGTATTGTGAAAGTTTTCTTCTTCCGGCTTCGCCATCCTCTTTTTGCAATTTTTCTAATGCCGGAATTATTACTGCCATCAATTGCATTATAATTGAAGAAGTAATGTATGGTCCGATACCCAGTGCAAATATTGAAACTTTACCCAATGCACCACCTGTAAACAAGTCCAGAAAACCAAGGATATTATTACCGGATGCTATGCGAGCAAAAATTTCATTATTTATACCAAAAATCGGAAGGTGTATGCCAAATCTGAATGCTATTAACATTAAAAAAGTAAAAATTATTTTTTCTTTTAATCCGGAAGCATTCCACATTGACATTAATTCTGCCGTAGTAGGCACTCTCATTCCTGCCATATTTTTATTTCCTTTTATGGGAGTACTACATTACAACCCCTCACCAGAATTTCTGACTTTCGAGGGATTGATATCCCTCTCAAGTTGAAATTATACCCTCTCCCTCAAGGGATGAGGGGTATTAATTTTAAACGATTTCTGCCTTTCCGCCTGCAGCTTCAATTTTTTCTTTAGCTGAAGGTGTAAAGTATGCAGCTTTCACAGTAATAGCTTTTTTAATTTCGCCGTTTCCAAGAACTCTTAAGCCAGCACATTTAGAACTTGCCTTACCTGCTTTTACCAATGATTCTAATGTAACTTCCTTCATTTTTAAATCAGCTAATCTACCTACATTGATTTCTGCATATTCTAATTTATTAATTAATTGAAAACCTTTTAATTTTGGTAATCTTCTGTAACTTGGCATCTGACCGCCTTCAAAACCTCTTTTTGAAGTTCTTCCAGATCTTTGTCCTTCACCGTTATTACCTCTACTTGATGTCTTTCCACATCCTGATGAACGTCCACGGCCTACCCTTACAGTTTTCTTTGTTGCACCGTTTGCCGGTTTTAAATCTTCGATTTTTATTCTTTCCATTTTTATTTGTCCTTTTCTTTTAAGATTATTCAGTAATCTCTAATAAATGAGAGATTTTGTTAACCATACCCATGATTGTTGCACTTTTTGCATGTTCAACAACTTGATCTTTTTTCTTCAAGCCTAATGCTTGAGCTACCTTGCGTTGAGCTTCGGAACAACCGATTAGACTCTTTGCGAGTTTTATTTGTATTTTTGTTTCTTTTGTCTTAGCCATTTTTATTTTTCCTTATTCGTTAATATCTACTAATTAAGTAATTCTGCCATCGTCAAACCGCGTTTTTTAGCAACTTCATTGAAAGGTCTTAATGATTTAAGAGCGTCCATTGTTGCATTAGCTGCGTTAAGCGGAGATTTTGAACCCAAAGATTTTGAAAGAATATTTTCAATACCTGCAAGTTCCAAAACTGAACGAACTGCACCACCGGCAATAATACCTGTACCTTGAGATGCCGGTCTTAACATAACTGAACCTGCACCTGAACGTCCTGTAATTGGGTGAGGAATAGTTGTCTTAAAAATAGGAACAGTAATTAAGTTCTTTCTCCCATCAGCAATAGCTTTTTGAATAGCAATAATAACTTCTGAAGCTTTTGCACAACCAACACCAACCTGTCCTTTTTGGTTTCCTACTACAACAATTGCTCTAAAGCTGAGTTTCTTACCACCTTTAACAACCTTTGTTACACGGCGGATTTGAACAACCTGTTCTTTCCATTCGGATTCAGGTTTTGCTTCCTGTGTTGTTTCTACTTTTTTCTTTCTTGAACGCTGTTTTTTAGAAGGAAGTTTTGTTACAACTTCTTCTTCATCAACCACATCAGCATTTTCTTCAACTGATTCTCCAGCTGCTTCCATTGCTTCAACAGTTTCTTCGGCTTGTGCCTCTAATTTTTCTTCTTCTGACATGTTAAACCTTTCTTGTTTTAATAACATATTTGTTCTACATTTATATTTCGTTTTTACAATCAAATAACCAATACAAAAAAGACACTGTTTTACAGCACCTGCGGCCTATTCAATTGTGGGTTTTTTCTGACATCTGCGATTTTAAAACAAAGATGTTTTAAAATCAAGTATCTGATTGTTAACATTTTCACCAAAATATTTAAGTATGCTATAATCGTCTTATCAGATGAGGGATAGACATGTTTAAATTTATAAGCAATGTTGCTTTTTATATCATTAAACCATTTATGAGTATGGTTTTGAGAAAAAAAGAATATCCGGAAGACGCAATCAGGAGAAAATACGGAATTATAGAAGAATCCGGCTTTTCAAAGAGTGATACGGTTATAATGTTCCACGGAGTTTCGGTTGGCGAAATTAATGCACTTGAAAATCTCATCAAAAAGGCCCGCAAGAAGCATCCTGATTACAAGATAATTGTAACCACAGGAACACATACAGGCCAAGATTTAGCGAAGAAAAAACTCGGAGAAACCGCAGATTTAATAACATATTTTCCTGCTGATTTTCCGGTTATTATAAATAAATTCCTAAATACACTCAATCCAAATAAAGTCTTTATAGCCGAAACAGAGATATGGCCAAATTTTGCAATAGAATGTAAAAAAAGAAATATAGAAATATATATTATTAATGGCAGAATATCCGATAACACTTTCAAATCATACAAAATGTTTCGACTTCTCTTTAAATATTTCCTGAGTTTTTATACAGGGATTTATACACAAAGTAGTGAAGATAATGAAAAATTTCTTACCCTCGGCGCAAATCCTGAAACAACACAAAGAATGAATAATTTGAAATTTGATGTCCAAAAACCAAAAATTGATTTTAAATTTGACAAATGCGGTTCAAAAGTCTTTCTTGCAGGCTCAACTCATAAGGGAGAAGATGAAATTGTGCTATTTACATACAGGAAATTAAAAGAAAAACATCCTGATTTAAAATTAATCATAGCACCGAGACATTTAACGAGAACAGAAGAGGTTCGAGCATTGACAGAAGGTTTCGGGTATAAATATGATTTTCGCTCCAACAAAAAAAATGATTTAAAAGACATAGATGTTCTAATAATGGATACACTTGGCGAACTAGGAAAAATGTACTTTTTTGCCGACATTGCCTTTATCGGAGGCAGCTTTAACAAAACCGGAGGACATAACCCGCTCGAAGCAACAATATTTGAAAAACCTGTCATCTCAGGCCCTTCGATCCATAATTTCAAAGATATTTATAACATAATTCAAAAAGCAGGGGCAGGGTTTGTAGTAGAAGACAAAGACTCACTTTATGACATTTCGGAAAAATTGCTTTCAGACAGTGATTTTTACAGCAAAACAGTAAATTCTTCCGCAAAAGTGTTTAAAGAACAGCAAGGAGCACTGGAATTTGTACTAAAACTTTTATAAAATTTTTCTTGCACAGTTACATATATTTGGTATCGGACAGATACTCAGGGGTATGAAAATGCTATTACAACCAATTAACAGATTTGTATACACGGACACACTTTATTCCAAAAAGAGACAATCAACACATCAATATTGTTGCGATTTACCACGCAAAAACTATATTTCTTTTGAAGCATCAACCTCTGCAGGAAATCCGTTTAAGAGGTTAAAAAACGTTCCGGATGCTTTTTTTGGCGGAATAACAATCAATGGGGCGGAATTGGATAAAATAAAAAAAGACCTTGTAAAGTGTAATACCGTAAAAAAAGCTGTTCAATATTTAAAAAAATACAAGCCCAAAATGTTAAAAATTGAGAGCAGAATGTTTGAAAGGTTTGAAAATGCCGCAAAAGACAGTCCGCGAATGCAATTTCAGGATTTGTTAAAACAATGGTACAACGAAGCAATTATTAAACTTAAACTTGAAGAATTTGCCGTAATCGACGATATAGATAAAATTTCCCTGAAAATGTCTCCTGAAACCACTTTTGCAATTAGAAAAGAAACTACTGATTGCAGGCGGGTAATAATAGAAAATAATCCTAACAATACATTTAAAAGAAAAACCGTTTTAGATGCATTAAAGAAAATCACTCCAAAACCGGGAGAAGAAAAAATAATGCAAACATTAATGGATCGGGCTGTTTACCTCCCGAGTTCAGCAACGAGCGAAAATGCATTCATTGTAAAATATGCCAATCGTTCTCACAACGAAATATCTAACAGACTTGTTTCTTCGGCACTTCTATCGATAGACCATTTAAAAGCCGCCGCATCAGGGGGAGAAAATGATATTGGTAATTTTATCCCCGTATCGGCCGGAGCTAACAGTTTAAAACAAGATATGTGGTTTAAAAAGTTTATAAAGCGATTTCCTGAAATTGTTGAGAACTGCCAAAAATTCATTGATTATATGATCGACATAATTAACCATGGCGGATTTAAAGGGAATCAAGCCTATCCTTACAAAGTCAGAAAAACCTTAATCCATGAATCAAATGGTAAGGTTAAACTTGACTTATCTGAACTTAAATATACAAAAGAGGAAGCAATAGCACTGGAAAAAGCGGCTAAAAAAAATAAGGGTAATGTGTAGTGAATAATATATCACTTGGAAAAAATGGAGAAGATATAGCAAAAACTTACCTTGAAAAACAGGGTTATAAGATATTAGAATTAAACAAAAGATTTTCTCGTTACTGCGAAATCGACATAATTGCGCTTGACAGAGATACACTTGTTTTTTGTGAGGTTAAAACCAGAAAAACCAGTGTCTGTGGCAGTCCAATGGAAGCTGTTACAAAAACAAAATACGAAAATATCAAAAAAGGAGTATTTTATTACAAGCAAGAAAATCCACAATATAAAAGAGTTCGTATTGATGTAATTGGTATTACAATAAAACCCGAACTAAAAATAGAGCATCTTAAAAATATTTATTTATAAAACTTCACATTATATTTGCATTTTAATTTTGTTTATTTTAATATTTACCCATACGCCGAATTAAGAAGAATGTGAGAAATCACATTCTTTTTAAAAAGCTCAATAAAATACAACAAATCATTAATATAAAGGACTAAAACAATGGGTATCAAAGGTAAAAATGACAGAATGGTAGTTCTTGCATGTGAAGATTGCAAGGAAAGAAATTACACAACCGTAAAAAACAAAAAGAATTCAAAGGACAGAATGGAGCTTTCTAAATATTGTCCGACTTGCAAGCATCACACTACACATAAGGAAACGAAATAACGTGAGCCGTGAGCGGTGAACCGTGGATCAGTATAAAACAACCACAAGTCACAACTCACGCATCACGATTTTGCGTCCTTAGTTCAGTTGGTAGAACGTCGGTCTCCAAAACCGGATGTCGAGGGTTCAAGTCCTTCAGGGCGCGATTTGTGAACAACTTAAGGTAACTATAAATGAACGACAATTTTGAAAACACAAAAAATGCAATAATTACATATTTTAAAGGCGTTAGATCTGAGTGGGGAAAGATTACTTGGCCCGAAAAAAATCAGGTCGTTGTTGAAACATTTTTTGTTGTAGCAATTGTATTTGTATTTACTGTTTTTATTTATCTTGTAGATATAATATTCAATGCAATATTGCCACATGTTCGCATGTAGTTACAAAATAACCATAAAGGGTAAGAATGATGAGTGAAAAAGACGAAATTTCAACAAATGGTGAAGTATCAGAGGACGTTTCTGAAGATTCCGCAAAATCAACTGATAAAGGTAATAACCAGAAGCGTTGGTACATAGTCCATACTTATTCAGGGTACGAAAACAAGGTTAAAAGCAACCTCGAGAAACGTATTGAGTACATGAACATGGGAGATAAAATTTTCCGTGTAGAAGTTCCGCAAAAGACAGTTACCCAAATAAAGGGCGGAAGAAAACAGGAAAAAGAAGAGAAGATATTTCCTGGATATGTTCTTGTCGAAATGATTATGGACGAAGATAGTTGGTACGTCGTAAGACATACCGCTGGTGTTACGAAATTCGTCGGCTCCGCTAAAAAACCGATACCTGCAAAGGAAAGCGAAATCAAGAAGATTATTCACCGCTCAACCACTCAAACACAAAAGGTTGAAATGGATGTCAAAGTTGGTGAAAAAGTCAGAATTATTTCCGGCCCGTTTGCAGAATTTGTCGGAGATATTACCGAAGTTTATCCTGATAAAGCAAAACTTCGTGCAATGGTTTCAATCTTTGGTCGTGAAACACCTGTAGAATTGGAATACAAACAAATACAAAAATTATAATATGGGTATAGAGGTTAACATCTTACCCTAACCCTCACCTTAAGGGTAAATCAAAGGAGAGGGGAAGTTAGATAGAAAGTGGAAGGGGATGCCCCCGCTAGTACCACGAAAGGAGAAAAAAATGGCAAAGAAAGTAATCGGAAAAATCAAGCTTCAAATTGAAGCAGGAAAAGCAAATCCGTCACCGCCGGTTGGTCCTGCATTAGGTCAGCACGGTGTTAACATTATGGATTTCTGCAAGCAATTTAACGCTAAGACAGAATCTCAAGCAGGGTATATTATTCCTGTAATTATTGATGTATATGAAGACAGAAGTTTTACTTTTGTTATCAAATCACCTCCAGCTCCGGTTTTGATCAAGAAAGCATTAAACATACCTAAAGGTTCTGCTGTTCCTAACAAAACCAAAGTAGCTGAAATTACCAGAGCTCAGTTGGAAGAAATCGCAAAAATTAAGATGAACGATTTGAATGCAACTACAATGGATGCTGCTGTTAAGATGATAGCAGGTTCTTGCAGAGCTATGGGTGTAACTGTTAAAGAGGACTAAATTATAAACTTGATGGCTATGCCCAAAATAAAAGTAGAACACAATGGAAGGACATATAACAGGGGCTAAGGCAAAATGCTGAGATATGTACCCCGGTCCGCTAAAACCATGAAAGGAAAAAGAAAAATGTCTAAAGAAACAAAAAAACAAAAGAAAATAAAAGAACTTCTTGCTAATTACGAACAACCCGTAAGCGGCAGAGAAGCATTGACTAAATTACAGGAAATTTCAAAAGAAGTATCTAAGTTCAATGAAACCGTTGAATGCCATATGAGATTAGGTATCGAGGTTAAGCACGCTGACCAGCAAATTCGTTCAACTGTTGTACTTCCGGCAGGTTTAGGTAAGGAAGTCAGAGTTTGCGTTATCGCTAAAGGGCCAAAGGTTAACGAGGCTAAAGATGCAGGCGCAGATTTCTACGGCACGGAAGATATCATTGATAAAATTGCAGGTGGTTGGTTTGAATTTGATACATTGATTGCAACCCCTGATTGCATGGGTATGTTAGGTAAATTAGGTAGAGTACTTGGTCCTAAAGGTTTGATGCCAAACCCGAAGACAGGTACTGTTACTCTTGATATAGCTAAAGCAGTTAAAGATGCCAAGGCAGGTAAAGTTGAATTCAGAGCTGATAAGCAGGGTATGATTCACTGTCCTATCGGTAAAATTCAATTTAAGAATGAAGATTTGGTTAAAAACTTCGGAACACTTGCAGATGCAGTTTTGAGAGCAAAACCGTCATCAGCTAAAGGTACTTACGTTAAGTCAATTTATCTGACAACAACGATGGGGCCTGGTATAAAGGTTGATTCAAGAAACCTTCAAGCCGAAGTTAAAGAAATTGTTGGTTGATATTTATAGCCCGGCCTCGGTCGGGCTTTTTTTTATATAAAACTTCTTTATTTTAAGACAGCAAGCTTTAATTTATTATTTTCTACCCCATAAGCAAACATCGCAAAATCATATTTAACAGGGTCGTCCGGACAAAATTTGCGCAGAGGCTGCATGAGTTCTAAAACCGCTCTAAAATCATTACTTTTCCTTTGCAACAATCCCATTTGTCTTGAAACTCTTGCCACATGAACATCAAGCGGAATTAATAGATCTTTCGGTTTAATAAAAGTCCAAATACCCAAATCTACCGGAGGTTTTCTTACCATCCAGCGCAAGAACATATTCATTCTTTTCATAGCACCACCATTTTGAGGATTAGGTATCATATGATAAAACCCTTGCCCTACAGTTTTGGGTGCACGCGCATAAAAGTATTCTACAACAGTTTTTAAAGTATTAAACACAGCTTCATCTGAATGAGAATTACCGATTGATGAAAAACCATACTCAAATAACTCCTCTAGACCATTTGATTCGTTGTAAAGTTTTGATAAAATTTCAAAAATCGGAATTATATCATTTTCTTTTGAAAATCTGTACTCTATACCTTTTAGCGAAGAAAAATCCCCATTTTTGATAAACCCTGCGATATCACCGTCTGCTTTCGAAAAAATTTCTTCAAGTTTTTTAATAAACATCTTGCGATTTCCATATGCAAAAAGAGAAGCAATAAATCCAAAAAGTTCAGATTCTTCTTTACATTTACCCCTGTGAATAAATTGTATCGGATCGTCTTTTATAAAATCCGGCGTTTCGTATTTTTCTACGAGTTTATCAAGTTCTGTTTTGGTTATCATCTCCTTAATTCCCTAAAAAAATCTTCCAATATTTTATCACATTCTTCTTCTTCTATTCCGCCATATACCTTTAATGATTTTGGCAGTTTAAGAGGATTAGAAATCAACGCCCCGTATTCACGGTTATATGAGCCAAAATATACCCTGCTTATTCCACTTTCAACGATTGCCCAACTGCACATTGGACATGGTTCCAGAGTTACATATAATTCACATCCATTAAGGTGAGATGTGTTTAATATTTTTTGTGCCTCTTTTATGGCAATCATTTCGGCATGCGCTGTAACATCATTGTCAAGCTCTCGCCTATTATGTGCAACCGCTACTATTTGCCCATCTTTTTTAATTACGCATCCGATAGGGACATCTCTTGTACATTTTTTTGCTTGTTCAATTGCCAGTAACGTAGAATCCCCCTCCCTACCCCTCCCCCGAGGAGAGGGAATTTATCTTTGCACTCTTTACCCTAAAGCTTTGAATCTGTCTCACCCCATATTTCGTCATCATAGTACCCGAGCTCAAGATGCCCTACAATAACTGTATCACCGTTTTTTAACCCTCGTTTATGGAGTTCATCAAAGACTCCCATACTTTTCATTATATTTTGAAGTCTTATTACCTGCTCTGTATTTCTAATGTCTGTAACTTTGGCAAGACGGTTGAGTTTACCACCCTGAACCATGTAAGCATCTTTACCAAGCTGCAAAATTTCAAAAGAGCTGTCATCATTGTTGTATGCTTCATAATCTTCATCAATGTCTATATCAAATTCGGGTTTTGGGATTTCATCAACTTTCTTTTCAACGTAATACAATAGTTTTTCCAACCCCTGCCTTGTTACTGCAGAAATGGGGTAAATATTATCTGTTATCTGCTCAAATTCAGCAATATACCTATCGGTTTCTTCATCAGGCATAGCATCTGTTTTATTCAAAACAACTATTTGGAATAAATTTGCCAGCCTTTCAGAATGTTTCTTTAATTCTTCATTGATAATTTTGTAGTTTTGAATCGGATTTTCTGCGGTCAAATCAACTATATGAATCAAAAAACGACAGCGTTCAACGTGACGTAAGAATTCATGCCCCAAACCGACACCTTCAGAGGCGCCTTCAATCAACCCCGGAATATCCGCTATAACATAAGAGCTTCCGTCAGATTTTTTGACTACACCCAAATTAGGAACAAGCGTTGTAAAAGGATAATCCGCAATTTTAGGTTTAGCCGAACTGACAGCGCTTATAAAAGTTGATTTACCTGCATTTGGCATTCCCAAAAGTCCTACATCGGCAATAAGTTTTAACTCTAATTCAAGAGTTCTTTCGATACCAGGTTCACCCGGTTCACAGAATTGCGGAGCCCTTTTTTGCGCAGTCGCAAAACGTGCGTTACCTCGTCCGCCTCTTCCGCCTTTCGCAATAAGAACTTTTTGGTCGTGCTCAGTCATATCTGCGATTAGTTTTCCAGTTTTGGTATCTCTTACAAGGGTTCCCAATGGCACTCTGATAAATAAGTTCTTAGCACACGCGCCATGCATGCCTTTAATACCGCCATTTTCTCCGGATTCGGCTTTGTATACGGATTTAATTTTGAAATCCAAAAGTGTGGACATATTTTCATCGGCAACAAAGTATATATCACCGCCATTGCCACCGTCTCCACCGGCAGGGCCGCCTTTATCGACATATTTTTCACGTCGCCAAGCGACCATGCCGTTTCCGCCATGGCCCGAAATTACTCTTATTTTCGCTTTATCTAGGAACTTGACCATTGTTTGTTATATTTACCCCTTTGCGCCTTATATTTTAATTTGCGGTTTATCTTGTCCTGTTAAACATCTGTATAATTTAGACATTTCATCAAAATTATATTCTTCAAAAAATCCTATATCGTTATTTACGCACTTCAGGACACTATATAGAGCCCTTGTTATGCCGTCTTTTACACTACAACCTGCATACTTCCCTGTAAAGCGGTTTAAAATTCGATAAAAATCAGTGTCCGGTCGATGCTCTACCGATACTATTTCCAACGGGTGATTTTTCTTGCTGACCAATAACCTTATTTGGTCTCTTACTTCAGGCGTTTTCGAAGAATATTCCCACAAACTATTAAAGATACCTTGAGAATCATTAACAAAATATGCCTTAAAACAAGGCTTGCGGCAGTTGTTTGTTGCTTGAATTGATTGTACTTGCATATTGAATTCTCCTTAATTTTATTCGTAATATAATACTATTATGAACAAGATTAAAAATACATTATTTAGTAACAAACCTGTTACAATTGATGAGAATTCGCTTATTATGGCATTGGAATCAAGCTGTGATGAAACGGCCTGCGCAATTGTAAAGGGTGGGAGGGAAGTTATTGCCAATGTTGTGGCTTCCCAGATAAAAACTCACGAAGAATACGGAGGGGTTATTCCGGAAATTGCGGCACGAATGCACCTTGAAGCTGTTAATGTAGTCGTTGATGAAGCCTTCAAGCAGGCAGGGGTAAAGGGGAAAGATATAACAGCCTTTGCAGGAACAGTAGGCCCCGGGCTTGTAGGATGTCTGTTGGTTGGTATGAATGCGGCTAAATCTTTGGCATTGGCTTATGACAAACCATTTATAGGAATAAATCACTTGAACGCACATTTGGCGGCAAACTTTATTGATACTGAATTAGAACCACCTTTTATAGCTCTTTTAGTAAGCGGAGGACATACTCAAATAATTGAAATGAAATCCTATTCAGATATTGAGATAATCGGTGAAACTATTGATGATGCAGTTGGTGAGGCATACGACAAAGTCGCAAGACTTATTGGACTTCCATATCCCGGAGGACCGAAATTAGATAAAATGGCGCAAGAAGGAGATCCGTTTGCATTTAAATTGCCCGAAGCTAAAGTTGACGGGTACAATTTCAGCTTTAGCGGACTTAAAACAGCTGTCCTCAGACTAGTAAAAAGTTTTGACGGAAAAGAACTTCCGACAAGCGATATCTGTGCAAGTTTTCAGGAATGCGTTTCTTCTACTCTATACAAAAAAGTAAAACGTGCAGCAGAAGAAAGAGGATATAAGCAGGTTGTTTTAGCCGGTGGAGTGGCTGCAAATTCAGAAATTAGAAAAAAAATATTCTCGCTTGAAAATGAAGGTTACAAAGTGTTTGCCCCGCAGATGAAATATTGCACCGACAATGCCTCAATGGTTGCCAGTGCGGCATTCTTCTTTGAAAATACATTCGATAATATTGATGTGGAAGTATTTTCAAGGACAAGATAAAGGACTTTAGCCAAAAAGCTCTTCAACATCTTTAGCAGATTCTGCAGAAAACATTGACAAAAGGTCTTCAGAGGTTTGTTCCTTACCTATATCTATAAAATTGAATCCGTTTCCTGTTTTTACAAACCCAAGCATAGAGCAGTCTTTATAAAGACTTCTCCCCATTTTACCAAATCTCGAATACAAATCATCCAAATCTCCGTTTTCATTTGCAAGAAGATACCAATAAAAACTCTCACGAAATGGTGAGTCTTTACTATATCTGCCTTCCTTAACTTCCGGATTCCTGTTTTTTATTATTGTTTCAGGTTTGACTTCAGCATACGCAGCAAGGCCGTATAAACCCAATAATTGATCTATTTTATTCAAGTCATCTCCACATAACTCAAGAAGTTCACCAACTTTGTTATCATAAAGATTGTGGATTAAATAATCACCAATCCTGTCAGTAATCACTTCTTTTGGCGAGGTTTCAGGTTTATTGAGATATCTGACAACAGCCTGATATTTTGGAACTAATTCGGAATTGTTTGATAAAAAACTATCTGCTCCACCCTTCATCAAAGGTAAATTTTTGCTTTTAAAAAGCTTTCTTAGCATAGAAGGTGTGCGGACTATACTTATAGCTGCCGGAATTACATGCATAATAATACTCCTTTGTTGTTGCATGCATCATACTAGAACAAAAAATCAATATATGCAACTTGTAATATTAAAATTGACTTTTATCGGATTAGGTTGATATAATACGATTAGCCGAAAGATGGAGGGATTTTTAATGCAGGAATTTTTTAACGACTACGTTCAAAATATGGAAACATATATAATGTTTCGGATAAAAGAGGCTGTCGCTAAACTGACTCCTGAACTCACGGCTAAAAATAGAGCACCAATCTCTCTATCTATGGGAGCTCCGACACAAGCACCGCCACAAGGCGTTATTAAAGCATTACAAAGTGCGGTTGAAGAAAAAGGTATCCATACATATTCAACCTCAAAAGGAGAAAAATATTTTAGAGAAGCATGCGCTCAAAGAATGAAAACCAGATTTGGTGTAGACCTAAATCCCGACACAGAAATTCATTCACTTATCGGCTCAAAAGAAGGCTTGGCGAACTTTATCAGAATACTTATTAATCCTACAACTAATCTTGATGAAAAAGAAATTATCATGGTTCCTGACCCGGGATACGCTTCTTATAAAGAAATGGTAAAAGTTTCTGGGGGTAAATCATATCCGGTGCCCTTGAGAGCAGAAGATAATTACATGCCGGATATGGAAAAAGTATTTGAAAAACTTATTGAGGACGGGAATAATCCGAACAAGGTAAAAGCATTATTAATCAACTATCCTAATAACCCTCTTGGCGCAACAGCGACTTTAGATTACTTTAAATCTATCGTAGGTTTTTGCAAGAAACATCATATATTACTTATCTCTGATGCCGCTTATACAGAAATGTATTTTAAACCAGAACTCAAGCCTGCAAGTATTTTCCAGGTTGATGGTGCGAAAGAGGTTGCGGTGGAGTTTTTCAGCTTCTCGAAGCCATACGCAATGACAGGCTGGAGGCTTGGTTGGATTTGCGGGAACGAAGAAGCCGTCAAATTTTTTGCAAAGCTAAAATCCACTTTGGATTCTGGCTTGTTCAAGGCTCTTCAAAAAGCGGGGGCCGAAATCTTAACTTCTAAGGAGGGAGATGAATATATAGAGAAATCAAACCTTATGTTTAAGAGAAATCAAACTCTTTTTGTCGAAGGTTTAAAAGAATTAGGCTGGAAAGGGTTTAACGTACCTGATGCGACTTTTTATCTTTGGATTCCGATTCCTCCGAGATACAATTCCGCTGTTGAATTCGCTGATGATTTGCTAAAAAAATCCGGCATTGTGGTTGTTCCTGGAGATGGCTTTGGTGAATATGGAAAGGGATTTGTCCGTATATCAATTGTTTGCCCTGAAGAACAAATACATGAAACATTCAGACGTATGAAAGAAGACGGATTTTATTTTGAATAACAAAAAAGAGGGTGGTAAATATCACCCTCTTTTTTATTAATTTTAGAAAAATTACTTTTCCATTTTCTTTATAGCAAGAACCAGTCTTGATTTCTTTCTTGCAGCAGTATTTTTGTGAAGAATACCTTTTGATACCGCTTTATCACAAAGTTTGTAAACACTTGAAATTGCCGCATTCAAAGCATCTTTATCAGACCCTTCAGCCAATAATAAAGCCTTCTTAATAGCCGTCTTAATTGAGGTTTTGAATGCTACATTTCTCTGTCTGTTTTCTTCTGCAACAAGAACTCTTTTCTTTGCTGACTTAATGTTTGCCATTTTATATTTCCTTTCACTTTAGGTTTATTAAAAGGTTAATGACGTCTTTTAATATACCAATCACTTGAGGATAGTGAGTAAATACATTTTATAATCAAAAAAATTGAATGTAAAGTGGAATTATTAAATATTTGCTGGATGCTCTGAAATTAATATTAAGATTTATTAAGAAACGGCGCAATTTTTCTGCAAAAAAACACTTTATATATATAAGGTTAGTTTTATTTTGGTTAGAAAGTGTAGTAATGGTTTATTCAAATTATCAAATCTTAAACAATAATTATGGTTATACTCCAGCATTCAGAGGCGCATACAACAATGCGCCGGCAGCCAATTCCGCAAGTTTTGGCGGCACATTAACGGACAAAGAAACAAAGGCACTCACTGATTGCTATGTAAGCTCTCCAAGTGAATCTATCGGTTCCGCTGCAATCGGAGGTGCATCTTTTGCACTAATTAATAATCCAAGGTTCATTGCTCATCCTATTAATTCGATAAAAGGAATTAAACCCGTAGATGAATTGTTTAAACCTGTTATGACAAAAGGTTCTGCCCTCAACGAATTATGGACAAATCCTGAAACAAACGCGGCAATGCGCGATGCTTATTGCGAAATGAATAGAGCTTTTGCCAGAGGAGAAAAGAAATTAGGTCTTTTTAGAAAAAGGTATTCTGAAGAAACTGTTAAAGATATGAAAAAGTTAATGAAAAAAGCTTTAGAAGAGGCAGAGGCAGAAGTTGCAAACCCTGAAAAAGCCAGAGAAATAATTACAAGAGCCACTAAAACGTTGGAAAGCGGATATGTGTCGGATGGGCCATTAGGGTTTATAGGGAGATTACTTGGTAACAAGGCTAAAACAACCGCAGAAGGTATTGCTGATACAGCAACGATAGAAAAAAATGTTGCAGAATCTCTGGCACATTCAGGAACATCCTTCCAACAGGCGTTAAAAAATCACGCATCCGCTAAAAGTGTTCTCGGGTGGGCCGCATTTGAATTTGTATTCTCATTAGGAAATATAAAAAGAGCATTTGATAAAGACAGAGAAAACAAAGAAAATGGCATTAAAACCAATTATGGAATAAAGCAAGTATGTCAAACAGCAGTAAAAGGTGCCGGAAGCGGTATCGGATGGGGTGTCGGTGAGGCTGTCGGCAATTGGTTATTTACAAAATACGGGACCAAACTCGGCACCAAATTCCACCCTGCTGCAGGGACCATAACAGGAGGAATAATCGGCTTTGCTGTTGCCTCAGTGGGTATGATGCTTACGGGAAGACTTACAAAAAAACTTGTTGGCGAAGATATCGGAGCAAAACTTGAAGCACAAGAACTTACTAAAACTCCAGAAGGACAAGCACAACTCTTACAGAATGTATACGAAAAAGCAAAAAAAGGAGAGGCAAGTCCCGAAGCTGTTGCTGCGTTGCAAAAGATAGTTAACCAATCTCAAATGGGAATTCATGCATAATATTTTTAATAACAGAATTGTATGATATAATTACATTGACATTGGGAGAGAGTATATGACAGATTTAATCATGCAATCTTTTATAACAGCTATTGCTGCCTATTTGATTGGATCAATTCCGACAGGATACTTGATAGTTAAATCAAAGACCGGTCAAGACATAAGAAAAATAGGTTCCGGATCGACCGGTGCCACAAACGTTAAGCGGGTTCTGGGCAAAAAATGGTTTTTTACGGTAATGATTCTTGACGCAATTAAAGGCGCGCTACCGGTTTTTCTCGCTAAGATACTTGGAACAGCAGCCGTATCAATAGGATTACTTCCTGTAATAGCAGCAGTTGCAGTAATTATAGGACACAGCAAACCCTGTTTTTTAAATTTTAAGGGCGGCAAATCTGTAGCCTCAGGCGTGGGAACAATTATCGCACTTAATTGGATTGCAGGAATCTCAATTGCCGTCATTTGGGCCATAATAACATACATAACAAGGTATGTTTCGGTTGGTTCAATAGCCGCACTGGCACTGTCACCATTTTTAATGCATTATTTGGGGGCGCCAATAGCGTATGTGCTCTATTGCGGAATTGGTGCAATTTATATTATATACCTGCATAGGGAAAACATAAAACGCCTGGTTGCCGGAAATGAAAATAAAGTTCGATAAGCAACACAGGTATCGGACTTCGTTGACACTCTTGGCTAACTGCGCTATCATAGTATCATTGAATGCTTACTAATGAAGGAGAGTTTAAAAATGAAAAAATTGGGTTTCACTTTGGCTGAAGTTTTAATAACACTTACTATTATAGGCGTGATTGCGGCATTAGTTTTACCAACATTTACTGCCGGAATTCAAAAAAGAAAAATAGGACCGAAACTTGCAAAAGCTGTTTCTGTATTTGAACAAGCAACACAAGCAGTCTTAGACGATGCCCAATCTGACTCAATTTCCGGTGCTATGGTCAAATGTTCAGATGATGCGACAGCATTAGCACCATTGACAAGTGACGGATGTTTCACATACCACTTGGGGCATCATATGAAAGGCTCAGGTAACGGATGGGAATTCGAAAGTGCTGATGGCGTTCTTTATTCTCTTGGCGGTTTCTCTGCACCAACGCTGTTCCCATCTGGAGGTACAGCGACAATATATCCTCATGAGAACAAGATTAACGAAATGAAATTAAACCTAAAACCCAATGGCAGAGGTATGGAAGGGTATGAAGTTTTTGTTTTCAACATTATGGACGATGGGACACTCATTCCTTTTGGCAGTTCAAGAGGACCGGAGGATCAGATCTGGTCACAAGACGGTAACTGCCCGAGAGATCCGGAAAACAGACCAGGAAAGCCCGAGTTATGCGCAGGCCACGTACTTGAAAACAATTTGAGAGTTGATTACAAATAAAACAATTTATTTATATATTCATTTATCACTCTACATCAAAATTGAAATACGTGTCAGGGTATGGTTCATTCACCAATGTAAAATGCCACCATTCAGAGTCAATGCCTTTGAATCCTGCTTTTGTCATTGCTTCAGACAATATTTTTCTGTTCTTCTTTTGTTCCCGTGTTAATTTTTTGTAATCAGGGTGCGAAATTTCACTAAACAAGTCAAATGTACCGCCCATATCAACAAAAGAACCGTCTTTCTTAATCAATGTCAAATCTACAGTGCTACCTCTTGTATGACCGGATTTTTCAGCAATATAACCACCTTTGACCAAATCTGATTTTTTTAAATCCGGATAAAATGTTTTATCCCCCGGATCTGCAGGGTTGTTAATCCATTCAACAAAATTATCAACCGCCTTTTGAGGTCTGTATGTATCCCAAATTAATAATCTATAACCCTGCTTTCTCAAATCTTCTGCTGCAACTGTAAGAGCCCGCAAAGACTCTTTTGTCATATACGCAATAGGTGCTTTGTAACCACTTATTCTGTTGCCGGTAAAATTGTTTGACGAATAATAACGTATATCATATACAACATCGTCAATAGCTGTTGATACCTGCGTAAAACCGCTTTTGTCACAAGATATTTGCGATGCAACTGATATTTGAACACAACCGATCAATACTAATATAATTAAAAGTATCTTTTTCATATTTTCCTCCGTTTTTATTAAAATTTAACTTCACTAAGCGGAATATAATTAAATCTTTCATACCTGTTAAAGACTTGTTTTCTTTCTCTGTATGTTTTTTCCGAAACATTTTCCCATTTTTCTTCATTCATATCACTTCCGTATGACAAGAACCAAGGCTTTTTAGGGTTCGCATAACCGTCATATTTAAAACTTACCTGAGGGTAGAGTTCGGTTGAATTTTCAACAAGTATATAAACTCTCACCCCACTTTCCAAGGCCCCTGATGAATATTCATTACAGATAAAAGCATCGTCACATACATAATATCTGTTTCTGCTCCCACCACTGACTGCATGCTGAGGCTTGCGGTTAACCATTGTGTACATATCATACACGACACCTTTCCAATTTCCTTCCGCAATTTCACCTACTAGCAATTCGTCAATGCCGTCTGCATTTACATCATAATATGCATATCCAATCTTATCCAATAATTTTGCCGGATTATTTACCCCATCAGCAAGAACTTTGTACATATAACTCATATTTTCGTTTTCTAACTTTTTGGAATCCCATTGTTCTTTAATAGCAGTCACGTGTTTTTTTAAAATATCCTTGTATAAATCTACACCATCTGTTCCTTGGTTTTTAAAATATGTTGAGCCTTTAATCCCTTTAATATTTATTACATCCCCTATATCATAAAGAATTTTAAAGGAATCCGGTGCCTCCGAATTTTTGGTGTAGTCATACTGAACATCTGTTGGGTGTTTTAAAACTATATCATATAAATTCCCCTTTTTATCGGTCAATTCACCAACTTTTCTGCTGCCTGGAAGCACTGCATAGTCGGATGGACTCTTATAAGCCTTAATGCCAAATGCAAAACCTCCAAATCCTGCTTTCTTAGAGTCTTTATGAAATACCGATATTTTATCTTTTTCAGTTTTGACTTCGTAAAATCCCTTTAATTCTTCGGGCAACGTTACAGAAAACAATTTACTTTTTAAAGTTGTATCCTTCAACAAATCTTTATTTGCCCTTATAAATTCGGTTTTAGTATTATCTTTATCATCTGTCCATATAAGTTCATTATTATTTATACTTATAGTTCCGGTTCCGTCTGTATAATTCACCTTGTCTTCAAATTTATTTTTATCACTATAAAAACGACGGATATGAGTACCATTCTTGTATTTCAAGACCCCATTATCATCCAGCTTCGCTTTAAACCTGTAAATATCCTTTTGTGCAAGGTTATTTTCTCGCCAGGTCATAAAAATTCTATAAATATCTTCATTCTTATTTGCATATACATCCATAACAACACGTTCAGAAAGCTTCTCAGCCCACCTGCCTGTAATTTCACTATGCGAATTACAATAAGCAAAAACGCTTTCTGCTAAAAACAGAATGCAAACTGCAGTAAGAATAGTTTTCTTTTTCATACTAAACTCCGAAATCTAAACAAAACTTTTTCCGGCATCAAAAGCTTTTTGTAAATCTTTAGGGAATTGTTCTTCTCTCTGCTTAAGCTTATGATTTTTATCAAAAATTTCACTTACATATTTGTCATAATCGCTAAATTGATAAGTGTCATATGCACAAAGTCTCACTGGCTTAGAAAAAGCATTCTCAAATATGCCCTCAATTTTATCGAATAAGTCGGAATAGATATTTTGAGCCATTTCTTTGTCCACATTCATTGTATAGATAACAGCCGTTTTTAATTTTTTTGGTGCAATTGAAGGAAAGCCAGCTTTATACTCTGAAAACGGAAAGAAAAGTCTTTCAAGGCAACTCCTCATGACACCGGTAATATCGCCAAAATATATAGGACTTGCCATAACGATACCATCACTTTGCGATATTTTATCCAGAATGGGTGTTAGTTCATCTGGGTATGAGCACCTGCCAAAATTCTTACCACCCTTCAATTTGCAAGCAAAACAACTTCTACATCCTTTGAAAGTTAGGTCATAAAGATTTATAATTTCGGCATCATTACCTGATTCCTTTACACCTGACGCAAAACTTTCACACATTTTTGCAGTATTCCAATCCTTCCGAGGACTACCATTCAATATAACAACTTTCTTCATCTTTCTCCTCCTAAACACTTAAAACACACATCATAATAGTATCACAAAAATTAATCATTTGTTTCAAGACCGCATTTTTTCTATTTTTAAAAATCCTAAATAAACTCCGTTTTATAATTTTATGAAGTTTTGTAAAATTTAAACAAATTTATTACTTTTACATGTCAATTATGTAATTAAAATATACTTTATATATATAAGAGGATAAATATGTCTAATTTTTTTAACAATTTTATATTTTCAAATAATTTTTGGGCTATCAATCCTGGTAATCCATTTATAAATAACTCAACAGGAGCTTTTTTCAGTCAAAATTTTTATAATTTTATGCCTTGTTCATATCCGATAAACTTTGATTTATTCGGATTTAATCAATTGCCTGCTCTTAACTTTAACACATTCAATTCTCAAGCTTCAAAACCGGATTACGGAAGTTTGTTTGGCAATTTTAACTTTAATTTTGGTAGCGGTTTTCAGATGAATTCCATTTACAATAACAATAATTCAGGATTCTATGGCGCACACGCTGATCGTAAAGCAATTACAGTTGACGATATAGATTACAGCATTATGGGTAAAGATGCTGCGAAGGTTAAACTATTGAGACCTGAAATGCAAGTGAAAGTTTATCAAATGTTTCTGCATGCAAAAGAGAAAGGCTGGACGATGACAATAACCAGCGGATATAGGAGTACACAAAAACAAACATACCTATACAATGAATGGAAAGCCGGCAGATATGATGTTCCTGTCGTTGCAAAACCCGGAACTTCAAGACATGAATTTGGATGTGCTGTAGATATAAGTGTTACCTGTAATGGGGTATCAAGCAGCGAAATTGAAGCTGAAATGGGCAGATATGGTAAATCAATAGGCCTGAGATGGGGCGGAGACTGGGGTAGTAAACGTGAGAATTGGCATTTTGATATCGATCCCAAAAAGACCTCAACCGGCTATATTTGCTAGTAATTATCAAATAACCCGTATTACGCACCTTTTGTACATACAGTTTTAGATTTGTAACAATATATCCCTCAAATGTAACAATTTACTATTTACTGACAGGCTCGCTGTGACAAAATTCCTTTCCAAACAAATGTCCTGAAAAAGGTACCCGTAGGAAGTTGGTACTCATCCTCACCACCATATCAAAAAACACCCTTTCGGGTGCTTTAAAAATGGGGCGGGTGGTGGGATTGTCTTGAGTCGCTCGCATTAAACGTGTCTACGTGTTTTGCTTCAAAGAATTTCATTCTTTTCGCAAAAGCACTTCGCACTCTGCTCGCTCCTCGCTCGAACTCCACAAAATGCTTACACATTTTAGTGCGTTCTCATCCTCATCACACTAATAAAAAAGACAGTAACAAAAGTCACTGTCTTTTTTAT
>JAEEGL013039088.1_pt1 | contig 38995 bp, 35 predicted proteins | sample 9134231 | NCBI WGS metagenome assembly JAEEGL01 (sample SAMN16246548, study PRJNA631951) | gut metagenome | biome: gut microbiome; feature: rumen; material: fiber-attached | host: Bos | place: Iran: Karaj | collected 2018-10 | reverse complement strand
TTTTTTCGCCTTTCGGCTTATCTATTGTAAGTCGCTATGATAAAGTTTTGGAAAATGTTTGTCCCGGTTTGTTTTCCCTTTTTCAGCGGTCTACTTTCCCATGAATAGCGGTCTGCTTTCCTTTTTCACACGGTGGCGACATCATTTGCGCATGACCGCGGCATATCCTGCCCGCCCGCGGCGCAGTTTCGGGAGCCCGAAACGAAAAAGTACGCGCCTGTCCGCCCCGCTTACCGCACGTTTTTTGCCCCTGATGTTGAAAAACGCCCGGTTCTGTGCTAAAATCAGGCGACCGAGTGTGTACGGAGGATCTTATAATGAAACGTCTGCTGTCGCTGATATGCTGCGCGGTACTGCTTTTGTCCCTGCTGCCCGCCACCGCCGCGGAAAGCGCCAAGGCAAAGAACATCACGCACAAATGCAAGTTCACCGCCACCAGCGGAAGCATAAACAAAGCCAAGGACGGCAATTTCAAAAGCTACAAGGAATACTGGGAGTCCCGCTCCGGCTCCTCCACCATAAAGATCGCCTTTCCCAAGGGCGTCACCCCCGGCGGCATAGTGGTGGAGTGGTTCGTCCCCTTCAAGGAATTCGAGTACCGCCAGTACGCGGCGGGCCCGGAGCTGCTCAGCGCCGAGTCCAGCGACGGGTACTTTAAGGGCCACGTGACCTATCTCGCGGTGGACCCCTCCGCCATAGGCGTGGAACTGGAGGTAAGGCAGAGCGGCAAGATCTGCAAGATCACCGTGTTCTCCGCCGGCCAGGAGATAGAAGGCTTTGAAAAGTGGAACAAAAACGTGCCCGAAAAAGTAGACCTGCTTTTGATCGTCGCCCACCAGGACGACGAGGAGCTCTGGTTCGGCGGCCTGCTGCCCTACTACGGCGTGGTGCGGGAAAAAGACGTGCAGGTGGTGTTCATGACCAACTGCAGCCGCAGCCGCATAAAGGAATCCTTAAACGGCCTGTACGTGATGGGCCTCAGGAACGTGCCGGAAGTGGCGGGATTCAAAAACGCCTACCTGAGCTACAGCGAGTGCGTGGACATCTGGGGCGGCTCCGACAACATAGTGCGCTCGCTGGTGCGCATGATCCGCATGTACAAGCCCGACGTGCTGGTGACCCACGACCTGAACGGCGAGTACGGCCATCCCCAGCACAAGGTGACCGCCCGCCACATGGAGGAAGCGGTGAAAGCCGCCAAAGACCCCTCCCGTTACCCGGATTCCGCCGAGCTGTACGGGGTGTGGGAAGTCAAAAAGCTCTACATCCACCTGTCCGATACCGACCCCATATACATGGACTGGAACACGCCCTCAGAGGCACTGGGCGGCAAAACTCCCCTGCAGGTGGCGACCCTGGGTTACAAGCAGCACAAGTCCCAGCAGAAGGCTTACAGCATGGAGGACGGCAAAAAGTACGACAACACCAAGTTCGGGCTGGTGTACTCCGCCGTGGGCGCGGACGTGAACAGGAACGACCTGTTCGAGAATATAGAGCCCGTGCCCGAAAACTACTGATCCCCGCTGCGCCAAAAAACAAGGCGCGCAAAGCTCACACCTGAAAACACCAGGGCGCCTGCGAAAGCGGGCGCCTCTGTTAATGCTTTATCACTGATTATTATAACAGCTTTTCCTTCAACTTCTCCATCATAAAATAGTCTTTTATTTGATCGTCAGAATAATTGTTTTGCAGATTCAATTCCTGCAGCTCATCGTAAAGCAGGCGGCATTCTGACGCACTTAATCTGTCTACCCATGTCCAATTGGCTGATGAAACGCTTGGTATCAGTTTAAACATCATGCTCTTTGGATACAGATTATCAGCTATTGCCATTAACCTCTCATATTCTTCATCACCCGTACAGTTTTTGCAGAAAGATGTATTGATAATGAAATAATACGTTGTATATCCACGGCAAATATAAGCCATCTTCCACAGGAAAAGCTTGTCATTCAAGCAGTTCTCATAACCAAAATCCGCAACCTCTTCAAAGAATTCCCTGTATAATCCTTCTTCCTTTGCCGACACGTATTTCATGGCTCTCTCTTCTGACATCCACATAAGAAGATCCAACATTTCATCCACGACAAGAAAAGCGACGGCGGCGTCTTTCCTCTCGTTCCATACGCTGCGGAGGAATCCGTACACGTCCCAGTCGGAACCGTGCTCATCCAATTCTGCCAGTTTTCGTTTAATCTCTATTATGTCCATTTTCACATTATCCGCCTTAAAAAACCACAGCGCGGACGTTTTCCCGCGCTGTGGTCGCTTTATATGTTGTCAGACGGCGGCTCCGCCCGCGGCTTCGGCTTCGGGCAGGATGTCCTTGAGCCACGCCACCACGTTGTCGCTGAACCAGAACAGCATTATGCTCGCCGCCAGCGCCAGTATCAGGGCGAGCACCAGCCCCGCGATGGCGTAATTGCGCTTGGAGCGGGTCTTGGCGAAAGCTATGGTGAATATGAAAAATATGATGTTGACCCCGGGCAGCCAGGAAAATATCAGCGTAAAAAACCAGTTGATAAAAGATACGCTCTTCTCGCTCTTTTTCTTGTCTTTGCTCATTTTGCAGCTCCTGAATCCTTTTGATAAACGGTATTATACACCAAATGTTACGGTATGTCAAACAAATTGCAACACTTTTGAAATATTTACAGAAGGCAGCCCGCCTGAACGGACTGCCCTCGTTATATATCTGTACTTATCGCCCGGAACGCTTCTCAGCCGCCTATGCCCGGCCCGAAGCCGTTTGGCAGCAGCTCGCTTAATGTCTTCATCTGCCAGGGGCTGTCCTTGGAGCCCACCCAGACCTCCATGTCCCCCGCGCGGAACTCGTTGAGCACCTGGCGGCACACGCCGCAGGGCCAGGCGTAGCCGCTGTCGCAGGAGATGTATATCTTGCTGAAGGAGCGCTTCCCGTGGGCTATGGCGTTTGATACGGCGCACCTTTCCGCGCAGATGGTGGCGCCGAAGGAGGCGTTCTCAAAGTTCGCGCCGGTGAACACCTCGCCTTCCGGGGTCACCAGGCACGCGCCCACCCGGAAATTTGAGTAGGGGGAATAGGAATTGTCCAGCGCGTCTATCGCCAGTTTTATACAGTCTTCGTGTGTCATACTTTCCTCGCCATTCCTGCTTTTTTGCAGCAGCCAGTTTTCCAGCGCGGCCATGCCCTCACCCGTTTTCGCGGACACGGGGAATATTTTGAGCCCCGGGTTCAGCTTAAGGGCGCGCTCGCGCGCCTTGCCTATATCGAAGTCGAAATAGTTTATCGCGTCCGTCTTGCTTATCACCAGCGCGTCGCTTTTCTGGAACATGAGGGGGTACTTAAGGGGCTTGTCGTCGCCTTCCGACACTGACAGCACCATCACGTTCACGTGGGCGCCGGTATCGAACTCCGCGGGGCAGATAAGGTTGCCCACATTTTCCAGGAACACGATGCCGCCGTCAAACCCCGCCGCATCGAATGCCGCCCTGGTCATGCCCGCGTCCATGTGGCACATGCCGCCCGTGTGGGCCTGTATGCTCTTCGCGCCCAGCTTTTCTATGGCCTTCGCGTCCACGTCCGAGGCGATGTCCGCCTCCATAACGCCTATATTCACCCTGTGCCCTATGTCCTTTATGATGCGGGACAGCAGCGTGGTCTTGCCGCTGCCCGGGGAAGACATCAGGTTCACCAGCGTGACGCCCTTTGCCTTAAGCGCCTGCCTTAATTTTTCGGCGTCCCGGTCGTTGGAGTCCGTCACGCTCCGGGAAAGGGAGATGACCTTCATTTACGCCTGATCCTCCTTGGGGATCTCCACGTTGGGGTACTCCACCCTCTCGTGGAAAGCGCCGGAGAGCACCGTGACGAAGGCGGCGTTTATCTTGCTGACATCCGCGAAACTCAGGGGGCACTCGTCCAGCTGGCCGTCGTCGGTCTTGGCGCGCACCAGCTTCTCTATCAGCGCCCTGAGCGCCTCGGCGTCGGGAGAGGGCAGGGAACGGGACGCGGCTTCCACCGTGTCCGCCAGCATCACTATCGCTTCCTCTTTGGTCCGGGGCTTGGGGCCGGGATAGCGGAAGTCGTTTATGTTCGCCTCCCCGTTCTCGGTAAGGCTCTTGTTGTAGAAGAATATCACGGGGCTGGTGCCGTGGTGGGAAGCCGATATATGGCGGATCTCCTCCGGCAGGCGGTATTCCCTGAGCAGCTGCAGCCCGTCCTTCACGTGGGCCGTGATTATGGCTGTGGACACCCGGGGATCGGTGCGGTCGTGGGGGTTGTCGTTCAGCTGGTTCTCGGTAAAGTAGGCGGCGCGGTTTATCTTGCCCACGTCGTGGTAGTACGCGCCCACCCTGGCCAGCAGGCCGTTGGCTCCCACTTCCACGGCGGCGGCTTCCGCCAGGTTCGCCACGATTATGGAATGGTGGTAAGTGCCCGGCGCCTCAAGCAGCAGGCGCCTGAGCAGCGGATGGTTGGGGTTGGACAGCTCTATCAGGCGGGTGGTGGTGACCACGTTGAATATGGCCTCGAACGCGGGGGTGATGGCTATGCACAGCAGGCCCGCCAGCACGCCGCTTATGCCGGAATACAGCGATATGAACAGCGTCTCCATTACCGCCGCGGAGGAAATGAGCCTTACCGCGAAGGTGGCCACCACGCAGCTCAAGCCCGCTGCCACGCCCGCCAGCAGTACCTGCACGCGGCTCTGCCTGACCTTTAATACCCTTAACGCCACCGTGCCGCTGACCAGCGAGGAGATGACCACGGTGTAAGTGGTCATGTTCAGCAAACTACCGCCGCTGGCCGCCAGTGTGGAGGCCATTATCGCCAGGGGAATGTTCACGAACAGCGCCGTCCTGCGGCTCACCAGCAGGCTTATCAGCAGCACGCCCAGCGTGACGGGCATTATGTATACGTTCACTTCCCTTGCCGCTATGCAGCACAGTATGACGATGACCGAGATTATCGCAAGTATCGCCAGTTTCTTGGTGCGCCCGTAGATCATGGGCTCGAACATGTACAGGTACAGCGCCACGGAGAATATCAGCGTTATCACCAGCAGCGCGATGCCCAGGTACAGCCACAGGTCGTAGGAGCTCTCGTTTATCATGCCCAGGGTGTAGAGCATCTGGTACTGGGCCTGGGTGACGATCTCTCCGTCGGAGACGATGACTTCTCCCTTTATGCGGGTGACGGGTGCCACTTTGTCCCTTTCCGCCTCGCGCACGGCTTCGGTGGCGGCTTCGTCATAGTAATAGTTGGGCCTGATGTATTCGGAGGCGACCTCTACCATGGCCTCCGCCAGCTCTTCGTCGTGGCCCGCGTCGGTCAGGCGGGTCTTAAGGGTATCCAGCGCGCCTTCAACGCCCGACTGCTCCAGGTGGCTGCCCATAAGCTGGTACACCCCGTCCACGGTGTCCGCGAACACGCTGTCCAGTTCGGCGGCGTCCACACTGCCCAGCGCGGGCATGTCGGTGCCGGCAGGGGTCTCCCCGTCCTCTGTGATCTCGCCGCCCAGCGCGGCTTTAAGCCCCGCGAGCCCCTCGGTCAGGGAGGCTTTCACCTCTTCCGCGGCGGTGTCGTCGTAGATGTAGATGCTCTTTACCGCGTTGGCCGCGTCCTGGCGCAGCTTGTCGGTGGTGAGCCTGTCCTCCACATCCTTGGCGGCCTTTAATGTGGTAGGCGCGGGCTGTCCCACGCTTATGTCGTAGCGCGCGGGCGTGACCGCGTAGGACAGCATCACGAACAAAAGCGCGAACGCCGCCACCGCGATTATCATGCCCAGCAGATGCGAGCCGGACACCCGCCGCTGTTTCCTGCGTTTTCCTGTCATTGTCGTTCCCTCTTTGTGCGGATAAAAGTCACTGTCTGCCCGTGAGGGCGGCGTGTTTTTCGTAGGCTTTGACTATGGCCTGCACCAGCTCGTGGCGCACCACGTCCTTGTGGGTCAGGCGGCAGATGGCGATGTCGTCCACGCCCTTTAATACTTCCAGCGCCTCCACCAGCCCGCTTTTGCGTATGCCGGGCAGGTCTATCTGGGTGACGTCGCCGGTTATGACCATCTTGCTGCCCGTGCCCATGCGGGTAAGGAACATCTTCATCTGCTCCGAAGTGGTGTTCTGGGCCTCATCCAGTATTATGAACGCGTCGTTCAGCGTGCGCCCGCGCATGTACGCCAGGGGCGCCACCTCTATCTGCTGGCGCTCAAGCAGGCGGGCGAAGGCATCCGGGCCCAGCATCTCGTTTATGGCGTCGTACAGGGGGCGCAGGTAGGGGTCCACCTTCTGCTGCAGGTCGCCGGGCAGAAAGCCCAGCTTCTCCCCCGCTTCCACCGCGGGACGGGTGAGGATGATCCTTTCCGCGTCCTTGTTTTTGAGCGCCACCACCGCCATAGCCACGGCCAGGTACGTTTTGCCCGTGCCCGCGGGGCCTATGCCGAAGGTGCAGGTGTTGTGCTTTATGGCGTCCACGTACTTTTTCTGGCCCAGGGTCTTGCACTTGACCTGCCGCCCCTTGAAGGTGATGGCGATCACGCCCTGCATTATCTCCTCTATGCGCTCAGCGTTGCCCTCCCGGGCCAGGTCTATGGCGTAAAGGATGCGGGTCTTGTCTATGCTGTCCCCGCGCTTGATTATCTGGGTGAGCTTTTCAAGAGTGGTTATCGCGGCGGACACGCTGTCCTCCTCCCCGGTAAGGGTTATCTCCCCGCCGCGGGTGAACAGGCTGATGCCCAGCTCTTTTTTTATAAGTTCTATATTCTCGTCGTTAAGTCCGAACAGGGGCATCAGGCTGCCCGCGTCCTCCACTACGAAACTCCTGGTTACGGTAGATACTTCCTGCTCCAAATACTCCTCCTAATGCGCGCCCGCGCTACCTGAGCTGCCCCCGGGCGATAGTGTCGTTGAGCGCCGCCAGGCCTTCGCTCAAAAGCCGGCGCTGCTTTGCCGCCTCTTCCTTCGCTTCCTGCTGGCTAAGTTCAAAGTCCTTTTCTATGCGCTGCCTGAGCTCTTCCAGATCCCTGCGGGCGCGGTTGAGCTTCACCAGCGCGATTATCAGCAGCACGCCCAGCACGATTATCAGTTCCACGGCTATGAGCACGCCGGGCATTATAAGATTGTACAGTACGTCCTGCAAACGGATGCCTTCCTTTCAAAGGGTATACATAATTATTATACACCCCGCGCGCATCTTTTGCAAGCTTGCCAAAAACGCGCCTGTCGGGTATAATTAGTATGGGTTTTTATTCGGGAGGAACAAGGGATACGCTGAGCCTGAGTGACAAAAGCTATTTACACGGAAAGCGGGTGCTCGTCGCCCTGAGCGGCGGAAAGGACAGCGTGTGCCTTTTGCGCCTTTTGTGCCTTGAAAGGGACAGGGGCGCGCTCGAGCTCTTTGCCGCCCACGTGGAGCACGGCATACGCGGCGAAGCCTCAAAGCGGGACATGGAGTTCTGCTTTGAGCTGTGCCAAAGCCTTGACGTGCCGTTTTATTCGCTGGGCGCCGACGTGCCCCGCCTGGCGGAAGCGTCCGGCGAGGGGCTCGAGACCTGCGCCCGGCGGGTAAGGCACGAATTCCTGCGAAAGACCGCACGTGAGCTTAACTGTGATCTGATCGCCCTCGCCCACCACAGGCGGGACCGGGCGGAAACGCTGCTGATGCACCTTCTGAGGGGCAGCTCCCTGAAGGGCATGGCGGCGATGCCGGAGATCGACCGGAAAGATGGCGGCGTCACACTGGTCCGCCCCCTGATAGACGTTTCCCCCGAGGAGATAAAACAGTATCTTGAAGACATGGGCCAGCCCTGGCGTGAGGACGCCACCAATTTTCTGCCCGACAACCCGCGCAACGCCATACGCCTCAGCGTGCTGCCCCTGCTCAGGGAGATCTATCCCGGCGGCGAAGACGCGCTGTGCCGCTTCGGGGACATCTGCGCCCGGGAAGACGCGTACCTGGACAATCTGGCGCGGCAATACCTGGAAGACCGGTCCGAAACGGTGTGGGGAACCCGCGTTTTTCACCTGAGCGGGGACAAACCGAAAGATGACCCGCTTTTGTACCGGGCGATAAAGCTGGCGCTGCCGTTTCTGGACTATGCCGACATGGAAAGGATGCTTGGCCAAACCGGCTTTGCCGACGCGGGGCAGGGCTGGCGGACTTTCCTGGCCAAAGACGCGCTTTACGCGCTGCCGCCCGCCGAAGACCCGGGTGAGATCGGGGTCACCGTGCCCGGCGCGTATGAAATGCCCGGGGTGTGCAGGCTTATCCTCTCCCCCTGCGAGAGCGCGGCGATAAAAAACAACGGCCTGACCCAGCGCCTGGACAAAAGCGCGCTTGACGGCGCGTGCCTGCGCCTCAGGCGGGAAGGGGACTATATCCGCCCCTTCGGCATGAAAGGCACGAAATCCCTTGGGGATTACATGACCGACCGTAAGGTGCCCCTGCCCTTAAGGGACTTTATGCCGCTGCTCGCCCGGGGCAGCGAAGTCGTCTGGCTGCCCGGGGTAGGCATAAGCGAAAGCGCCCGGGTGGAAAACGGCAGGCCCGCCTGCGAAGCGGCAATGGAAAGCGTTTGACAAAAAAGGTATATACCAAGGAGGCAACTATGCTTAACGACATGTCCCGCATCCTTCTGACCAGGGATCAGATCGCGAAACGAGTCAGCGAGATCGGCCGCGAGATGACGGAAATGTACAAAAACGACGACCGCCCCCTGTTCGTATGCGTGCTCAAGGGCTCCATAGTGTTTTTCGCGGACCTGATCCGCGCCGTGAGCATCCCCCTGGACATCGAGTTCATGACCGCTTCCTCCTACGGCGCGGCCACCGTGTCCAGCGGCGAGGTCAAGGTCGTGTCCGCGCTGGACGAAAAGATCAAAGGCCGCAACGTGGTGCTGGTGGAGGACATAATCGATTCCGGCCGCACCATCGCCTACATCAAAAACGACATGCTGGGCAAGGGCGTGAAGACCCTCAGGGTGGTCACCCTGCTGGACAAGCCTTCCCGCCGCGTGGCGGACGTGAGCCCTGACATAAGCGGCTTTGAGGTGCCCGACGAGTTCGTGGTGGGCTACGGCCTGGACTACGACCAGAAGTACCGCAACTTCCCCGACATCGGCGTTTTAAAGCCCGAAATATACGGCGGCTGACGCCCGTGCCTTCGCCCGGCGGAAGGCGTCACCACCCCTGCGAACATATCTATCGGAGAAATATATGGACGAGAATCTTGCCAGAAAACTGCAGCAGGTCGGGCTCAGATTCAGCCTGCCCGGCCCGTTTTTCAATTATGAGGAGATATTCACCGGCAACGTGAACCATACCTACCGCGCCGATTACATACGCGACGACGGCACGGGCATGGCGCGCATCACCAGCTACCTGGTACAGCGGGTGAACACCTACGCTTTCCGCGACCCCGCCGCGCTGATGGACAACATAGACCGGGTGACCGGCTATATCCAGCGCATGCGCCCGGAGCAGACCTGCCTTAAGTACCACCATACCGCCGAGGGCAAGACCTACCTGTTCGACGGCGACGAGTTCTGGCGGGTATGCAATTACGTGCCCTCGGTCACCTTCGACAAGACCGACGACCTGGAGATAATGCGCTCCGCCGCCCAGGCGTTCGGCGACTTCCAGATGATACTTAACGGCTTTGACGCGAAGAGCCTGGCTTACACCATACCGGACTTCCACAATACCCGCCGGCGGTATGAGACGCTTATAAAGGACGCGGAGGAAGACAAACTGGATCGCGTGAAGGACGTAAGGGAAGAGCTTGACTACCTGCTGAGCGTTCAGGACCTGGCCTGCACCCTTACCGACATGGAAAGAAAGGGCGAGCTGCCCCTGCGCGTCACCCACAACGATACCAAGATAAACAACGTGCTCTTCGACCAGGACACCCGCAAAGCGCTGGTGGTCATAGACCTGGACACCGTCATGCCCGGCCTGGTGGGCCACGACTTCGGCGACGCCATCCGCTTCGGCGCCAACTTTACCGAGGAGGACGCCCAGGACACCTCCCGCACCGGCATAGACTTAAACATCTTCTGGGCGTTCGCCGAAGGCTTTTTGAGCAAGACCGCCCCCGTGCTCACGCCGAACGAGGTGGACACGCTGGGCCTGAGCGGCTTCGTGCTGGCGTGTGAGCTGGCCACCCGCTTCCTGGACGACTACATAACCGGAGACCGGTACTTTAAGGTAAAGAAGCCGGGCCACAACATCTACCGCACCCGCTGCCAGGTGGCGCTGGCGAAGGACATGCTCAGAAAGCTGGACGCCATGGACTCCATAGTGCGCGGCTGCGCGAAAAAATACAGGTAGACCGCAAAAATCCGTTTCAGGAGGCCGATGATATGTCTTCCCTGCTGGCTCAGGCGATCAGAATGGAATATCCCGAGACCATACCCGTGTCCGTAGGCATGCTGCCCGCCGCGTGGATGAAATACGGTCAGGAGCTCCAGCGCCTGACGGACCAGTATCCCCAGTTCTTCCACGGCGTAAAGCCGGACCTTTCCAAGATCGAGGAAAACCTGCCCGCCAGCTACAAAAAGGGCGTGTACATCGACGAGTGGGGCTGCGAGTGGCACAACGAGCACTCCGGGATGGAAGCCTACGTGGTCGGCCACCCCATAAAGGACGAGCAGGACGTGTTCGACCTCAGGATACCCGCCTGCCGGGACGGGCGGCTGCCCCACGGCTTCATGTACCTGCGCCTGCTGGACCTGTGCGGCTTCGAGAACGCCATGGTCTGGTTCGCCCAGGAGGACGAGGTGATCGAGACCCTGATAGACAAGGTGCTGGAGTACAACATCTACCAGGTGGCGGCGGTGCTTCCCCGCATGGGCGAGATAATCTATTTCGGCGACGACCTGGGCATGCAAAGGGGCCTGGCGATAGGCGCCGAACGCTGGCGGAAGTACCTGAAGCCCTGCTTCAGGAAGCTGTTCGGCATGATAAAGGCCTACAAGCCCGACCAGATAATCTACCTGCACACGGACGGCTGCATCTGGGAGATAATGCCCGACATAATGGAGTGCAGCGTGGACGTGATAAATCCCCAGTTCCGCGCCAACGGGCTGGACAACCTGGTAAGGGTGTGCCGGAAGGATCGGATAATCCCCATCAATCTGGATCTGGACAGGCAGCTGTTCCCCCTGGCCACCCGCTCCCAGCTGTTCGACCATGTGGCCGCCTGCGTGGAAAGCCTGTATCTGAAAGAGGGCGCCCTGGGCCTGAACGTGGAGCTCAACTACGAGATCCCCCTGGAAAACATGGCCGCCGTACTGGACGCGGTGGAAAAATACAGGCACTACAAGGGATAAACTCTTTTAAGCATAACAAAACCCTCCGCCGTAAGTATCGTACCGGTCGGAGGGTCTTCTTTTGCGGTCATACAGCTTTTTGCTTTCTACCCGCCTGGTCACGGGGCTGAAGGTCCAGGCTTCCCGCTTTTCGGCGTCCAGGCGCTTTTTCGCCTTTTTTGAGAGCTTGTCTCTGGGGATAAACTTTTTCATCCCATCACTTCCTTTCGTGAGTCTGCCCGGGATGATAGCATATTTATATTAAGTTATCAAGTTTCCGCCCCAAAAACCGCCGGATGTTGACACGGGCGCGGGCGAACGCCTATAATCAGGCCGTGGGCGGAACGGCAAACTATCCCAACGCCGCCCGCGCTTTCGAAAGGAGCCGAAAATGAAGATACTTTCCCATGAGATGCCGCTGGGGCTGAGCGCCTCCTCCCACTCCCCCGAAGCGATACAGGGCTTTATAGACGCGGGCTTCACCCATTTCGAGATGGGCATACCCAGCTGCCTGCCCGGCGCGCCCGGGATCGACCAGACCAATCCCCGCGACCCCGAGACCATAAGGCTGGGCGCCCTGAGAGTGCAGCGGGGGCAGGAGGAAAGGCTGACGGACCTGCAGCTGGAGCGGGTAAAAAAGCTCGCGGACAACGGCATGCGCCCCTGGAGCGTGCACCTGCCCTTCGGCGCCGGCTGGGACGCGGCGCACGCGGAGAGGGGCGAAAGGGAAGCAGTCTGCGAGTCCTTGAAGCGCGTGATAGATATCACGTCCGAGTGGTGCCCGAAGGTGTACGTGCTGCACGGCTGCCTGGAGCCCGTAAAGCCCGGGGAAAGGGCGCTCAGGACCGCCAGGTCCATACTCAGCATCAGGGAACTCAATACCCACGCGGCGCGTTACGGCGCAGTAGTGGCGCTGGAGAACCTGCCCCGCTCCTGCCTGGCCAACAATTCAGAGGAAACGCTGGCCATGAGCGACGCGGCGGGCAACGTCCCCATAGTGTTCGACGTCAACCACCTGCTGGGCGAGAGCCACGAAAAGTTCCTTGACGCGCTGGCAGGCCGCGTAGTGTCCACGCACCTGTCCGATTACGACGGCATAGACGAAAGGCACCGCCTGCCGGGAGAGGGCATAGTGCCCTGGCGCCCGGTGGTGGCTCGGCTGTGGGACGCGGGCTACCGGGGTCCCCTGCTGTTCGAGCTGCGCTCGGGGGAAAACGGCCCCTACGAGGCCGGGGAAGTGCTTGACGCGTTCATAAAAGCGCTTGATAAAGACTGAACGGGTTGTGCTTGATTATTCCGGCGGGATATGGTATCATACCCCCCACAGGCGGTGGGCCGGAAGGGGCTTAACGCTCCGGAAGGCAATAATTTAAAAGGAGATACCGTATGAAATACGTTTATACCACCCAGATGGTGTGCTCCCAGGCCATCAGCTTTGACCTGGACGGCAACAAGGTCAGCAACATCCAGTTTTTCGGCGGCTGCAACGGCAACCTGAAGGCCATAAGCAAGCTGGTGGACGGCTGGGAAGTGGAAAAGATCGAAAGCTACCTTAAGGGCAACCTGTGCGGCAGCAAGCCCACCTCCTGCGCGGACCAGCTCGCCCGCGGCGTGAGGGCGGCCCTGGACGGCAAGCTCCGGCCCGCGGAATAAGCGGCGCAACGCAAACGGCGGAGGAACTCCTCCGCCGTTTGTTTTTATGCTGCCCGGTCTATTAAGGCTTATGATATCTGTTCTCGCTGAGCAGCGGATACCGCGTCCCGCCGAAATACGCTTCCAGCGCTTTTATGTGATCCTCGGCGAACAGCTCGGGTATCTCGTCTTTTCCAAAGAACTTAAGCTCATAGGATTCCCCGTCTATCCGTGGTTCGCCCGATACTATGCGGGCGGTGTAATACGCGCTTATCACCTGCGCGGCGTCGCCGTTGTTCCAGACCATGTCGTGGTTATGGAAGATGCCCAGGAAGCTCTCCAGCCTGACTTCCAGCCCGGTCTCTTCCCTTATCTCCCTTAGCGCCGCTTCCTCGTAAGTCTCGTTCATTTCCAGCAGGCCGCCTATCAGCCCCCATTTGCCGTTGTCGGTACGGCGCTGGAAAAGGATCCTGCCGTCTTTGATTATCAGCGCGCCCGCGCAGTTAAGTATGAGCTTGCGGGGGCCCGTGAGTTTGCGCAGATCGTGTATATAATCCATTTGCCTGTCTCCTGTCCCGGTATGTGCCGCTCTGCGGGCAGCGCGGCGATATATACCGCTATATCCACTCAACCGAAAACCTGTTATTCCCGGCAGAACAGCGGAAACAGGTTGTCAAGCGTTTTTTCCTCATTGCTCTTGGCCAGACTTATGACTTTCAGATCGTTTCGTATCCAGTTTCTTCAAAGCTATTCTTGAGTATTTTCTCCAGCCGGGGTGTTTATCGTCTTTAAACCGTTCAAAATATGGTCTGAATTCTTCTCTCTTGAAACATCCCAAAGCGCTTATAGCGTGTAGTCTGACATCTTCATCCTCTAAAAGCCTTATCAGAATCGGAACGCTCTGTTCTATCTTCCACTCCCCTACCAGCGATACGAGCATCTGTCTGCTACTGCCGAGCGACGGATCGGATATTATTCTAAGATACTCAGGGATGTACTTTTTGCTCCTTATTTGGTATATGCAGTCGCAGATATGCCATGCATCATTACTGTCGTAACATGGTACATCATTGTAGAGCTTATCAATCAAAAATGGTACAGCGTTGTCTAAGCCTTTATAGTACAGCAGCGAGATAAGTTGCGCTTTTTCCGCCCTGTCAGTGGCTATGTCATAGTATTTCATGACCATGGGCACAATTATGTCCCTATGTTCGGGCATAAGTAATTCTGTCTGGTAGAAATATTCTGCAGGCAATCCCTTTTGCTCCAACTCCTCAATGAACCGCCACTTTATTTTTGTCGGGTCTCCGTACTCTCTTCTTTCTTTTTCTTCTATTCCCTTATGAAGCTGCCTTGTGGCCTGAAGCACGATTTCTTCATGCTCCTTGTAGTAATTCCTCATCTTCTTTCCTCATACAATACGGCTTTATCTCTTTTAGGATGGCGTAATCATGTACGGTTTGAATTTGGCTGCACCCTCACCGTCACCTTGTTTATAAGCCGTACGGATAAACTTCGATGTCCTGCGACCTGAACGACAGGTACTTGCCCACATATCCGCCGAATCTGTCATCCCTTTCCACGTCCATAAGGATCAGGGTCTTGTCAAGTCTGAAACATGCGCAGGCGGCAGGCTCATTTCCGTTTGTTTCGTACGATTCCAAAAGCGCGCACACTTCCGTGTATCCGCCTTCATAGGATATGCTGCTTTGTCCGGCGTCGGCAGGTTGGAATTCGGCGTATCCCCTGACTCCCGGAAAGTTTATTTCCGCATGCCAGTCCCGGCTTATATCCACATTATCCGCAAGTTTGCCCACAAACCACCCGCATTTGCAGGTGAATCTGTTCCTTTCGGAATCGAACGGTTCTATCCTGACCAGCATTAATCTGACCTCCCGCCCTGTATCTACACCCTCACCGTCACACTGCCGTCTTTAAGGGGCAGGATGCCGTTTTCGCATTTTCGGCCCTCGAAATAAACGCCCTTCTCCCCGCCGCGGACGTATTCTATCTCGTAGGTCCTGCCGCGGAAGGCGTAGTTGAGCTTCGTGCCCGTCCAGCTTTCGGGCAGGCAGGGGTCGAGCTTAAGCCCCTCCATTTGAGGCTTTATCCCCAGCACGAACTCCGTCACCGCCTTTAAAAGCCACTGGGCGGTGGCGGTGCGCCAGCTCTGCCCGGGGGTGCCGTAGCGGTAGAGCGTCTCTTCCCCCATGTAGCAGTTGCACAGGGCGTAGGGCTCCGCGCGGCCTTTCACCACGGGGTTGGTGAAGGGCAGTATCTTTTCCAGGTCCTCCTGCACATCCTTTTCCCGCCTGAGCACGCAGTCCGCCGCCAGCAGCCAGCACATGGCGTGGAGGTACACGCCCCCGTTCTCCTGCACGCCGGGCGCCTTTTCGCAGATGGGGCCTATCCACGCGCTCTTTTTGGTGTAGGCGGGATAGCTGACCCGGGTGCCCAGGGGGGTGTCCAGCGCCTTTCTCGCGCTGTCCAGGGCGGGAATCTCCCGGCCTTCGCCCAGGCCGCCCGCCAGCACCGCCCAGGTCTGGGGATTTAGGAACGCTTTGCCTTCCTCGCAGTCCTCCGCGCCCACAAGGCGAAGGTCGTCGCTTATGGCGTAGATGTACCTGCCGCCCTTTTCGTCCCAGCCGTATTTGTTTATCAGGCCGCACAGCTCTTCGTCCCGCGCTTTCAGCGTCTCAGCGTATTCGGTCTCGCCCTTTAACAGCGCCAGTTCCCTCAAAAAGCGCAGGTGGCGCACCAGGGCGATGGACAGCCATACGCTCACGCCCTTGTGCTCAAGGCCCACGTTGTTCATGCAGTCGTTCCAGTCACCGCCCCAGATCTGGATCAGCCCGTGGTCGCCCTTGAAGTTGTAAAGGAATTCACCCGCCCGCTTAAGGTGCTCCCACACGCTCGCTTTCGGGCCGTCGTTGAAGGGCACTTCCTCGTCCAGCAGTTTTATGTCGCCCAGCCCTTTTATGGCGGCGGACACGGTGAACACGGGCCACACGGTACAGTCCGAGAACTTGTTGGGGCGGATCTCCCCGTCTATGAAGGTGCGGGGGCAGTAGCCGTTGGAATACTGGTAAGACAGAATGCGCTTTATCCTTTCCCACGCCAGGGCGGGATTGAACGCCGCCAGGCACTCCGTGTCCGAAGCCATGTCCCGGTAGCCGTTGTGCCTTACCCTCGCCCAGCGGCTGCCCATATCGGTCTGGTAGGTGAGCCAGTAGTTGTACAGGCTGTTGAAGGTATCGTCCGGCGTTTCCAGCTTTATGCCGTTGCGGTGTTCCTCTATAACGGCGTACACCCGGTCAAGCTCCCGGGCGAACTTTTCGGGCGTGTCGAAGCGACTGACCGCCGCTGCCGCAGCTTCCTGCGTAGGCGCTATGCCGCACACGAACTCTATTTTCGCGCTTTCCCCGGGCGCGAGGGTGATCTCCGTCTGTACGGCAAAGCCCAGTTTTTCCGCCACGCAGCCCTGACAGGCGCAGCCGCCGTGCCTGAGCGCTTTGGGCGCGTTCACGCTGCCGTAAATGCCTATGAACGCGTTTTTTGCGCTCTCCCAGGCCGTGACCGGGGCGGAGCAGGCGGTATAGAACACGAAGTCCCTGTCTTCGCCGTAAAACGTGTCGTGGAAATCGAAGGTGAGGCCGCTAAATCCGTCCTGTTTAAAGCATCTGGCGGTGTTGTAGCCCTGGCGTTTGTACACGCCGTCCAGGTCGTTGTCCGTGTAGGAGATGAGTTTGAGCGTGCGCGTTTCCCCCGAAAGGTTGACCAGCTCGGCTTCGCCTGCTTCCTGGCAGGAGAAGCGGTCCTCTTCCCGCGGCACGAACAGCGTCCAGCGGCTGAGTATCCCGTTTTTTTCCAGCTCAATCAGCGTTGAGCCCGGGCGGTGCACGCAGCGGTAGCAGGCGTATTCCTCCCCCTCCGGCAGCCCCCACAGGTTCCAGCCATTATCGCCTTCCGCTATGTACATGCCCCGGTTTTTCACCGCGAATATGCGCCTGCCCAGGTCGTCCTGCAGAAAGCCTTCCCCCACCCCCGCCTGGGAGGTGAAGCTCACGTAGTTGTCCGTGAAAAAGTAGTTGTACCAGTTGCGGGGCGTCAGGGGCGTGTTTATCTCGAACGCTTTCCCCCCGTCGATATATCTGCCGTAAGGCGTGTCGTATCGCATAAGCCGACCTCCCGAATGTGCTGGGTCTATTATATAGGACTTGACGCGGTTTTACAAGGGGACGCGCCCGCGCGCAAAACCGCCTTTTCTTTTTCGCGCGGGTCTGGTATAATAGCTTCAAACATACATTTTCAGGAGGGCTTATGCGCGTATACGATCTGAGGCTTAACCGCATCGTCGACCCCGTGGGGTTCCTGTTCAGGCACACGGTGTTTTCCTGGAAGGCAGAGGGCGCCCAAGGGAAGACCCAGGAGGCTGCCCGCATCATAGTCAAAAAAGAGGGCGAGGCGTTTTACGACACGGGCTGGGCGCAGCTGGATCCCCTGGCGGCGGAGCTGCCCCTTGAATTGTCGCCCCGCACCCGCTACAGCTGGACGGTCAGCGTAAGGACCGATGCGGGCGAGGAAGCCGAAAGCGAAGAGGCGTACTTCGAGACCTCCAAGCTGGACGAGCCCTGGCAGGCCAAATGGATAGGCTGCGACGACGGTGAAAAGCGCCATCCCGTGTTCTCAAAGACCGTTGCCGTAAACAAGCCCCTCAGGCGGGCGCGGCTGTACATCACGGGCCTGGGCCTGTTCGAGGCGGAGATAGACGGCAAAAAGGTGGGCGACGAGTACCTGACCCCCTACTGCAACAACTACAACGCCTGGGTACAGTACTTTACCTACGACGTCACGGATATGCTTTCCTCCGAAAGCACCCTGAGCGTGTCCCTGGGCAACGGCTGGTACAAGGGCCGCTTCTCATTTGACGACCGCACCGGCGGCGGCTACTACGGCTCCTCCTGGCGGCTGCTGGCGGAATTGAGGCTCACCTACGCGGACGGCACGGAAGACACCGTGGGCACGGACGATACCTGGACGGTCACCCGCACGAACATTTACAACTCCAACATCTACGACGGCGAGTACGCTGACGGCACACTGCCCGCCCTGCCGCCCGTGAAGGCGATGGTTAAGGACGCGCCCAAAGGCGAGCTCACGCCCCGCCTGTCCCCGCCCGTAAAGATATTCAAGGAGATGCCCGCCGAGCTCATCGTGACCCCCGCCGGGGAGACGGTGATGGACCTCAAGCAGAACATGACCGGCTCCTTCCGCCTGAAGGTGCACGAGCCCAAAGGCACGAAGATACACGTGCAGGTGGGCGAGATACTCCAGCAGGGCAACTTCTACCGGGACAACCTGCGCACCGCCAAGGCGGAATACGTGTACATATCCGACGGCGAGCCCCACGTGCTCAGGCCCCGCTTCACCTTCTACGGCTACCGCTACGCCAAGATAGAGGGCGTGAGCGATCTTAAGGCGGAAGACTTCACGGGCCTGGTGATGCACTCCGAAATGACCAAGACGGGCTTCCTCACCACGGGGCACGCGCTTGTCAACCGGCTGATAATGAACGCCGAGTGGGGCCAGATAGGCAACTTCCTGGACGTGCCCACCGACTGCCCCCAGCGGGACGAGCGCATGGGCTGGACGGGCGACGCCCAGGTGTTTTCCGACACTGCCCTCTACCAGAGGGACTGCCGCGCCTTCTACGACAAGTTCATGTACGACCTGCGCACCGAGCAGCTGTCCCGCGGCGGCGAGGTGCCCAACGTGGTGCCCGCTTTCGGCAACCTGGGCTGCTCCGCCGCCTGGGCGGACGCCGCCTGCGTGATCCCCTGGAACACTTACCTGCACACCGGCGACAAAACCGTGCTCAAAGACAGCTATCCTGCCATGCGGGACTGGGTGGAGTACATGTACCGCCTGGAAAGCGACGGGCAGGGCTGGCGCAGCCACTTCCACTTCGGCGACTGGCTGGCGCTGGACGGCCCCAAGATCGGCGACGGCTCCCTGGGCGGCACGGACAAGCCCCTTATCGCGCTGGTGCACTTCCGCCTGAGCGCCTGTCTCACCGCCAAAGCCGCAAGGGTACTGGGCCTTGAGGAAGACGCGAAAAAATACGAGGACATGGCCGCCTGGCTGTTCGACCAGATACAGGACGAGTATATCACCAGGAACGGGCGCGTGGGCGTGAACACCCAGACCGCGTACCTGATGGCGCTCAACCAGGACCTGTCCCTTAAGCCCGAACACACCCGTGAACTGTTTGAACAGAAACTGAGCTACAGCCGCGGCCTGCTGGAAACGGGCTTCGTGGGCACGCCGCTGCTGTGCAAAGAGCTCACCCGCATGGGCCGGGCGGACAGGGCGTTCCGCCTGCTGCTGAACGAGGAATACCCCGGCTGGCTGTACGAGGTCAAACTGGGCGCCACCACCGTGTGGGAAAGGTGGAACAGCGTGCTGCCCGACGGCAGCGTGTCCGACACGGGCATGAACAGCCTGAACCACTACGCCTACGGCGCGGTAGTGGGCTGGATATACGCGGACGTGGCGGGCATCAAGCCCCTCGCCCCCGGCTTTAAGCGGGCGGAGCTCACCCCCCACTTCTCCTCCTCCCTCAAAAACGTGGACATGGCGCTGGACAGCGCCGCGGGCGAGTGGAAGGTGAAGTGGTCGGTCAATCCCGACGGAACGGTGAGCTACTTCTGCCGCGTGCCCTTCGGCGCCACCGCCCTGCTCACCCTGCCCTGCGAGCAGGAAACGTTCGAGCTGATGGCGGGGGACTTCTCCCTCACCTTCACGCCCACCGTGCCCGTAAAGGGGCTGTTCTCCAGCCGCGACATGGTGGCGGAACTGCTGGAAAACCCGAAAGTGAAGGAGATACTGCTCAAATACTATCCCAGGCTGCCCCTGGTGCCCAGCTACCTGAAGGTGGTTTCCCTGAAGGAAGCGGTCACCATGCGCCTGAACAGCGCGGACCGGGACGAGACGCTCAAAAAGATAGACGAGGAACTGGCGGCACTGTAGAGCGTATACCCGGTCGGGACGCGGCAAACCGGCTGTCGGTAAGGCCCGCCGAAAAACCCGGCTATGAATTTGACCGTGAGTATTTCGTATACGTAATCGAATAGGGGATACAGGATATGGAGATCCGATACGCAGGACCCAGCGACATTGAAATGATCTCTGAGTACGATGAGCACCTCTCGAAGGAAGAGCTGAAAAACGCGATAGCGTTAAAAAGGATCATCCTTCTGTTCATCGACGGCAGATTCGAGGGCTGGCTGAGATTCAATCTGTTCTGGGACAACATCCCGTTTATGAATCTGCTGTTCATCCTGGAAGAACAAAGAGGCAAAGGATACGGCAGAGAACTGGTCGGGTTCTGGGAGCGTGAAATGAAAGCGCAGGGCTATAGATTCGTTATGACCTCCACTCAGTCGGACGAAGAGGCCCAGTTCTTTTACCGAAGGCTCGGCTATACCGACAGGGGAGCGCTGGTATTGCCCGATGAACCGCTGGAGATCATTTTTTATAAAAACGTGAGTGACAACAACGGCTGAAAACACATCTGAAACTGTAAGCCAGACCTGCGATTTCACGTTTGCCGGGAACCTCAAACAGAATACTGACCGTTACACGGCGGGAGACTGACGCGCTGATCGGCCTCCCGTTTTTATGCACGTTTGTCCGCCGCCCCTCTTCACCCAATCTTCTATTGCCAACAAACCCCCTTCGGTGTTATAATATGATAGATAATATGTGCGCGGAGGCATGCGGGTTTGTACAGGCGCTATGTAAAACGGATATTGGACGTGACAGTGGCATGTATCATGCTTGTCGCGCTTTTCCCGTTTTTGGCGCTGATCGCGCTGATAATAAAGCTTGACTCCAAGGGCCCCGTGCTGTTTACGCAGAAGCGGCTGGGCATGAACGAAGTGCCCTTCCAGATATACAAATTCCGCACCATGCGCACCGACGCCCCCAGCGAGATGGCCACCAACCAGCTCCACCAGAGCGGCAGGTACATCACACGGGCGGGCGTGTACCTGCGCACCCTGTCCCTGGACGAGCTGCCCCAGCTGTACAACATAATCATAGGCGACATGAGCTTTGTGGGCTTCCGCCCCTGCCTGTGGAACGAGTTCGAGCTGGACGAGGAGCGCAGGAAGACGGGCGCCTACGCGGTGCGTCCCGGCATAACGGGCCTGGCGCAGATAAGGGGCAGGGACGAGCTGGAGCCCAGGGAAAAGGCAAAGCTGGACGGGGTCTACGCCCGCAACGTGGGCTTCGACTACGATTTCAGGATACTTACCAAAACAGTATTAGCCGTGTTCTATAAAGAAGGCTATCACGAAGGAGGCGCGTAATGGAAAACACCGACACTCTGCGCCTGCCTCCCGTAAGCGTGCTGGAAAGCGTGTGGGCGGGCGAGGACGCGGACAACCTGGCCCTCAGCCTGGACAGCCTGCTGGACCAGAGCGTACTCCCGGACGAGATAGTTCTGGTCAAGGACGGCCCCCTCACCCCCGCGCTGGACAGGGTGATCGACGAGCGCGTCCAGAGGCATCCCGGCCTGTTCAGCATAGTGCCCCTGGAAAAGAACGGGGGCCTGGGCAGCGCGCTCAGGACAGGCCTGTCCGCCTGCAGAAACGAGTACGTGGCCCGCATGGACTCCGACGACTTCTCGCCTCCCGACCGGCTGGAAAAGCAGCTGACCTACATGGCCGCCCATCCTGACGTGGACATCCTTTCCGGCGTGATAGAGGAATTCGACGGTGAAGTCACCAACGTCACCGGCAAGCGGGTGGTGCCCCTGGAAAACGACGACATCTGGGCATACTGCCTGACCCGCTCCCCCTTCAACCACGCCGCCTGCGTGTACAAAAAATCCACTGTGGAAAAGGCGGGCAGCTATAACGGAGCCCGTCCCCAGGTCGAAGACCACGATCTGTGGATGCGTATGCGCCGGCTGGGCGCGAAAGCGGCCAACCTTACCGATACACTGTTGTTCGTAAGGGCGGGCAAAGCCATGCACAAGCGCCGCCATGGCCTGAAAAGAGCCCGGGCGCTCAACGATTTTTATAAAGAAATGTACCTGCGCGGGGAAGTCAGCCACACAAAATACCTGCGCAACAGCTTTTTCGCCTGCGGGCTTCAGCTGATGCCCGCCTGGCTGCACGCGCTGTGCTATAGATTCCTGAGGAGCAACACCACTCCCTACACCTGCACCACTCCCCCCAGGACTTATCTTCCCAAGGGCAGGTACCTGCTCAGGGAAGAAGACGAAATGCTCACGAAACAAAGGCAGGAAACGCTGCTCAAAATGCTTTCTGACGTGCAGGCCGCCTGCGACGGGGCGAAGCTCCGGGTGCTCCTGGCGGGGGGCAGCTGCCTGGGCGCCATACGCCACCGGGGCTTCATCCCCTGGGACGACGACATAGACCTGGTGATGCCCCGTGAGGATTACGACCGCCTGCGCAGGGACTTTGACTCCCTCCTGGGGGACAGATACGTTTTGAGCGCGCCCGGCACCGCCGACCCCACCAACCTGTTCGTAAAGATAATCCTGCCCGACGCTTCCGCGCCCCGCGAGCCCGACCAGACGGACGGCGCAAGAGGCGTGTGGGTGGACATAATGCCCATGGACTACGCCCCCGCAAGTCCCGTGAGGCGCGCGTTAAAGGGCCTGTACATAGACGCGCTCAACTTTCTTAGCGTGTCCTGCCGGCTGTATAAGTTCCGCGATCCCGTTTATAAGGCCTACATGGCCGACACGCTCCCCCGCCGCCTTAAATACCGCCTGCGCATGCTGCTGGGCTTTATCATGAGCGTAAAGCCCTACGAGTACTGGTACCTTAAGTTCGACCGGGTCGAGCGGGGCGAGTACAGCCCTTATCTCACCGTCGGCTCCGGCATACGCCACTACCGGGGCGAGACGCGTCCGGCGGAGGTGTTCCTGCCGCCCCACGAAGCGGAATTCGACGGCGTTAAAACGTACGTGCCCAACCTGGCCCACGAGTACCTTAAGACCCAGTACGGCAGCGATTACCTGACCCCGCCGCCCGAGGACAGGCGCCTTATCCACCACTTCTTAAGACCCGAATACGACACGCCGGACAAATGAAAAACTGCTTCAAATATTTTATCGCCCTGCTGCTCAGGGCGCTGCTCTCCCCCCTCACCCTGCTGCCTGTAAAGCGCGACAGGGTGATGTTCGTCGCGTATCGGGGCACCAGGTACTCCTGCAGCCCCAGGGCGGTGAGCGAACAGCTGGAAAAGCTGGCGGGCGGCAGGCTTGAGATCAACTGGGGCTTAAGGCATCCGGAAAACTACGCTTTCCTCAGGCAGCGGGGCATGAACGTGATAAACGACCGCAGCCTGAAGTTCATATACCGCGCCCTGACCAGCCGCGTGGTGGTGACCAACATACACTACAAGCCCTATCTCCCCCGGCGGAAGGGGCAGTTTTTTATCCACACCTGGCACGGGGGCGGGCTGTACAAGCGGGAAGGCATGCAGACGGGCATGACCCGCCGCTACCTGGACCTGCAGGGGATACGCTTCGGTGCGTACCTGTCCTCCTCACGGGAGTTCACCAAGCGGGTCATCCGCGGCAGTTTCGGCTGGAAGGGCGAAGTGCTGGAGTGGGGGCTTCCCCGCAACGACGTGTTCTTCTCCCCCGTTAGGGAGAGTTTAAGGAACGCCGCCCGCGCCCGCCTGGGCTGGACGGGCAGAAACATAGCGCTGTACGCCCCCACCTGGCGGGACGACCAGTCCGATTTCGCGCCCTTTGACGCGGACGCAGTCAGGCGCGCGCTCGCGCGGCGCTTCGGCGGTGCCTGGGAGCTCTGGTTCCGCGGCCACTATTATTCCGACACCGCCGCCCTGTCCCTTGACGGGGACGTGAGCAGTGAAGAGGACATGCAGCCCCTGCTTCTGGCCGCCGACTGCCTTATCACCGATTATTCCTCCTCCATCTGGGACGCCTCACTGGAAGGGCTCAAGACCTTCCTGTACTGCCCGGACGTAAACAATTACGTGAGCATCCGCAATTTCTATTCCGACATACACACCTGGCCCGGAGTTTTCGCCGAGGACGGTCAAAGCCTCATAAACGCCATACTGTCCTTTGACGAAGCCGCCTACGCGGAAAAGATCGCCCGCCACCACCGGGATCTGGGCAGCTGCGAGACGGGCCGCGCCGCCATCCTCACCGCCGAAAAGATACTTAAGGAGTGCGGCAAATAACGGACGGGGGGATTTCCCGCCCGTTTTTTCGTCCGCTGATGTCAATATTTCGTAATTCCCGCTCATTTCTTTTTTAACATTCCTGCGCTACAATAAACACAGCAACAAACTCACCGATTTCGGAGGAGGAACAACATGAAAAAACTTCTCTCTCTTGTTCTTGCGCTGGCGCTGGCGCTGGGTATGCTCGCCTGCGCCGAGGACCTGCCGTACCTGCATCAGCTGTACACGGAACACTATTCCCGGGTACTCGCGCTTCCGGAAGAGCTCGTACCCACGGTATGGCTCACCAACAACAGCTCCTCGCTGCTGTTTTGGGACGATTATTACACCAAGTCCACATACCTGACTTTCCGCAGTCCTGCAGGCATGATGTGCAACGAGTTCCAGCCGAATTACATTTCGTTCATAAATGATGATGAGATCATCCAGTATACCTATCAGGCGATGGACGAGTACTCCTACGAAAGGCTGCTCAACAAGTGCAGCGACGACAAGTACGTTTTATATGACGGCTCCGATGGGATCGCGGCGTATGTCGATCCCGAATACGGAGAAGTGGAAGCGGTCATCAAACTGGGCGGCATATCCAAGAACGCCAAGCTGCTGGTGCGGCTCATCTACAATTTTGCCCGCACAGACACCGAAGCTTCCCGCGTGAGCGTTCTGACCGCCGCCGCGAAAAAGGAACTGCCCCGCGTTCAGTCCCAGATACAGTATCATGCCATGTCCGCCGTGTCCGATTACTGGACATACAATGCCTTCGCGGGCATTCTCAGCCCTTCCCTGGAGTTCGGCGATTTCGGCATCCATTTCGACCTCTCCACAAAGATTTCCCGCAAGCTGGGCTTCATAACCCAGACCGCGCCTCTGTTCGTCGCGGAAATGGACGACTATAAGTTCACTCTTTACGCCGTGTTCGCCGAAAAAGCTTCCGCCAGAATCGTTATCAGCGCGGAAACTTATTCCGCCATCAATTATGCAAAAAGAGATACTCCCGACGAGGTGTTTATCCTTACAGACGAGGCGGGCAACCTCTTTGAGTGCTACACACGGGGATACAAAAACACGAGCGGCAAAACAGAGTACTCTCACCTGCAAACTTCACTGCTTCTGTCCGACAAAGCTGGCTACAGCAGCGACAAGAACTATTATCTCAACATCGATTTTGACCTGAACGGCTACAAGTTCTCCTCTGATGAGGCGACCAGAAAATCCGAAGCGTCCAAGCTGCTGAACGAGATCATGTCCGGTATTCGTTCTTTCAATCCCGAAAATATAACCTACGTACCTTCCGGTAATGCGGTCCAGCCCCAGGACGAACCGGCTCCTGAAGCTACTGCATTCAGAAACGGCATCAGGTGGGGCGCCTCCCAGCAGGAAGTGCTGGCGGGTGAAAACGCCTCTGCTTTCCGCGGCGACGTGCGCCTTTACGGTCAGTTCGCGGACGTTTCCCAGGTGTACGCTAAAACAGTCGATACCAAGCTGAGCAAATATTCCGCAAGGGCCATATACTACTTCGTGGATGACGGCGTGCAGCTGGCTGACATCTATCTGAACGACGAGGACGGCTCGGCGGCCAAATACCTGACCGGCGCTTTCACAAAGGTCTACGGCGAGGCAAAGCAGAACCCCCAGACCGATCCCGTGCTTGCCAAAGCGACGGAAGCCATGGGGATGGCCAGCCAGTATTCACAGCCCATCGCCGGCTGGCAGCCTGCCGACGACCTGGCTATCCAGATGTTCAAGACCGGGAGCATCCTTGAAATACTCTACGTCAACTCCGCTTACGACATAGACACCCTGATCGCAAACCTTGAGCCGGATTACGACCTGAGCGGACTGTAAAAACCACCCGCGCCGGAGACATACACCTCTCCGGCGCGTTTTTTGTCACAGGCTACCGCGTCCAAAATAACCTGTTTTTTTCCGCAGCCATCCTTTACTAATAACATATACTTTGATAAAATATAAGCAGAAAGCAAAAGGAGATAGACCGCTATGAGTGAAGTGTTGTCCGGCGCCGTAAAAGTCCCGTTTGAAAACGCTCCCGTAGCGCCCCTGGGCATAATCGCCCTGCCCGGCACCGAGGAGATCGGCGAAAAGATCAACCAGTACCTGATGACCTGGCGGGACGCGCCCGCTGAGGAAAACTCCGACTTCGTAGCCTTCCCCGGCAGGGACACCGACAGTTTCCTGCTCTCCACAAAGTGCCCGCGCTTCGGCACCGGCGAGGGCAAGGGCCTGCTGGACCAGAGCGTGCGCGGCTACGACGTGTACATCATCTCCGACGTCACCGCCCGCCAGATCAAGTATAAAATGTACGGCGAGACCGTGCTGACTTCCCCCGACGACCACTACGCCAACCTAAAGCGCGTCATCGCGGCCATAGGCGGCAAGGCGTACCGCATCACCGTGATAATGCCCTTCCTGTACGAGAGCCGCCAGCACCGCAGGGTGAGCCGCGAGAGCATGGACTGCGCGCTCATGCTGCAGGAGCTGACCCACATGGGCGTGGAGAACATAATCACCTTCGATGCCCACGACCCCCGCGTGCAGAACGCCATCCCCCTGACCGGCTTTGAGAACATCATGCCCACCTACCAGGTACTTAAGGCGCTGCTGAAAAAGCACAACGACCTTAAGCTAGACAAGGACCATATGATGATCGTCTCCCCCGACGAAGGCGCCATCTCCCGCAACATCTACTACTCTACCGTGCTGGGGCTGGACCTGGGCATGTTCTACAAGCGCAGGGACTATTCCAAGGTGGTGGACGGGCGCAACCAGATAATCGCCCACGACTACATGGGCGCTTCCGTAAAGGGCAAGGACGTGCTGGTGGCGGACGACATCATCTCTTCCGGCGAGAGCATGCTGGACCTGCTCAAGGACCTGCGCAGGCGCCAGGTGGGCCGCGTGTTCATGACCGCCACTTTCTGCTTCTTCACCAACGGCTACAAGGCGTTCGACGAGGCGTACAAAAAAGGTTACCTGGGCGGCGTCATAGGCACCAACCTGTGCTACCTGCCCCCGGAACTCAGGCAGAGGGAATGGTTCATAGAGGCGGACATGAGCAAGTACATGTCCTTCATAATCGCCACCCTGAACCACGACCACTCCCTGGACAAGCTTTTGAACCCCCACGCGCGCATACAGGCGCTGCTGGAAAGGTACAAGGCCGCGCAGCAGCAGTAATAAAACAGATAAAAGGCGGAGGATGCTGTTCCTCCGCCTATTTTTTATCACGCGGGCCGTGCCCGTTTATTTTTTGTCCTCCTCATCGGGTTTATCCTGCTTTCTGAACACTACCAGCTTGCTGAGCACGTAGTTCAGTATTATCACTATAACGTTCGATATCAGCTTCCACACCAAGTGATTGCCGCCCATCACGTTCACAGCCAGGTACATTATGCCCATGTCCAGCAGCAACGTGGCAAGCCGCGCCGACGTGAAGGTCCACAATTCCCGTAAAAGCGTCTTCCTGTCGAAGGACCTGCTCTCGAACACCCATATCTTGTTGGTCACGAAGGCGAACGCCACCGAGAGTATCCAGGCGATTGCCACCGAGGGCAGGTTGGGTATGCCCGTAACGTCGCAGCACAGCGCGTAGGTGCCCCAGTTTATGAGCGTGGTCAGCCCTCCGAACACCACATAGAGTATCTGTTCCTTGTATTTTATTATCAGTTTCCTGAGTTTTTCGCTCATATCTTTCTCCCTGCTTTCGGCGTCAGCCGCCGCGGGTACATTATACTCCCCGGGCCCGGTATTTTCAACGCTTTTTGCCACCGCGCCCCCATCCCCCTTGCAAACGCGCCCCACTGGTAGTATAATATGCTCAGAAAATTGCGTGTATACGCTTATGGAGGACGTTTATGGCCATTATCGATACCATTTTCGCCAAGGCGAAGAGCAATGTCAAACACATCGTACTGCCCGAAGGCGACGAAAAGCGCAACATTCAGGCAGCCGCCAAGATCGTCAAAGAAGGCATCGCCACCATCACCGTGCTGGGCAATGCCGACGCGGTAAAGAAAGCCGCTGCCGAGACCGGCACCGACTTAAACGGCATCGAGATCATCGATCCCGCCGCTTCCGAAAAGACCGCTTCCTACGCTTCCCTGCTTTACGAGCTGCGCAAGGCCAAGGGCATGACCGAAGAAGAAGCCGCCAGGAAGGTGCTGGATCCCATGTATTACGGCATACTCATGGTCAAAAGCGGCGACGCGGACGGCCTGGTATCCGGCGCCGTGCACTCCACCGCCGACATGCTGCGCCCCGCGCTGCAGGTGATAAAGAGCAAGCCCGGCATCAAGACCGTGTCCAGCTGCTTCCTGATCGAGAGCCCCGTGTTCGGCGTTATGATCTTCTCCGACTGCGCGGTCAACATCGCCCCCACCGCCGAGGAACTGGCCAACATCGCCGTAGCGGCGGCGGACAGCGCGGTGTCCCTGGGCGGCATCGAGCCCAAAGTGGCCATGCTCTCCTTCTCCACCAAGGGCAGCGCCAAGCACGACAACGTGACCAAGGTGCAGGAAGCCACCGCCCTTGCCAAACAGCTGGCGCCCGACCTCAAGCTGGACGGCGAACTGCAGCTGGACGCGGCCATAGTGCCCTCCGTGGGCGAGCTCAAGGCCCCCGGCAGCGAAGTGGCCGGCCACGCCAACGTGCTGGTGTTCCCCGACCTGCAGGCGGGCAATATCGGCTACAAGCTGGCCCAGCGTTTCGGCAAGTCCGAAGCCTACGGCCCCATCCTCCAGGGTATCGCCAAGCCCTGCAACGACCTGTCCCGCGGCTGCTCCGTGGACGACATCGTAGCCACCGTGGCCATCACCGCCGTACAGGCGCAGTAAACAAAGCCTTCCCCATCACACTTCTCAAGGAGTATCAAATATGAAAATACTGGTCATCAACGCGGGCTCTTCCTCCCTTAAATACCAGCTTATCGACATGGACACCAAAGAGGTCATCTCCAAGGGCCTGGCCGAGCGCATCGGCATGGAGCTGGGCCGCCTGACCCACCGTTACGGCGAAGGCTGCGCCGAAAAGTACGTGGTGGACGTGAAGTTCGACGATCACACCGCCGCCATCCAGATGGTGCTGGACGCGCTGGTGGACAAAGAGCACGGCGTCATAGCGGACGTTAAGGAGATCGAGGCGGTGGGCCACCGCGTGCTCCACGGCGGCGACAAGTTCACCAAGAGCTGCATCGTGGACGACGCCTGCAAGCAGGCCATCCGCGCGTGCTACCCCCTGGGCCCCCTGCACAATCCCGCCAACCTGCAGGGCATACTGGCCTGCGAGAAGGTAATGCCCGGCACTCCCCAGGTGGCCGTGTTCGACACCGCTTTCCACCAGACCATGCCCCCCAAGGCGTATATGTACGGCGTGCCCAAGAAGTATTACGACAAGCACGCGGTACGCCGCTACGGCTTCCACGGCACCTCCCACCGCTACGTGTCCCAGAGGGCGGCCGAGCTGCTGGGCGAAAAGGGCTACAAGCACGATAAGATGATCATCGCCCACCTGGGCAACGGTTCTTCCTTAAGCGCGGTAGTGGACGGCAAGTGCGTGGACACCTCCATGGGCCTGACTCCCCTTGAGGGCGTGCTGATGGGCACGAGAAGCGGCAGCGTGGACCCCGCGGTGGTGGAGTTCATCGCCAACCTTGAGAACCTGTCCGTCACCAACACCCTGACCATGCTCAACCGCGAAAGCGGATTGCTCGGCATCTCCGGCGTGTCAAGCGACATGCGGGACGTGAACACCGCCGCCGACGCCGGCAACGAGAACGCCAAGCTGGCGCTGGATATGTGGCAGTACGGCATCAAAAAGTACATCGGCGCCTACGCCGCGGCCATGGGCGGGCTGGACACCCTGATCTTCACCGCCGGCATAGGCGAGAACGACGGCCCCGGCCGCCAGAAGGTGTGCGAAGGCCTGGAGTTCCTGGGCATCAAATTGGACCCCGAAGCCAACAAGGTCAGGGGCGAGGAGAAGCTGATCTCCGCTCCCGACAGCAAGGTGAGCGTGTGGGTCATCCCCACCAACGAGGAGCTGGCCATCGCGCTGGACACCCAGAGCCTGACTACCAAATAAAACATATACAGTGTGTCCCGGTCCGGTAAAGGGCCGGGACCTGTTTTTTGGCCCCGCGCGCGGCGGATACCGCCTTATCCGGGCCCCGCGAAAAATATGGACAACGCTTTGTGTATGTGATATCATGTACCGGGTATCCCGCAAAAGCGCATACGGTATCGGAGACAGACACATGCCAGACATCCCCCGCCCCGGGATCAGGGACGTTCCCGTCCGCTACAGCATAATAAAGCGGGCCGCCGACATACTGGGCGGCCTTGCGGGCTGCGCCGTCACGGGCGTGCTGTTCTGCTTCGTGGCGCCCTGCATACTCGTCCGTTCCCCGGGCCCGGTGTTTTTCGTGCAGCGCAGAATGGGCAAAAACGGCAGGCCGTTTTACATGTACAAGTTCCGCAGCATGGATACCGACGCCGAAGCACGCAAAAAAGAACTGGAAAAGCTCAACCAGTCCGGCGACGGCATGACTTTCAAGCTTAAAAACGACCCCCGCATAATCGACTCGGGCAAGGTGGACAAATACGGGAACCCCACAGGCTTCGGCCACTTCATACGCAAGCACTCCATAGACGAGTTCCCCCAGTTTTTCAACGTGCTCAAAGGGGACATGTCCCTGGTGGGCACCCGCCCGCCCACGCCCGAGGAATACGCCAGGTATACGCCCTACCAGCAGAGCCGGCTGGATATAAAGCCCGGCATCACCGGGCTGTGGCAGGTGAGCGGCCGCAGCAAGATAAAGGACTTTAACGAGATAATGCGGCTGGACCGGGAGTACATCGACAACCGCTGCCTGCGGCTGGACATAAAGATACTTTTAAAGACCATCCCCTCCGTGATCACGGGAGAGGGCGCGCAGTGAGCGCGCGAAGCCCATACGATACCGGAGCGGAGCCCTCAGGCCCCGCTCCGGTATGTTTCATGCGCGAGATACGCTCAGTTGTCTTTCTTTTCCTCGTCCCGGTCCATATAGCGCGCGCGGTTGAACCCGTCGTTAAGGTCCGCCACGTTCTCTACGCCGTGATCAGGCAGCCCGTCGCCCTTTAAGCCTTTTTTGGCGCGCAGGCGCGCGAGCACCAGACCCACCGCGCCCAGCGCCGCGAACACGGCCAGAAAGATCCAGAATATTTTGCCTAACATGATTTATACCTCCCTAATACATTTTCACGTATTTTGCAAGTTCCACAGCGGTTTCCCTGTCACAGTATACGACTATTACATACTGTACATATGCCCGAATTAACCAAAGTTCTTTGGTGCAGTTTTCTTCCGCCAATACCATATCCATGTAGTCAGTTATTTTTTCATTTATCCAATCGCCGTAGCTCAACAATTCTATGCCGTATTCATTTCCGTTGCAAACAAATGAAACGGAACGTTTTCCATCTGTCGGTCTTGAAAAAATAGACTGAAGGAAACTCCGGGGGTATATCATCTCTTCCGTCATCCCGGACAGGTCTTCGGTTATATCCGTGATCTCGATATCAGGCACGATGGAATCGATCCCCCGCAAAAACAGGGTGTACATATGCGCTATATCGAATACTTCTTCATCGTAGGCATATACCTGATGGGAATACGGCGCCCATTCGCCCGTGGAATAATCATAATTGCCCATACCGATTAATAACAGCAAAGTGGTAAAATCCATATCGGCTATCGTTGTGTTCAATTCTCTTTCTATGCTGGCCAGGGTATCGTCATCCACTTCAAATCCAAACGAGCGCAGCATCCTGACGTTGTCAAGCGGATACCTGTCCTCACATAAAGCGGACAGCGGAACCAGTAAGGCTAAGCACAAAATGAATGCGGCAATTCTTCTGATCATTCTTTCCATGAATTATTCATATATCAGTCCGGCAAGTACTCCCCAAATCTGTCAGCGAACGGTTTCAGCATAAATCCCAAATCCTGTTTGCGCATAGGCTCACAAGCTAAGCACAATGGAATACGCATAGTCCAGTATAGAAAGAATCCTCCCGATACTATAGCCAAGCAATATAAAACCGCGATACCCGTTTGTTTTCTTTTGATTGCTTTGCAAAAAAGCAAAATTCCGCAAATAATGCAGCCGATTTCGACGAAGCAGCTCAAATAACTATCATGATGCGGCTGATAGTTCATTATTGCCCAGTAAAATGCAACGGCGGGCAGCACTGTCATGCATATTGGAACTGTATGTTCTGCTATCGAAGCGAATTCTTTTCTCATAAGGTACTGTAATCCGGTATTTGCTTTTCTTTCCGTCTTAAAACGAACAATATAACAGACGTGATTAGCAATACTGTCGTCCAACCCACACCGACAGAGCAAGCCACAGCAGGCATAGCGCGAGCGTTGCCGGGTTGGCTAAAACAGCTAATGGGAACAGCCATTTTCGTGAAATGATCACCATATAACCTTTATCTCTTCCCAAAAGCCCGGCAATCAGCTGCCGGGCTTTGGTCTTTAGGTTATCATCTATGCGTTGTCTACTTGATGAACTTCCTGTACAGCCACACCACCAGGCAGGCGCCGCCGATGGAAAGCAGTATGCTCATCACCCAGCCGCCGCCTATGCCTATCAGGCTGCCCAGGAAGCCGCCCACGATACCGCCCACCAGGCCCAGTATCACGTTCAGTATGATGTTGTCGCTTTTGCCCTTCATCAGTTTGTTGGCGGCAAAACCGCTCACGCCGCCTATCACCAGCGCTACCAACAGCTTTATCAGCATTATCAGATCACTCCTTGCTTTTTGTAATACCGCACACGGCCCTTAAAAGGCCTGTGTTTCTTATATTGTACGATTTTGAGCCGGCGCTGTCAAGCGCGGCGGTGTGCCCGGCCTCCCAAACACAAATATGGCGCCCGCCGTATTGTACGCGCGCGCCAAGTATGTTACAATAAACACGGCCGCGCCCCATATAAGCGGCCGCGGGGAGGCATACAATGGAACAGCGCCGATACTGCGCCTTTATAAGCTACAGGCACTACACTCCCGACAAGGAAGTCGCCCAGCGCCTGCACAGCCTTATAGAAAACTACACCATCCCCTCCACCCTGCGGGGAGAAGAGGGCCTTAAACATCCCGGGCGGGTGTTCAGGGACCAGGAGGAGCTGCCCCTGTCCGCGGACCTGGGCAAGGACATAGAGACCGCCCTGGACAACAGCGACTGGCTCATATGCGTGTGCTCCCCCAGGTACCTGCAAAGCCGCTGGTGCATGCGGGAACTGGAGTATTTCATAGAGCGCCGCGGCCGGGAACGGGTGCTTGCGGTGCTGGCGGAAGGCGAGCCCCAGGACGCCTTCCCTGCCCTGCTGTGCAAGGGCAAAGACGCGGACGGCAACGAGATCGACATAGAGCCCCTGGCGGCGGACGTAAGGAGCGCCACCCTGCAGGGGAGCCTCAAAAAGCTCAAAAAGGAAAAACTGCGCATACTCGCCCCCATGCTGGGCACCACCTTCGACGGCCTGTACATGCGCCAGAAGCGGCGCGCCCGGCGCAACATTGCAGCCATCGCCTGCGCGGCGCTGGTGGCCGCGGGCGGATTTATGGGCTATTACAACTATCAGCAGCGCGTCATGGAGCAGGAGCGGGCTGCCCAGCAGGCAGCGCTGGAAAACGAGAGGATAACCTCCGCCAGGAACGAGTGCGACCTGCTTCTTGAGCAGGCGGCCGCCGCCGTGAACGAGTACAGCAAGCCCCAGGCCCGGGAACTGCTGCTCAAAGCCAGGGACCTGTCGGATTCCATAGGCGGGTACAGGGAGGAAGCGCTGCTGACCCTGCTGGAAAAGGCGTGCTACGCGGGCAATATGTCCAGGGAAGTCAAGCTGGACAGCGCCGTGGACTATTTCGCCGTGAGCGCCGACCGCTCCACGGAATTCTTCTCCCCCGACGGCACCAAGGTGCTCATCCCCTCCTCCGGCTACACGCTGGACTGCTGCGACGCTTTTACGGGCAAGCTTCTGTGGCGGTCCTCCTTTGACCAGCTCATCACCTCCGCCCGCTGGAGCGAAGATTCCGGCCGCGTGGTGGCCACCGCCCACATGGCGCACAACGTAAGGGTGATAGACGCCGCCTCCGGCGAAGTTATAAGCGACCTGAAGGGCATCAGCTGGGTGAGCGACGCCTGCTTCGGCGGAGACAAAATATACATGATATTCCAAAGCGGCATCCTCATCTGGGACCCGGAAACGGACCCGGACGCCCAGAATATCGCCTGGTACATGGACGAGCTTTACGACCAGGGCACAGGCGGCTCGGTATTCCACGGACAGTACGTGGTCAAATACGACAACGAGCAGATAGGCATAGTGGACACGGAAGGCCCCATGTGGATGTATGACCGGGCGACTCCCAACAAGATAATAAACGGCTACACGCTGTCGCCCGACGGCATGAAAATGTTCATCCACCAGTACAACGAAGTGTTCGTGTGCGACGTGGAAACGGACGAGATACTCTGGAGCGTCCAGCGGGATAGATCCTCGTCGCATATCAACGACATACCCGAAAGCTCCGGCGCGGGGCCGGTCTGGGCGGGCGACTACATTTACGACAACGAGCGGCTCGACCCCCTGGATTACCTGGGCTACACCGGCACGGTGTATAACGCCAATACGGGCGAAGTGCTCTACACCCTGGAAAACGAGTGCTGCCGGGGCGCCACCCCCGACGGCAGATACTTCCTGTGCTCCACCGGCGTGTACGAAGCCGCTACGGGCGAACGGGCGGCAAAGTCCGTCTCTTACCTTTACGATTCCGACAGCGAGGGCAAACGCTACCTGTCCGCCGGGTACATACTTACCGGCATGGGCGCCGGCAGCCAGTACACGCTGGGTGAGTATTCCGGCACCCTGTACCACGAAAGGAACGAGCTCCACCGCACCATTACCCCGGACGACCGATATCAGGTCACGTGGATACCCAGCAGCCCCACGAATTACTCGAAGCAGGGCTTCACCGTGGTGCGTATGGACGGCTCCAACTGGCAGTACAACGTGATGGATTTCTCGCCCCAGTACTTTATAACCTTCACCGCCGACAGCCGCCTGGTGGCGCTGGGCTCCGGCAACAACGGCATAGGCGTGTATGAAGTGGAGACGGGCAAGTGCCTGTACAAGTCAGACGCTTTCTATATGAGGTGCTTCCTGAACGGGTTCACCTTCAGCAGCGACGGCAGGTACCTGATGGCCGCCGGCAAGGATGGCATCGGCAGGCAGGAGGACAACTACTGTTATTTCGTCGTGGCGGATATGGATACCGGGGATACCCTGTATGAAATGTATCCCACGAAAAAAGCCGCAGACTGGGGCTTTGACGAAACGACCGGCGACGCCGTGGTGCTCTACGAGGACGGCAGCGCCCTGTGCGGCGACATTTTCACTTCCGCGGACGAACTCATCGCCTACGCCCGCCGCCTGAGCGCGGACCGGGCGGCCGACAGATAAATTATACGGGGAGACGCAATATGGGATACACAGCATTAAAAGCCATGCGCGCGCGCAACAAAAAACTGCTGGGCCGGGACCTGGGCCCCAAACAGCCCTATCTGGCCAAAGCCACCCGGGGCGGCAACGACCTTAAAAGCGCGGCCCTCCGGTTCCTGCACGACAGGTGCGAAGGCCTGAGGTTCGACCCTGAGATCACGAAGAAAGAAGCCGAGACGGGCATATACCTGGGTACAGGCATACGTCCCAACCAGGTGCCCTACAACATGCAGAAGGACGTGGACCGCCTGTGCCTGGAGAGGGAGCTGGAAAAGTTCATAGACTCCGGCGTGGCGGAGGACGCCTATACCGTGTACTACTCCTGGCTGGAGATGTTCATGGGCGAGTACTGCAAAAGCCAGAAGATGGTGGAGCTGCTGAGCGAATTTGAGCAGAACGCCAGCTCCCTGCTCATGAAGCACCGGGACCACTACTCCCACTCCGTGTACGTGTTCGCCCTGGGCCTGGCCATATACGAGACCAATCCCGCCTTCAGGGACATATTCAAGGCGTTTTACGGTTTCGGCGGCGAGGAAGACGAGCACAAAGCGGCGGCGTTCTTCCTGGAGTACTGGGGCATCACCAGCCTGTTCCATGACATCGGCTACCCCTTTGAGATACCCTTCGAGCAGATACTCGCGTACTTTGAGGTGGACCGCCGGCAGCGGGGCCCGGGCAGCCTGTATATCGCCTACCGGGATCTGGAGTGCCTGACCGGTATAGACCCGGACACCGGCGCCACGCTCAAAAAGCTGTGCGGGCGCGGGTTCGCCTCCGTGCCCGAGCTGCTGGCCTGGGGCATACAGAAGACCCTGGGCGAGGCGTACGGGATCAACGAGAAAGCCATGGAGGAGGTCATCAGGACCAAGCCTACCGACCCGGACAAGTTCGGCTACTTCATGGACCACGGCTTTTTCAGCGCGACGCGCCTGTTCCAGGAATTGGCGGCGGTATTGGGCGGCGCGCGCCTTACGAAGGCGCACCTGGATGCCCTGACCGCAATAATGCTGCACAACAGCCTGTTCAAGTTCACCGTAGCTTTCTACAAATCCCCCGACCGCAAGCCTCCCCTCAGGGCGGAGCTCCATCCTCTGGCGTACCTGCTGATGCTGTGCGACGAGCTTCAGTGCTGGGACCGCACCGCCTACGGGCGTTCCTCCCGCACGGAACTCCATCCCATGGCCGCCGCCTTCGACTTCGGGGACGGAAAGATCAGCGCCACGTATTATTACGACAGGGAGGAAAAGCCCAAGATAGCCGCTTTCGGCCGGGATTACGCCGCCTGGGAAGAAGGCGGCAGGCAGGGCAAGCCTCCCCGCCTCAAGGCATACAGCGACATGGCGGAAAAGGAGCAGCGCTTCAAGTCCGACATAGAGAAGATAGTGGACCTTACGGGCATACCCTTCACGGTGACCACCGCTCTTAAAAAGGCGGACAGGTCCGCCAAGCACACCTACCTGTCCGTGAGCAGCTTCCTGCACATGTACGACTTCGCCGTGGCGCTCAACGCCCGCTACAGCTACCAGGGCAGGGAGGACCAGGTGTCCGTGGAGACCCTGGAAGCGGAGTTCGACAGCATGTCCCTGGAGTACAAACTGAGCAACATCAACCAGGTCAAGAGCTTCGCCCGCTACCTGAACGCCCTGGGCTGCTTCTACACCGACCGCCCCGTGGACTACGAGCTGCTGGAAAAGTTCACCCAGGCGCAGATAGACGTGTTCGCGCCCATGGAGCACGCCCGCTGGGTCAGGCAGCACAAGGCCATGGGCTGGACCCGGGGCGACGAGTACCTTACCGAGCCCTGCGTCAAAGGCGACACTGACGCCCAGAAAGCCCTGCGCGAGCAGCTGCGCCGCCACGCCCTGTGCCTGGACAGCTGGAAGGACGACGAGGAGATCTACGCCCATTACGGCGAGCTCTCGCCCGACGTGCAGGGCAAGGACTGGAAGCCCTTCAACAGCATGCTCAAGCTCCTCAAAAAGTTCGAGGGCGTAAGGATATACAAGCTGTGACGCGGCTATTGAGCGCCCCCTTCCCGAGCGGAAGGGGGCATTCTTGACCCGGCGGGCGGTTTCTGGTATAATATACGCTGAGGAGGTGAGGGATCTTGCCTGAAATAGTTGTTATAATAGCGTGTCTGCTGATAGGCGCGGGGCTCATAACCCTGGAAGCGATAACTCCCGGCCTGGGGCTGCCCGGCGTTTCGGGAGCAGCGCTGCTGGCGGTGGGCACCTGGCTGGTGTGGAGGGACTACGGCGTCACCTGGGGGCTGGTCACCCTGCTGGCGTCACTGGTGATCACCTCCTGCGCGGTGGTCATGTCCCTTAAGAGCGCCGCGAGCGGGCGCCTGTCCAAGTCCCGCATAATACTGGGGGACTCCACCCCCGTGCCGGACATCGACGCGGAAGTTTCCCTGGTTGGCCAGGAAGGCGAAGCGCTCACGCCCCTTAGCCCCGTAGGCGAGGCGTCCATAGGCGGAAAGCGCCTGGAAGTGCTCTCAGACGGCGGCTACATACCCAAAGGCGCGAAGATCGTCGTGCTCAGGACCGAGGGCAAAAAGATCATGGTAAAACCGGCTGAGGCCGATAAATAACGGAGGTAACAAATGCCTGAACTTATCATCATTCTCATAGTCGTCGTTATCGTTTTCATACTGCTGTTCCTGCGCTACGTGCCCCTGGGGCTGTGGATCACCGCCCGGGCGTCCGGCGCGCCGGTGAAGATCAGCTCCCTGGTGGGCATGCGCTTCCGCCGCATCTCTCCCCAGAAGATCGTGAACGCCTACATCAAGGCGTGCAAGGCGGGCCTGGACGTGACCACCGACATGCTGGAGACCCATTACCTGGCGGGCGGTAACGTGGAAAGGGTCATCAACGCCCTTATTTCCGCCAAGCAGGCTTCCATCGACCTGTCCTTCACCACCGCCTGCGCCATAGACCTGGCGGGCCGTGACGTGCTGCAGGCCGTGCAGATGAGCGTTCTGCCCAAGGTCATAGAGACGCCCCCCGTAGCCGCCATCGCCAAGGACGGCATCGAGCTGCGCGCCAAGGCCCGGGTCACCGTGCGCACCAACATCGAGCGTCTGGTGGGCGGTGCCGGCGAGGAGACCATCATCGCCCGCGTAGGCGAAGGCATCGTCACCACCATCGGTTCTTCCGCCACCCACAAGGCCGTGCTGGAGAACCCCGATTCCATTTCCCAGACCGTGCTGGAAAAGGGCCTGGATAAGGGCACCGCTTACGAGATCCTGTCCATTGATATCGCC